>Ga0123353_10001386_pt1 | contig 29681 bp, 22 predicted proteins | sample TergutLab28metaG_3_FD_92763 | JGI IMG/M metagenome (GOLD analysis project Ga0123353, IMG submission 92763) | Labiotermes labralis P3 segment gut microbial communities from Petit-Saut dam, French Guiana - Lab288 P3 | ecosystem: Host-associated > Arthropoda: Insects > Digestive system > Gut ...
ACAATCACTACATAAAGCAAGGGCCGACAGAAGTATAGCTGCCTGGTAAGACCGTGAGGTCCTTCCGTGGGTAGATCATCTGTCAACCCTTCTATAAACAGTATCGGCTGTCATTCGAGGAAAATCAAGCGTAAACGGCGGATTTTTCTTCCGCCGTTTATTGCTGGACTATCACGCCTTGTCGATGTAGCATCACGTCCACGAGTCCAACTCTACTTTATCGGGAGCGAATGTATGAAAACCGCATGGTCGATTTGTATGGTCGTGGCGTTGGTGGTTCCGTTCACCGTATCGGCCGCCGATGCGCCGTTGTCGGACAAGCTGCCCGCGTCCACGATGCTGTATGTCGGCTGGGCGGGGACGCAGAACAACGCGTTTCAAGGGTCCATGTTCGGGCAGTTGCTCCAGGAGCCGGCCGCTCGGAAAATCTGGGATTCCTTCCAGAAGGCGGCGAACCAATCGCCGGACCTTCGGGCCGTCGCGGGCTTGGCGCTGGCGGAGTTTCTGGCCAAGCATCCCGTTGCCGTCGCGGTGACGGACGTCCAGATCAAGGACAACAGTTTCCGTTTCGCTCCTATTCCCAAGGTGGTGTTACTGGTTGATCTGGGCAAGGACAAGCGGCAGTTCGCCGAAACTCTGGACCTGCTGCTCGGTTTTGCGCCGGACTTGGCGGACCACTGCGTCGAAGCGACGGTCGGCGGGCAGGCATTCACGGTCTTTCAGCCGGAAGAGGACGTGACGTTCGCCTGGGGGTATGAGGGCAACCTGTTCATCGTCGGGATCAACGGTGGCGAGAAGGACGTTGTGGGCATCAAGCAGGCCGATTCGCTGGCGGCGGCCAAACCGTTCGCCGCGGCGATGAAGGCCGTCGCGCCCTCGCCCGCGCAGTGCGCGTACTTCGTGGATATCAAGCGGGTGGTGCAGATGGTCGACGCGTGGGAACAACAGCATGTTGTGGATATTCAGAGCGGCGAGTCTGCGCCGCAGGTGCAAAAAAGTCTCGGGGCCCTGGGCCTGGAGAAAGTCACCATGCTCGTTGGCGCGATGAGTGTGGCGGATAAGGGTCTGCTGAGCCGCTGCAAAATCTTCTCGCCCGCGCCGCACCGAGGCCTGCTGGCGGTGTTCAACGGAAAACCGCTCACCCCCGCCGATCTAGCCGCCCTGCCGGCAGACAGCGATTTCGCGTGCATGGCCCGTGTGGACCTGGCCAACATTCTGGCCCGTATAAAAGAGATCGGTAGTGTCCTGACCCCCGATGCTGTTGAGCAAATCAACGCGGGACTGAACGGCATCCGCCAAGAGACGGGCATAGATGTCGAAAAGGACCTGCTGGCCTCGCTGGGCGACACGTGGTCGCTCACCATGGCCCCCAGCCAGGGCGGCATGTTCACGGGCGTGTGCGCCACGGTGAGCATCAAGGACGCCAAAAAATTGCAGGAAACCATCGACAAAATCGAAACGCTCGTGAGGAAAGAAAGAGAATTCGCGATGGGCCTGTCGCGAATTGACCGAGCCAAGTTCGGCGAGATGGACGTGCGGTACGTCTCCATGCCCGTCATGCCCATCGCCCCGGCGTGGGGGATTTATAAGGACCGCCTGTACGTTGCCCTGTGGCCTCAGGTGGTCGCGTCGGCCGCCCGGACCAGCGGCGAGCAGCCGGGCAAACTCACCGACCACAAAGGCTTCGCCGCTGGGCTGTCGCACATGAGCCCCAAACCCATGTACGTGAGCTTCGTCAACACGCCGCAGCTCATCAGGCCGTTCTATGGGGCGGCCATGATCGGCTGGACGATGACGATGAGCTATGCGCAGAACATGGGTCTCTCCCCGGCGGACCTGCCCACGATGGGACAGATCGAAAAATACCTCTGGCCGTCGGTGAGCGCCATCTCGCTGGACGACGGCGGACTGATGTTCGAAAGCTACTCGTCGCTGCCGTGAGACGCTACCGCACTCCCGCGCGGCGTTTCATTTCGTCGATGTCCAGATTGTCAAAATAGGGCACGAGATACTGCACCAGGATTTCGTGGAACCCGTATCCGCCGTAGAGCATCTCGCGCTTGGCTTCCTCCTTGGTCCAGCCGCAATAGACGACGCGGTAAATGGCCACGTACAGCCCCGCGCGGTCGCCACCGGTGTAGCAGTGAATGAAAGCAGGTCGATTGGCGGGGTCGTTCATGATCCGCAGAAACTGCACGACGTACTCGTCCTTGGGGATCCAGGCCCACATGGTGATCTGCTCGTACCGCAGTCCCAGGCCGGCGGTTCGCGATTCGGTGCTGTGCAGCGCGCGGACGCACACAATCGTCTTGACGCCCATTCCCGCGAGATTTTTCATGCCGTTGGTGGTCGGCTCGTCCCCGCGGTAGAGGTCGGGCGTGACGCGGGCGAAATTCGGCACGCCACGCAGCGTCTCGATGGGACCCCAATGGGCGGGCCTTTCGTGCGGCGCCATCTGCGGAACTTCGCGTCCGGCCAGGAATGCCACGTTCTTTTGGCCTTCCGTCATGCGACAACCCGCCGACAGGGCGGCGAGGACAAACAAGCAGAGAAAAACCGTCCAATTCGTTTGTTTTTGCGTCACCCCGGCCCCCTTTAGCCCTATGCGATAGTCGTGGTATTTTAGGCAAGGTCGTCCGGGTGGTCGTATTCAAAACCCGAAATCCCAAGCACGAAATCCGAAACAAATCCCAAAACCCAAAGAGGAAAATTCCAAATGGCGACACCACGCGTTTTGGCGTGTGACCCTGCCGTTTGGATTTCAGGATGGTCGCCCGGAGTTTCCTATCGAATCGAATCGGAAAACGGTCCTACAGGTGGTATAATGTACTGTCAGCACCACTATCCATTGTGATACTTGACAAACGGTCTGGGTTGTGTTAGGATATTGTCTGGATGTCGGGTGCTGTGAGTTAAAGAAAACGTCGGCTTCAAATGCCGAGTTGGCATGAGGTTACAACAATATCCAATATTTTGCGGTTTTGATCGTTGACGTGCACCAGCAATTGAGGTAAACCCTGTAACGCTCATCTCGTGAAGTGGACATCCAAAAGGAACTTTCTTTTGGGTTGTCATTTTCGCGGGCGGCACGCAAAAAATTCTGGGAATAGTACCAGCAGGGACGCTTTGACATGGCCTCATCGAACAAAGACAAGAACGTGGCCGCCTCCAACGAAACCGTTCGATCCGCCAACGCGGGTTTGACGATTGAGCAGGTGTTCTCCACGCCGGGCGTGGATCCCTTCTCGCAGGTCACATGGGAGAAGCGGTCGGCCCGGATCACCGACGACAAGGGCAAGCTGATCTTCGAGCAGAAGGACGTCGAGGTGCCGGCCGATTGGAGCCAACTGGCCACCAATGTCGTGGTCAGCAAGTACTTCTGGGGCGAGCATGGCCAAGGCGAGCGGGAACGCTCCGTCCGTCAGTTGGTCCACCGCGTCACGCGGACCATCGCCGACTGGGGTAAGGCCGATGGTATCTTCGCCACCGACGAAGACGCCGAGCGGTTCTACAACGAGCTGACGTACCTCTGCGTCAACCAATACGGCGCGTTTAACTCGCCGGTATGGTTCAACGTCGGGCTGTACCACCAGTACAATCAGGGCGGCAGCGAAGGGAATTATCACTGGGACGCCAAGGACAACAAGGCCGTCCGCACACTGAAAAGCTACGAATACCCGCAAGGATCGGCCTGTTTCATCCAGGGCGTCGAGGACACGATGGAGGACATCATGCGCCTGGCGACGGCCGAGGCCATGCTGTTCAAGTACGGCAGCGGAACGGGCAGCGATTTGTCCACACTGCGTTCCAGCCGCGAAAAGCTCTCGGGCGGCGGCAGGCCGTCGGGGCCGCTGAGTTTCATGCGGATTTTCGACCAGATCGCCGCGGTGGTTCGGTCGGGCGGTAAAACGCGACGGGCCGCCAAAATGCAGTCGCTCAAGGTCTCGCACCCGGACATTAAGGAATTCATCACCTGCAAGATGGACGAGGAGAAGAAGGCCTGGACGCTGATCGAGCAGGGCTATGACGGTAGCATTAACGGTGACGCGTACGGGTCGGTGATGTTCCAGAACGCCAATCTCTCCGTGCGGTTGACGGACGATTTCATGCAGGCCGCCCTCGAGAACAAGGACTGGACCACGCGGGCGGTAACGTCCGGCGAGCCGATGGACACGTACAAGGCCAAGGACTTGCTGGAGATGATTTCCGAGGGCACACGCGTCTGCGGAGACCCCGGTGTGCAGTACCACACGACAATCAACAAGTGGCACACCTGCCCGGCCAGCGGAGAAATCAATGCGTCCAACCCATGCAGCGAGTACATGTTCATCAACGACTCGGCCTGCAATTTATCGAGTCTGAACTTGATGAAATTCCGCCGGCCCGACGGCAGTTTCGACGTCGAATCGTTCCGGTCGGCCGCTCGAATTTACATTATCGCCCAGGAAATCCTGGTCGACCGCGGCAGCTACCCCAGCGAGCGAATCTGCCGCAACAGCCACGATTTCCGCCCGCTGGGGCTGGGCTACGCGAACCTGGGCTGCCTGGCCATGAGTCTGGGCCTGCCGTACGACAGCGACGGTGGGCGGGCGATCGCGGGCGCGGTCACGGCCATCATGACCGGCGCCGCCTACGCCACCAGCGCCGAACTGGCCAGCCGCGTCGGACCGTTCACGCAGTACCAGAAAAACCGCCGACCGATGCTCAACGTCATCCGCATGCACCGCGATGCCGTCAACACCATCGACACCAAGCTGTGTCCGGCCCCGCTGCTACAGGCCGCCCGTGACGCGTGGAACGAAGCCCTCGCCGCGGGCGAGGAACACGGTTTCCGCAACGCCCAGGTGACCGTGCTCGCGCCGACGGGAACGATCGGGTTTATGATGGACTGCGACACGACCGGCATCGAACCGGACATCGCCCTGGTGAAGTACAAACAACTTGCCGGCGGCGGAATGTTCAAGATGGTCAACACCACCGTTCCGATGGCGCTGGACCGCCTGGGCTACACCCGTTCGCAGGTGGCCGAGATCGAGGCGTACATCGACAAGAACGACATGATCGAAGGCGCGCCGCACCTCAAGGATGAGCACCAAGCCGTGTTCGACTGCGCTTTCCGACCCGCCAAGGGCAAACGCAGTATCCACTATATGGGTCACATCCGCATGATGGCCGCGGTTCAGCCGTTCCTGTCGGGCGCGATCTCCAAGACGGTGAACATGCCCAAGGAATCGACGACCGACGAGATCATGCGGGTCTACACCGACGCCTGGCGGCTGGGCATCAAGGCGGTGGCGATCTACCGCGACGGGTCCAAGGCCGCCCAGCCGGTAAGCACGAAAAAGGACAAGGACAAAACCGATAAAGCCGTGGCGGCCACGGTCACGCCGGTTCCGGTGGTTCGCGAGCCGGAGCGTCGCCGCATGCCCGCGACGGCCGGTAGCATCCGCCATAAATTCGACGTCGCCGGACACGAGGGCTATCTGCATGTGGGCATGCAAGAGGACGGCACGCCGGGCGAACTGTTTATCACCATGGCCAAGGAAGGTTCGATGGTCAGCGGCATGATGGACGCGTTCGCCACCGCGATCAGCCTGTGTTTGCAATACGGTGTTCCGCTGGAAGCCCTGGTGAAAAAGTTCTCGCATCAGCGGTTCGAACCGCAGGGCATGACGCGGAATCCCGATATCCCCTTCGCCAAAAGCACCGTGGACTACATTTTCCGCTGGCTGGGCCTGACGTTCCTCGAAGAGTACCGCAAGGCCAACATGCAAAGCCGCTCCGGCGGCAGTCCCACCGCCAGCGATATTGTGCGTTCCCTGGCCACACAAGTCGACGCAGCGCCCGAGGGTGTCATGGAGGACAGTCGTTCCTCGGATTTTCGCCGGACCGGAACCCCTGACACGGACGATCAGGGGCCGTCCGGAGCGTACACGTCGGCCAATCGGCTGGAGGGGCTGGGCGGAACGAAACCGAAAAAAGAAACATCGTGGTTGAACCAGTTGGTGATCAGCCACGAGGACGCGCCCGCCTGCGACGTCTGCGGGGCGATCACCGTCCGCAACGGCGCGTGTTACAAATGCCTCAACTGCGGAACCAGCGCGGGATGCAGCTAGAAGCAGTGACAAGCGATCAGCGACAAGCGACAAGAGCAGGAAACGCTTGTTGTGTTCGTCGCTCTCGCTGGAGTCAGAGGTTTTGAAAGACAGGATGCTCTTACCCTTGTCGCCTGTCGCGGGTCACTTGTCGCTGGCGGCTTGATGTTGCCTGAAGACTGAAAGGCTGGGAATCGGGCTGTGGACCTTGCCACGGTTAGTCGAATACCACGGCCCGTACTTGTGGTGCCCGCGTTCACGGAGGAACGCGGATGTGTGCGGAGTTGCCGGTCGTCGGGTCCCGCAACAACGGGACACCGGCGATCGGCCTCCGGTTTCGATGGTTCTGGTGGCGTTGGGTTGATTGGGTTGGACGGGATGAAAAACGTTTGGACTTTCCGTCCGGTTTCCTGTACAGACAGATGTGCGCTTGTACAAAACGAAAAAAGCGGCGCCTATCCGGTTTTCTACTCATTTTTTTTCGTATATTCCTTTATAGTATTTCGTTAAAAGATTGAATTTGCCGTTTTTCGAAGTATAATGCGGGCCTTGAATGCTGAAAGAGCGTTCGGTCCGGTCTGTGTGACGGGTCGTTGTGTTGTTGTCACGAGTACGTTGGGTCGTTGATTCCGGTTGTTTTCCTGTGTGCTGTCCGCTGCACCCTTACGATGTAGGTCTCCCTCCGCCTGCATCAAGGTTGCGGCTATGTGGCGACGCCGAGGTCCCCCTCCACCTGGGCGTCGCCTTTTTTATTTCCATTCGCCACGAATTCCGCCTGTCGCGTCAGAGTTTTTCAATCCTCATAATGAGGCAAGAAAACGCTTCGCCTCGCAGGAGAATTGAAAAATTCTGGCGTCACGGGGTCGTAACCTGGAAACGAAGGATCGTCACTTCGGGATTGGCGAAAAGCCGCAAGGGCGGACCCCAGGTTCCGGCACCGGGGCTGACATACATATAGCGGCCTGGCGCGGTCCGGTTCGCGTCCGCTTTCGACGTGACCGGCGAGAGGTCGTATAGCCCCTGGAGCATCGGGAACTGGGTCTTCGTGACGTAATGCCACGGCCAAATCTGTCCGCCGTGCGAATGACCGGAAAGTTGCACCATGGTTTGACCGGCCCAATATCCGCCGTCGTTGACCAGCGGCCGATGCTTCAGGAACACCACCAGATCGTCCGCCCGCGCTTCGGCCAGCGCGGCCCGTTCGTTGTAATTCAGCGGGAGGATGTCCCCGCGTCCTGGATCGTCGACCCCCGCCACGAGCAGCCCCGGCGCTGGGCGGACCGCCTCCTGCCGAAGCAATTGAAATCCCGCCCGACGATACCAGTCCTCCACACCCTCCAGCGAGCCGGTGTCGCGGGAGGCCACGTAAAACTCGTGATTGCCCAGGATCGCGTATTTGCCCAGCGGGGCCTGTAGATGCGTGAACGCCTCCGCGTACGGATCGACGTGCGCCAGCGGACTGTCGATGTTGTCGCCGGTCAAGACGATCATGTCAGGTTTGACGCGTTCGAGAATGGCGATCACCTGCCGCATGCGGGCACCGCGCTCGTTGAGACCCAGGTGCAGATCGGAGACCTGCGCGACGACCAGTTCGCGCCGTCCGTCCGGTAGTTTCGGCACAGGGATTACGACGTCGCGAGGCTGCACGTTGAACGCGCTGAACACGCCCACCGTCACGCCGACGGCCACGATGGTGGCGATAGCGATCACCGTCCATCCCGGCGGCAGCAGGGCCCCGTGCCGCGGGGGGGTGTCGGTGGAATCCGTCCCGCCGTCGGTGGCGGGTTCGTCGCCCGCGGCCGATGCAATGGCCTTGTCCCGCCGAGGTCGATCCGTCCCACAGATCAGCAGGACGATCCCGTTCCAGAAATCCGCCGCCAGGGACAACGCGCAAAACCACCCCGCGGCCACCAGCGCGACAAATCCGATCGTCGCCAGCGGCCAGGCGAGAGCGAAATGACCCCGTTGCTCCAGCATCATGCCGGCGAACGGCATCAGCATCAACACCACCACCACGCCCGCCAAGGCCAGCTTGAGGGCGAGACGTCCTCGAAACGCGCGGATGATTTTGACGTAGCTGACTCCGAAAAACACCGCGCAGATCAGCAACACGATTGTGAAAAAATGTACCATGCCATCCTCAGACCTTGACGTTGCCAAAAACCATACCACGAAACTGTAGGCAATCCAGAACAAAAGCACACGGGATTTCGAGCGTACACCGTTACCGTGGGCATGGTACACTGGGCGGCATGAAAGTTGAGCTTCATTCCCACACGATGCGGTACAGCGGCTGCGCGGTCTGCACGCCGGCGCAGTTGATGAAGGAGTTGATCCGGCAGAAATACCACGCCGTGTTCATCACCGAGCACGATGCCGTGTGGCCCGACTGGGAACTGGACGCTCTGCGGAGGGATTTCCCAGCCATTCGTATTTTTCCGGGTGTGGAACTGTCGCTGCCCAACGACGATCATCTGCTGGTGCTGGGTACGCACGATCCGGAGGTCCTCACGATGGACGAGCCCGAGCGGATTCTCGCCTGGACCCGGCAGCGGAAGCATCTGACGGTGCTGGCCCATCCGTTCCGTTGGCCCAAACCGTACTCGCTGCTGGAGGCGGGCCCGCTGCCCGACGCGATCGAGTTCCGCACCTGCAACCACGACGTTCGCGCAGGTGAACAGAGCCAACTCGCCGCCGCGCGACTCCGCCTGCCGCTGGTCAACGCCGGAGACACGCACTCCGTCGACATGCTCGGCCAATTCTGGATCGAAACCTACCCCGACCTTGTCACCGGCGAGGAGATGTACGACATTGTGCGAAACGGGCTGTACGAAACGGTGAAAAAGAAGAAGTAACGCCGTTCAGCGTCCCGACTGTTTCCACCCGACGCCCGGGTCGAGAAATGGTCCCTTGCCGCGTTTTTCGTCTGGCGGCGGTTTTTCCGCGCGGAGAAGCTCGCTTTGAATCTGCTGCCAGCCCAGCAGTTGCAGAACGGTCAGCGGCTGGACCTCGTAGCGGTTGTCGAGAAACCGCACGAGGATGTGGTGATAGATGTAAATCCACTCCTCCCGGTCGATCGAACCGAGGCCCGAGGGCTTGCTCCTGCCGTACAAGGTGGCGCCGGAATACTCGCCCGAGACGTAGTGGACCAGTTCAGGTTCGCCGAATTCCTTTTTGACGTCCTGTTTCAACGCGTAGTTGGCGCACCCGCCCAGCACGGACGGGGCCAGCAGACACACGATGACGTATCGCCACATCATAACCACTCCCTTGTGGTGCGGGCGTCGTGCCCGCGGTTAGCGTTTGTCGAGCCGGAATTGTACCTTCGGGTCCTCGCCCCCGTCCAGTTCCACCCCGAGATCGGGGGGGAACCGCACGGTCACCTTGCGGGTGGTCCAGGTGGTCGCGGGCGACTTGTCCTCTTCGGTCAACCGGATGAACGCGTCAATCTCCTTGCTGCGGGCCTGCAATTGCTCCAGGGCTTCGGGGGAACCGATCACTTTCACGGGCTGCTGCCAGTCGCCCTTGTCGAAGGGAACCCATTCGTACAATTTCCAGGTGTCGTCTTCCAGCCAGCTCGGCGGCATCTGCACGCGGACGTTCAGCGTGAACTCCCTGTCGGATTTTTTGCGCTCGATCTGGAATTCGGCACTCACGGTGGCCGGCCCGTCGATCACCACGTTCACGGTGCCGATCTGAGGCCGCAGTTTCACGTTGTGGGTCTGTGGTTTTCCGGCGGCGAAGTTTTGCAGGTTGAGTTCCTGCGTGTGGATCACCAGCGGGGTTTTGGCCTGCACGAGCTCGTCCCACCGGCTCTTGGCGCAGCGGACTTCCACCGTGTGCGGAGTGAGGGTTGCTTCCCGCAGCAGTTCCGCCCCCGTGTACGCGAAATGTATGTCCACGGTCTTGACCACGGTGCTGTCCAGGTTGAGTCGCAACTCCGCCGCGCCGGGAACGACGGCCAGTCCGCTCTGCTGAAACTCCTCGTTGCGGGCGAGCAGTGCCTCGATCGACAGCCCCCCGCGCCGTGGGGGCTGGTCGCTGATGTCCACGGGCAGACGGAAATTCCGCGACTTGAGCACCTGCTCGAACCGGTCCACGCCGTTGCGGTTCCCCTGCACCTTGAACGTGCGCTGGGTGTCGTATTCGGTCAACTGGATCAAACCGGGGCCGGTCTCCAACACAAATGTGACGGTCACTTCCTGCGTCTGCGTGAACTCCAGGTCCGCGTAGACCCAGATCAAGATCGTCACCACCGCCACCCAGAGCAGCATCTGACCTCGGGCGAGCCACCACCGGCGGCTGAACCACCGGGGAGTCTGATTGTGGGGATTGGCGGTCATCAGGAGGACTCCTGTTCGGTGGAGTCGGACGGTTCCGATTCGGGTTCCGGTTCCGAAAGCTCATCGTCTCGGCGGCGCTGGGACAGCATGGTGGTGGGCTGGAGCAGACCGGTGAGCATCTCGCGAAGACCTTCCAGTTCCAGGCCGACGTACAGTTGCCCTTCCACGGCCACCGATACGCGCCCGGTCTCCTCGCTGATGACCAGCACGACCGCGTCGGTGTCCTGCGAGAGCCCCAAGGCCGCCCGATGGCGACTGCCCAGCGAGGCGTCCACTTCCTCGCTCTCGGCCAGCGGAAACTGACAACCGGCCGCCGCGATCCGCGAATTGCGAATCACCACGCCCATGTCGTGCAGCGGACTGCCGGGGTAAAAAATCGTGTTCAGCAGACTGCTGGTGACGCGACCGTCGATCGGGACGCCGGAACTCACCAGCGTTCCCAGCCCCACCGACCGTTCAATGGCGATCACCGCGCCGATTTTGTTCCGCGAGAGAAACGCCGCCGAGTCCACCAGCGCGTCGATCATCGCCTCGAGCTGGTTTCGCACGGTGCGGAAGAGTTTGGCTTGACCGATCTGAATCAGCGCGCGGCGAAGCTCGGGCTGAAACGCCACGATCGTGGCCGCGAACGCCACCAGCAGGAACTTCCCGTACAAAAATTGAATGCGCTCAAACCCGTAATTTTTCGGCAGCAGCTGCACGCCCACGTACAGCGTCACCAGAAGCAGCGCCGCCCCCTTGACCAACCGCGCGCCGCGCGTACCGCGAAGAAACCGCATCACCCACCACACCACCAGCCCGATCAGCACCAGCTCGACAATGACCACCCACGGCGTGTACGTGGCCAGCCGATGCATGTAGGCTTCGATGTAGCGGTAAATGCTTTGAAAAACGGCGATCATCATTCGTCACAACCCTCGCGAAACCCGGTTCGCGAGGCCAGTTGGAAATCTCCCGAACACGCGGCGACCGGCACCGTCGGCGCACAAACCAACCTGGCGCGCCGGCCTGTCGGGACGCGCAAAACCACACGACCGCGCGATTATACCACACCCACCTGCAATCTACTCTGCATATCGACAAGTCGGAAGGGGGAAAGGTGAGCGAAAAGAGATTTTTTTCGAGACTGTAGCAACGTTGCATGGTTCCGACTTCGAAAAGACCGAGCGGGATTACGCGGATTCAGGGATTTAAGGATTGGACCTGCCGTACGGAACGACGAATCCTTCAATCCTTCAATCCGCGTAATCCCGCTCGGTCTTTTTCGAAGTCGAAAGAACGGAAAGACTCTGGCCAAACCGGAACTTCCCTCGACCCGTCGGGTTTCGTACACTGACGGTCATCTTCTACCAACCGAAAGGGTATCACATGGGAACCGTGTCAAAATGGCTGCTGGTGTTCGCGATGGTGGTGTTGCCGGCGGCGACGGTGGCAGCTGTCGAGTTGAAATTGGCCTTTCCGCAGGGCCGCGCGACGTTTCAGACGAACGAATTGATCGACGTCTCCGTCGTCCGCTCGGGCGAGGGCGACCTGCCGGCCGGTAACGTGACGCTGGTGCTGTCTAATGACACGTCGGCGATGACGTTCGTCTTCGCCCTCCAGGCCGGCCGCGGCAGCGCGACGGACCATCTGCGGCTCAACGGCTGGTTGATCAAGCCCGGTCAATACACGCTCACGGCCACCCTGGCCGGCGCGTCGGACAAGGCGGACATCGCGATCTTCAGCCACATCCGCCAGAGCCCGTACAAGCTGATTCACTGGGGCGGTCCTTCCGGTGACAAAATGGCCGGTCACGGGGAAGAGGGCATGGGGTTCAACCTGATGTTCGGCGGCGTGGAAGAAATTTCCATCCGCGAGAAGATGGACATCATGGGCCTGACCGCGATGGGCGGCATGCACCAGCACGACGGAAACACCGACTGCGACTGGTCCGACCCGCTCACGTATATCGGATCGATCCAGCGGGCAATGGACCGCGGGTTCTCCTTCCGCACGATGCCCAACATGGTCGGCGTGCACCTGCACGACGAACCGGGGCTGACCTGGTACATGCATCCGTATCTCAAGGACGACCAGGGAAACCTGACCTCGACGAACCACGACATCCCCAGCCAGCGCCGCGCGTACAAGAGCGCCTTCGGGAAGGACCAGACCTGGTGCACCGACATCGACGTCAAGAACCCCGACAGCCTGGCTGACTGGTCGCAGATCAACGATTTCAAACTCGGATACATGAGCGGGTTCTGGAAGGCCTCCCGCGACGCGGTGGAGCGTCTCAAGCCCGGAGCCCAGGCCGTCACGCAGTCCATGTACGGCTGGTACTCGCTGTACGACGGCTACTACTTCCCCGTCGCGCGTTCGATGGCCATTATCTGCGGACACGGCGGCTACAGCGACGGCGGGACGAGGAATCTCAACCCGTCGTTCTACCTCGAATTCGCGATGGCCCGGCAACTGGACAAGCCCACCTGGTATCTGCCCACGTTCTACGACGGAATGTCCAGCGACCAGATCAAGCTCGAAAATTACCTGTCGTTCATCGTCGGAATCCAGGGACTCGCCTCCATGCCGTTCATCAACCACGAAACCATATGCACGCCGGGCGTCACCGAGGCCAACAAGGCCATGGCCAGGCTTGGGTCCATCTTCGTCAAACCCGCCTACACGCGGCAGAACGTGGCCATTCTGTACTCCAAGAGCGATATCTACTACAACATGCGGGGCGCCCAGCTCGGGCATCTGAGCATTCTGTACCTGGCCACCAAGTTGATCCAGCAGCCGATCAACGTGGTGCTGGAGGAGGACGTGCTCGACGGATCGCTGGCCGAGTCGCACAAAGCCGTCATCGTCACCGGTGTGACGTACCTGGATCCCGCCGTGGTGGCGGCGTTGGCGGACTTCGCCAAAACCGGCGGGCTGGTGCTGGTCGGTGACGAGGTGACGGTGAACATCCCCGGCGCGACCAGGCTGAACTACAAGATTCCCGATCGTGGCCATGGGCTGTATCTGGAGTACCTCGAACGGAACAAAGCCTTGGCCGACAATCCGACCGGCCAGACGGCCTTGCACCTGGAGATGTTCGGTTGGGAATCGTCCGTGAAGGCGGCGTTGCCGATCGCCGAGGCGTTGAAGAAGTCGCTGGCGACAGCGAAGATTGCGCCGGCCTTCGACAGCGACAATCCGTTCATCGTCCCAGGCCGCCAGATTCGCGGGGAGATCGAGTACATTTTCGCGGTCAACGCCGCGATGAGCGGAATGGGAGAGGGCGTCTTCAACGGCCTGGGAATTCCCGGACCGACCACCGCGACGATCACGCTGGCCGACGACGGCAGGCCAGTGTACGAAGCCATGTCCAGCAAGGAAGTCACGCTCTCCAAAGGAAGCGTCAAAGTCGAGTTCGCCGCGGGCGACATGAAGGTGTTCGCCCGAACCGCCAAACCCATCGGCGGCGTGCTGGTGTTCGCCCCGGTCCTCAACATGGAGCTCACCCGCGAACAGGCCTCCCCGATCACCATGGCCTTCACCGCCGCCCTGGTGGACAAGGCCGGCCAGCCCATTTCCGGCACGGCCCCGATGCGGGTCGTTGTGAAAAACCCCTCCGGCGCGGTCCGGTACGACCTCTACCGCGCCACCGAGGCGGGAATGTGCCACGTCGAGCTTCCGCTGGCCGCCAACGACGCGGCGGGGAAATGGACCGTCACCGTGACCGATTTGCTGGCCGGCACGAACGGGCAGGCGAGCTTCGAGTACAAACCGCTCTCCCGCGCCCGGGCGATAGCCGGCGCGGTCCCGCGGGCCATCTACTTCGACGCGGACAAGGCCAACATCTACCGATTCTTCCGCGACCAGCGGAACGTCACCATCGTCGTCGGGGAGGGCGACTACAATCAGTCCGCCGCCGAACGCCTTGTAACCGTCCTGAAACCCTACAACGTCACCTGCGATATCGTCAAGGCCAAGGACGTCCCCGCCCGCGAGATGAAGGAAGACGAAATCAGGACCTGGTGCGGCACGCACCTGGCCGGCAGCCGGTCCGACATCAAGGTCGGCCGGGACAACCCCGCCTACGCCGTCGGATGGGACCTGAAAAACCCCGCCATCCTGCTCGGAACGCCTGAGGATCACGTCATGCTCAAGTACATGAACGATTCGAAGGTGTTGCCGTACAAACCCGGCGCGACGTTCCCCGGAAAGGGCAACGGCATGCTCGCGTGGAACATTCACGCGCTGGGCCATGACGTGCACGCGCTGATGTGCGTCGCGTACGACGCCGAGGGCATGTCCCAGGCGGTCGGAACACTGTTCGAAATCGCCGCCGGACTCGACCCGCTGCTGCCGCAGGTCCTGCCCACCTCGGCGGTCATCGAAGTGAAAAAGTAGCCGCGAATGGGCAAATCGTTCCAATGGCTTGCCGGTTTGCGCTGTAGAGCGTTGTGAAAAGCAAACGCTTTGCTTTTCACAACGCTCTACAGCGCAACCCGGCAAGCCATATTCGCAATCAAGCGTCGTCGTTACTTCGCGTACTCCACGCAGCGGACCTCGCGGACGAGGGTGACTTTGATTTCACCGGGGTATTCCATTTCGTCCTCGATGCGGCGGGCGATGTCGCGGGCAACTTTTCCCGAGAGGCGATCGTCCACGTTGTCGGCATCGACGATGACGCGGACCTCGCGCCCCGCCTGGATCGCGTACGCCTGACGCACGCCCTCGAAACTCGTGGCGATTTCCTCCAGTTTCTGCAACCGCTGGACGTATCGCTCCAGACTCTCCCGCCGGGCGCCGGGGCGGCTGGCGGAAATCGCGTCGGCGGCGGCGACGATCGGCGTATAGATACTGACGGCCTCCACTTCACCGTGATGGGCCGCGATGGCGTTGATGACCTCTTCCTTCTCACCGTACCGCTTGGCCAGGTCCGCGCCGATGGCGGGGTGCCCGCCCTCGACCTCGTGATCGACCGCCTTTCCGATGTCATGCAGCAACCCGCACCGCCGGGCCAATTGCCCGTTGAGACCCAGTTCCTCCGCGATTACCTGCGACAAATACGCCACCTCCAGGCTGTGCTTGAGCACGTTTTGTCCGTAGCTGGTGCGGAAGTGCAGCCGTCCCAGCAGCGGAATCAACTTGGGATGCATCGAGCGGATGTTGGCCTCGGTCAGGGCCTGTTTGCCATACTCGAAAATCTGCTTGGTGACATCCTTCTCGACGCCCGAGACGATTTCCTCGATCCGCGTCGGGTGGATTCGCCCGTCCTGGATCAGTTTTTCCAGCGAGCGGCGGGCGACTTCGCGGCGGACCGGGTCGAACGCGCTGACCACCACCACGCCGGGCGTGTCGTCGACGATCACGTCCACTCCGGTGGCCTTTTCGAAGGCGCGGATGTTCCGCCCCTCGCGACCGATGACGCGTCCTTTCATGTCGTCGCTGGGGATATCGACGGTCGAGACGGTCGAATCGGCCGTGTGCTCGGCGGCGTAGCGTTGAATGGCCCCGACGATGATTTCGCGGGCCTGCACGTCGGCGGTTTCGCGGGCGTCCTCCAGCCGTTTTTCGATCAACTCGGCGGATTCCTTCTCCAGGTCCTTCTCGATGCGCCCCAGGAGCATGGATCGGGCTTCATCGAGGCTAAGGTTGGCTACTTTGAGCAGTTGCGTTTTCTGTTGCCCGATCAGGTCGTTGAGCTGGCGGTCCTTGGCCAGCAGACCCTTTTCGCGTTCGGCGAGTCCTTTATCGGCGGCGTCGAGCGCGCGTTCCTTGTTGTTGAACGCTTCGAGCTTCTGGTTAATGACGTCGTCGCGTTTGGCGATGCGTTTTTCCTCGGCGCGAAGCTCCTGCCGCCGGGATTCAACCTCGCCCTCGAATTTTTTTTGGCGGTCGATGATTTCGGTGGTGGCCTTGGCTTCGGCTTGGGCGATGATTTTCTGCGCCTGCGCCTCGGCGGCGGCCCGTTGGGCGTCGAGTTCCTTCAGGACGGTCTGGCGTCGGGCCCGTTGAATGGCCCACATGACGGTAGCGGTGGCCAGGATCGCGATAATGGCGGTGGCGAATATCCACCGTACCGCGGCCTGGGACAAGGCCTCGGGAGCGGCCGTTTCCGCCTCGGCCAAAAGACCCCACAACACAGTTGTTTCCATAGCAGCACGTTCCTTTCATGTAACAGGAAACGCGCCGAAATCGGGCAAGCAGGCGGCGGGGCCGGCGCGACACTGCGCCGACGTTCGAGAGGTTCACACCCCAGATGCGCCAGGGGACCCTGGCGATTACACTGACAGCTCACGCGTACGACCGGCCGCGACAGCAGGTTAAGACCGTCCGACCGTCCGGCACCAGACCCCGGAAATCGTGGGGCGCTCGATACACTCGCCTCGGGATTTGGATACCGGATTCGCCCGACATGGGCGAACACTCCGTGCGACAAACCGCGTGGCGAAAACTGCCTTCTAAGCTGTGACAGCGCTGGCTCATGTGAATCTCTATAGACCCGCAGGTCTCGTCCGCCTCGCGGGCGGACGAATGATCGGGGGCTTGTGCGCGAAGGAAGAGGCCAGGGAACATAATCGCCTCGTCAGCCACCTCTGAACACGCCCGGAATCCGGGCAGCCCACCGGTTAATGGACGGCCTGCTTGCACACCGATCGGCCGTCGTCCTGGAATTCGCATACCGGATTTCCTGATTCAGTCTCCTAAACAACTAAATCAGCCATCCGGACAAAACAAAATACGAAAACACTCCAATAAAGTCGATCATACACGTTCCATTTGGCGTCGGTCAAGTAAAACGTCAAAAAGGTTGATCGTTATCTTCTTCACGACACTCCTCTTCATCACGACGTCCCAGGGAGCTTTTATGCAAAATTCCCAACGCGATAGTTTATACGCTAGCCCAAGGAAAGCAGACAACCAGAGTTTGCACTGGACACCTGGTGGCGATGAATTACACTATGCGGCGGCGGAGGCTTGGTGAACATGAACTGGCTGTTTACACATCTCTACCGGCTGTTTTTTTATGTCAGTGTGTATGCCAACAGTCCGTTTGGCGGACACGATTGGCCGCGGTGGCGGAAACATTGTAAGACATTGTTTCACCGTCCGTTATCACCGGAAGAATGTGTCGAAAGCATCGAGGCGCCGCCCGAGAGAGCAAACGTTGTCGCCGACGTTATTCAGACGATAGCGACACAATTTGGCCTGCCCGTGTCCGTGCTTCGACGATCGGACCGGTTTGGCCATGAGCTATATTTGCCGTCCAAACTGCTCCAGTACGATGCGGAAGAAACGATTCTGTTGCACATCTATGACCTGCCTGTCAAACAAGGACAAGACTACCTGGATTACCACATGGAGGCAGTCGAATACGATTTTTGCCTCCACTTGTATGAAGAGCACGGAATCGCCTCCGATCAAGACAGGCCAAGCACACTGGATGGGTTGCGTGTGGAAGACGTGATCGGTGCAATGGTTAGCTACGAGTGCCGTATTTGAATGCCGCCGCGCAGGTGCCTTCGGAGGAAATCATGCACGGACCAACCGGGTCGCGCGGTGTGCAACGGCCAGCGAAGAGGGGGCAGTCGCGCGGGTCGCGGCGACCGAGAATGACGTCGCCGCAGCAGCAGCCGGGTGGATCGTGGGGCGGAAATTCGGGAAGCTCGAACCGCTTGGCCGCGTCAAAGACCGCCCATTCGCCGCGAAGCGCCAACCCGCTGTCCGGGATCACACCGATCGAACGCCAGTCCGCGTCGGCGGGCTCGAACACCTCCGACAGCAACCCCTGGGCCACCACGTTGCCTTCCGCCGAAGCGGCCGGGTACACGCTGACCGCCCGCGACTGGCCGGCCGATAGCTGCCGTAAAATCTCCGCCAGACCCTGCACGATTTGCAGCGCGTCAAACCCCGCCGTTACACAAGGGCGGCCGAACTCGCGGGCGATGCCCGCAAACGCGTCAAAACCGACAATCACGCTCACATGCCCCGGACATAAAAATCCGTCCACCGGTACGTCTCCGCTCGACAGCAACGCCCGCAGGATCGGCAGCATCCGTTTGTGCGCCGTCAAGGCCGACAGATTCCGCAGCCCCATCCGCCGGGCCTCCTGAAGCATCAGCGCCGTCCCCGGCGCGGTGGTTTCGAAGCCGATGGCTAGGAAAACGATCTGTTTCTCGGGCCTTCGCGACGCCAGCTCGGCCGCCTGAAGCGGCGAATAGACCACCTCGACCTCCGCACCGTCTGCCCTCGCCGCCGCCAGACTGCCGTGGAACCCCGGAACGCGAACCATGTCGCCAAACGTGGCCACCACCACGCCCGGTTGGCGCGACAGGAAAATCGCCCGGTCAATGTAGCCCGACTCCGTCACGCAGACCGGACACCCCGGCCCGCTGACCAGTTGCAGGTTTTCCGGAAGAAGCCCCCGAAGCCCGCACCGCGCGACGGCCATCGTGTGCGTTCCGCACAGTTCCATGACCCGTACCCGCCGACAGTCCGGTAGCGAACCCGCCAGAGAACGAATCCGCTCGATGCCCGCGGAAACGAATACAACCGTTTGTATATCATGACGTTGTGGAGTCGTATCACGCAAGGCCGTCGGCTTCCTTCATCAGATCGAATGTTTCCCTTGCTGCGGCTTCGTCCAGCGTGGCGATCGCATAGCCGGCGTGGATCAGCACCCAGTCTCCCACCCGCACACCGGGAACCATCGCCAGAACAACCTCCGCCCGATTTCCGCCGAGAACAACGGTCCCCTTTCGGCCTTCAATATGTTCCACTTGTGCGGGAATGGCTAGACACATGGCAGCTTCCTCATGATGTACCGCGTGATGATACTACGTCGTCGGCGTGGAGGGGCGTAAAAAAAATCCTGGAAAAACCAATCCATGCTATCGTCGCCTCGCGATATGCCGATACAAAACAATACGGTCTGTCCCACAGGGAATAATGCGGGTCTGAGCGTTTTGGGCGAACTATCGGTGTTTTCAAGCGTCCAAAACATTCACGGAATCCCTCTTGGCCTGATGGGGATATCAGGATATTCTTTTAGAACGAGTGAGGAAGAACCTGGAAGGAGATGTTCGGTAATGGCACTAAGTACATGCCCGCACTGCAAAAAGACGTTGAAAGTCCCCGACGATTCGACGCCGCGTGCGTTGCGTTGTCCGTTATGTAAGAAAATTTTCGAGCACGCCGGATCGGGCGATGGTCGGCAGACGCTTGACGGCCGGCGGTCGGCGTTTTCGGTCGCGCTGTCGAAGTCGTCCGATGCCCCTGCCGGTGGGAACGGGAACGGAAACCACGGCGGCCATGACAGCTTTGGGGCTGGCACGTCCACGATTCTGTCCGACGCCGACGAGGCTATGCTGCGCGAGTTCGGTAGCGGCAGCGGCCTGCTGGAACTGACGCGTGAAGCGTACACGCAGGGTCCTGGTGATGTGAACGTCCGGGTGACGCCCTCGCCAAACGCCCCTCGTCACGCCACGGCCGTGTCGCCACCGCCGCCGGTGCAGGCTCCGGTCCCGGCTCCATCGCCGGCGCCGAACCCCGCGACCGCGCCAAACCCCGCGCCGAACCCGGCGCTCACTCCACCGTCGCAACCGGCCGTCAGCGGTCACGGTCAGCCCGGACAGGACGCCCCGGAACTCGAACGGCAGTTTTCCGTGGTCAGCATGGCGCTGACCATGGCCAACAAGCTCGTGCTGGCCCATAAGGCGGAGTTGACCAACGTCCGATCCAACCAGCGGTTGGCGTGGCTGCTCGTGGCCGGTCTGGCGGTGGTACTGGCCATCACGGGCTGGTGGGGTATGGATCAACGCAACGCGGCGGATCGGGCCAGCTACGATCTCGCCACGAAGACGAGAGAAGCGGAAACAAAGGGAATCGAGAGCGCGACGAATAAAAGTGAGCTCACCGCGGCGAAGGCGGAACTCGCGACGGTCCGCGGCGATCTGAACATCGAGAAAAGCAGGTACGACCTGCTGAAGACCGAGAACGATAAGCTGAAAGACGAAAACAAAACGCAGAAAAGCGACCTGACGAAAGAAAAGAACCGGGCCGATGAGGCGGTGAGAAAACTCAAAGAGGCCGAAGAAATACGCGAGGCCGAAGAGATTCGCAAGCTCCGCGACACCAGGACGCCAACGACCAACCCGTCGTAACGCGACATCCCGTGACGCGAGCGGCACACCCGCGCCGCCGCACACGGAAAACCCACAACGCGCCGCCTTGCGGTCGTTGTGGGTTTTTCGATTGGGAACTCGCCAGGTTTTTTCGATATTTGTGAAATCCACGGACCCCTTTCCGCGTTACACTATATGAATGGCGGACGAGCTTCGTCAGATGGTCGCCCATGCCCGTGCGGGTCGGGCCGATGGTTTCGAACAGATCGTGTCGGCGTTTGGCCCGCGGCTGTACGGGTTCTTCGTTCGCGCCACGGGAAACCATCACGAGGCCGAGGACCTGCTGGGCGAGTTGCTGGTGCGGTTGGTGAAAATGATCCGCACCTACGACGACCGCGGGCGGTTCGAACCGTGGTTGTTTCGGATCGCGTCGAACCTGGTGCGCGACCGGATTCGGCGGAGGCAGGTTCGGTCGGTGGTCGTGGCCATGCACAGCGGTGACGGTCAGTCGTCGATCGAGGACGAGTTGCCCGCCCCGGTGAATCCCGTCGACACGGGCTTGCTGGCGGCGGAGGATTCGCGGCGGCTCCATGCCGCTTTGGACCGGCTCGACGACACGACGCGGGACATGGTGCTGCTGCGGTATTTTTCCGAGATGAGTTTCAAGGAAATCGCCGAATTGTTTGGCTGTCCGATCGGGACGACGCTGGCCAAGGTGCACCGAGGCCTGCGGACCCTGCGAGAGGTCCTGGCGACGTCCGAGGAGACCGCGGACGAAACAGACTGTTAGGCTGTTAGACTATTAGACTGTTAGGCGACGGCTTATGAATGATTAGGCCTACGTATTCATAAGCCCCTCCCTAACAGTCTAACAGCCTGCCAAGCAGGTTCCTACGCGAACAACCGCACTGAAAGTAGTGATGCAATAGACCGAGACGATTGTTGCGAAGAGGGTTGGACGATGAGCGACAACAACGACAACGTGGCCTGGCGGTCTGACGACGCGGAGGTGGAGATGACGGACTCCGAGCGGGTTCTGGCGGCAGAGATCGCCGAGGACCAGCGGGCCGTTGCGCCCTGGATGGACGTGGACAGTGCCCGCGTGGCCGCCGCCGTTGCGCGCGTGCGGCAGCGTGTGGTTGTGGACGTAACGTCGCAGTCGCAGTTCGTTCCGCGCCGGCACATGGCCTCGTCGGGTCGCCGTGTGATTCGCATCGGAACGTGGGCGGCTGCCCTCGCGACCGCGGCGGCCGTCCTGCTGGTCGTCGCCCTGTGGTCGCCCACGAATAGCTCCATCACGCCCCCCGATGGAAACGGCCCCGTCGCCGCGCTCCCCACACCGCCGCAGTCGCCCGAACTCGATGACTCGATCCTGGCCGACCTGCTGATTGCCCCGCTGCCCGGCGAGGTCGACAGCGACGCCCTCGAATGGCTCACCCTCCTGGCCGGCACGCAGGACCCCGACACGCAATTCCTGGCCATGCTGCTGGAATCGTGACACGACGGGGCAGGCATGGTATGATGGCGGCAACGTCTCTGGAGACAACCGATGCCCAATCAATCCATGCGAGTCCGCGGGTTTACGTTGATCGAGCTGTTGGTCGTGATCGCCATTATCGCCCTGCTGGTGTCGATTCTCATGCCGGCCCTGGCCAACGCCAAGCGGTTGGCGCTGCGCGGATCGTGCAGCGTGACCCATCGCAGTATCGGCCTGGTCATGACGATGTACCGCGAGGACTTCGATGACCAGGTGCCCATCAGCATCACCGCCGGCGACACGCCCTCGCACAAGTTCGGGTCGCGGGTCATCAAAACGTGGCGGCAGATGCTGTACGAATACAATCCCGGCGGCGGGTATACCGCCTTCGATTGTCCCGCCTCCAAGACCATCATCCGCAACGAAGCCGACGTGGATAACCAGAACGTCGGCAGCATCGGCGTGATGTATCTGCACTCCTACGCGCTGTTTCGTATCTACTCGAGGCCGGACAACGACTACCGCTGTGACGGCCCCTATCCGGTGCGAAACGTGTGGATCGACGAAACCTGGCCCGTGAACAACCGCATGGGATGGAACAGCCCGCAAAACACCATGTACTGCGCGGACGCCTACCAGGTCGGCGGCGGGGCATTTCAGTATCCCAGCGTCGAGGCCCCTTGGGGCACCAACTGCGTCGCCTGGATATACAGCCCCGGCATTGTCGGCGAGACCTACATGGACCGCCGCAGTTTCGCCGACCGCCACGTCGGAACGAACGTGCTCTTCCTCGACACCAGCGTCCGCTCCTACCGCACGCAAACTCTGGAAGAGATGGTCCCCGGCGATCCACAGAACATTTGGGATGTGAACTGAAAAACGTGAAAAGGAGAACAGATGATTCTACTCGGTGGTCCGGCGTTTTGTGACAGCGGTGATTTTGATGTGCAAGCGAAAGCGCATCGGGAGTGGGGGTATCGGGCGGCCTACTGTCCGACGGTGAGTCTGGACGACGCGTCCGCGATCCGGGCGGCCCGCGACGCGTTTGAGCGCAACGGCGTGGTCATCGCCGAGGTGGGCGCGTGGTGCAACATGATCGGACCGGAAGACGAGACGCGGACAAAAAACCTCGATTTCGTCTGCCGGCAGTTGGCGTTGGCCGACGCGATCGGCGCGCGCTGCTGCGTGGACTACGCCGGAACGCGGAGGCCCAACAGCGACTGGTTCTTCGACCGCGCCAACTTCACCCGCGAGGTGTTCGACATGATCGTCGAGACCGCGCGGTCCGTGATCGACCGCGTGAAACCGACGCGGACGAAGTTCAGCCTCGAAGTGATGCAGACCAGCCCGCCCGACAGCGTCGACAGCTACCTCGACCTGATCCGCGCGATCGACCGCCCGGCCTTCGGTGTGCACCTGGACCCGGTCAACATGCTCTACTCGCCGCGACAGTGCTACGAAAGCGGTAAACTGCTCGCCGACAGCGTGGAACGGCTGGGACCCTGGATCGCCAGTTGCCACGCGAAGGACATCAAGGTCACCGACGGCCTGTCGGTGCACCTCGACGAGTGCATCCCCGGAACGGGCCTGCTGGACTACCGGACCTTCACGACGGCCCTCAAAAAACTAAGCCACGACGTGCCGTTGATGTTCGAACACCTCAGCACGGCCGAGGAATATCGGCAGGCGAGAGACCACGTCGCGCCGATGATTGGATGAGATCATAGACGCTATCGTCAGACCCAGAACCTGTGGACAGGAAACGTATTCTATGCGCAAGCACATGTGGATCGCGTTGTTTTGCCTGGCCGGACTGATCGTGATCGGCTGCCAGGACAAATCGGAGAAGGCCACGGAGAAAAAAACGGCAGGGGGAATGACCATGACCGAGAGGCAGGCGGCGATGGAGCAGGCGGCGAAGGATAGCGCGACGAACCTCAACGACATGATGATGGCCATCTACTTCTACCAGGGCAGAAACGATGACCGATTCCCGCCGAACCTGGAAGCACTGGATTACGATAACCCCACCGAGTCCAGAAGCATGTTTAACAATCCACGCAATCTCGGCGCCAAGCCGGACTATGTGTACATCTACCCCCACGACGAGACGTTGACGGAAAACATCCTCGTCTATGAAAACTACGTGACCTGGCCCGAGCTTGGCCTCTACTACTTGATTGTGGACATGCGCGTACAGCATACGGTCCACGAGGCCGCATTCAAAAAGCTTCTTGCCGAGTCCCAAAGCGAGTAACACCTATGTCAAAACTTAAACAATGCATCCCCGACTGGTGTGCCCTGCGGCCCGGTATGGACGCGGCCGCGTATTACGCGGGGCTGAAGTCGATTGGATTTTCCGGTGTGGAGATGGTCGATCCGGCGCGGTGGCCCGTGGCGCGGGCGGCCGGGCTGGAGATTGTGACCATGACCGCGCCCGGCATGCAGAAAGGCCTCAATCGTCGCGAGTATCACGCCGAGGTTGTCCCGCAGATTCAGGACGCCCTCGCCCAGGCGGCGGCTGAGAATATCCCGTTTGTCATCGTTTTCAGCGGAAACCGCGACGGGCAGGACGACCGCGAAGGGCGCGCCAATTGCCGACGGGCGCTGGAAGGGCTGGCCGACTTCGCCGGGCGGCATGGCGTGACGCTGCTGTTCGAAATGCTCTGCGCGCAGGACCACGTCGATTACCAAGCCGACCGCGCCGCGTACGGTTTTGAACTGGCCCGGCAAATCAACTCGCCCCATTTCCGCGTGTTGTACGATCTGTACCACATGCACAAAATGGGTGAGGACCTTTGCGGCGACTTGATGCGCCACGCGGACGTCATTGCCCACCTGCACACCGCCAACGCGCCCAAACGCGACTGCCTCGTGCCGGGAGGCCAACCGGACTACCAACCCCTCGTTGCCTGCGCCCAGCGCGCCGGATACACCGGCTACTGGGGCCAGGAGTTTGTCTGCGGACCGGAGCCTTTGGTTGAGCTGAAGCGGGCGTTTGACCTGCTAGAAAGTTTTGCCGTCTGAAAACGAAGCGACCAGTGACAAGCGACAAGAGAGGGCAACACCTGCTATCGTTGTCGTTTTCGTGTAGAACAGTCGTTTTGAAAGACGAGATATTCCTACGCTTGTCACTTGTCGCTGGTCACTTGTCACTGTCCTGGAGAAAATGATGAAAGAAATCGGTTTCTGGGATTACACCTGCCCGACGCACGGGTCGCTGGAGCATTACACCACCGACGACTGGGACCGCCTGCTGGACGACATGGCCGCGGGCGGGTTCAACTCGCTCGTGCTGGGGATCAAGTGGCTGACGACCGGATATCGCAGCCGCCTGCCGTGGCTGGACCAGCGGGCCGACAACGCGGCCATCGCCACCGACAACGCGACGATCCACCACGCGCTGGCCGGGGCGCGCAAACGGGGCATTCGTCCGCGGCTGCTGCTGGTGGCGTCGATCTATCAGATGACGGATTTCGGCTTGAATTTCACGCCCATCGGCCAATGGGGCGACCACGGGCATTATGACGTCGATCAGCCCGGAGTGACCGAGCGGATTCTCGCCTTGTTCGGTGAAGTCGTGGATCTGTTCGGGCGCGAGATCGACGGCATCGTCGTCGAACTGGAGTTCTGTGATGCCGAGGGACCGCACCGGATCGCGCCGTACAACCGCTGGGCGGCCGCCAACAACAGGCCGGATTTCGCGACGATCAAGAACGTCCACCTCGAACCGCGAAGCTACCCGTTCAACGACTGGCGCGACTATGCCACGCAGCGTCGCATCGACACGCTGCGGGCCATTGAGCAGACCGTGCGGGCCGGCGGGTGCAACGCGGAATTGTCCTCGCTGGTCGAACTCGCCAATGGCGATGGCGTGTGCGTCAGCAACGTGAACCTGCCGGTGCTCCAAAAGGCCCTGCCCCATTGGCCTCTGGTCACGTACGACAGCATCTACGACCGCCGCGTGAACCGGCTGGCCTCGATGGACTTCTGCATCCATCAGCCGCGACGGCTGGGCATGGAGGTCTTCTATCTCACGCGCGGTGTGATGACCTGGACCTGGCCTCCCGACGCCACCTGGGACACCACGCTCCAGGAGCAATGGCGGATGTCCCTCGAAGACGCCGCCGCCCACAACCCCGACGTGCTCTGGTTCATGGGCTCCGACGCCCGGCTGGACGGTCTGGTCTGCTCCGACAAAAAACTCGCCCGCTGGGGCTACGAAAACCCCGTCACCGCCCGCCGGGCGCTGATGGCGATGGCCAAAGACATGGGCGTGCGGGTGTAACCGTAGCACGGGCGTCCCGCCCGTGAGTCGCATGGGCGTCTCGCCCATGCAACGTGCCCGCTGCGTGAGTTTTATGGACGAAGAAAAGCCAGTTGAAACGGCCACACCTTTGCCATGCCCTCAGCCGAACGTCCGAAACGTCTTCCGCACCGAGTGCGGAATGCTAAATGCCCTGACAAAGGCATGCCATTGCAACTGACTTCCATTACAATTATCGACAACAAAACCTTGAAAATCAGGCCGCCGGACAATATTCGTGAGTGTTGAAAACAAATTGCCTCATTCACCGATACCGAATAAACTGAAAGCAAAACCATGAAACAACAAGACATCACCGTGAATGGCCTGATGATTGCATTGAGCGGCGAGACATTGGAGCTGGCCGCATTGCGTCGCGAGGCGGCGGGTTGTACGGCGTTTGTGGACAATCCCGTGCCCTCGTCGCTCTGGCAGACGCTGCTGGTGGACGCCGAGGGCCGGCGGGTGGAGTTGACCTCGGACAAGGCGGGCAAGGCGGTCGCCGCCGTCGCTTCCAGCGGCGTGGCGACGCTCACCTGGCGGGACGTTCGCGGGCATGACGCCCGTGACGAATTCGCCACCGCCGTCGTCGACGTGACCGTCACGATCGCGCCGGGCGACGTGACAGGCCAGGCGATGTGGCGCATCCGCGTGGACAACCGATCGCCCGCCTGGACGCTCTGGCAAATCGTCTTCCCGCGATTGGCCGTCGTGCCCGGCGGCGACGGGTCCTCCGACGAGTTCTTCTACCCCGACGGATGGGGCCGACGCTTCAAAGGCTTGGCCAACATGACCGACCTGAACCGCCGCGCCAGCCGGGGATGGGACTGGGGCATGCAACTGGTCGCCTACACCCGACCCGACGACCTGCTCACCCTGGCCACCTTCGACGAATCCTGCTCACCGAAGTCCTTCCACCTCGCGCGGCGCGACCTCGGCAAACCAACCGAATCGCCCGCCGCCAAACGCGTCGAGCTTTCTGTCACGCATTTCCCCGAGAACATGACCGTCGGTGGAAACGGATTCGCCTCCCCGTATCCGGTGGCCGTGGCGGTCACGAAGGGCGACTGGTACGACGCCTGCCAGCTCTACGCCCGCTGGGCCCGCCGCCAGCCCTGGGCCGTCACGCCCGCCCACGCGACCGCGCCAACACCCGCGCCCAACCGCGTCGCGCGAGAGGTCCACTGCTGGCATGTGCTCCAGGTGCCCGAAAAACCCGTCGAAACCCACCTGGCCCAGCTACAGAAACTCGCCGACGCCCTCGACGTGGACCTGGCCGCCCAGGTGTATAACTGGCACCAGATTCCCTTCGACGTCTCCTATCCCGACTACTTCCCCATCCGGCCGGAAACGCTGCCGATCCTCACGGGACTGCGGAAACTCGGTATCCGGTCCCTGCCGTACATCAACGGACGGCTGTGGGACATCAACGCGCCCAGTTGGACCCGGCAACAGGCCGAACGGTTTTGTGTCCAATACTCCGCCCAGCGCGTCGCGCCGCGGACGCTTTGGCCGCACATGGAAGAATATGGCAGCGGGCAGAAACTCTCGCCCATGTGCCCGTCCACCGACTTCTGGCGGGCGACCGTTGTCGACCTCTGCCGGCGGATCACCGGCGAACTCGGTTGCGACGGGGTGTACATCGACCAAATCGCCGCGGAAAAAGCCGAACTGTGCTTCTCACGCGACCACGGCCACGCGCCAGGAGGCGGACGGTTCTGGCTGGACGGATACCGCAAGATGCTTCGCGAGATTCGCCAAACCGTCGGACCCGACGTGCTGCTGACCACCGAATGCAACTGGGAAGCCTGCCTGGCCGACTACGACGCGCTGCTGAGCTGGGCCTGGTTTACTCCCGACGCGGACGTGCCGATGTTCCCCGCCGTCTACGCGGGACTGGGACAAAGTTTCGGCTGCGTCTGGTCGGCGGCGGACGTGCAACAACGCGAAGGCCGCGTCTTCGCGCACAAGATGGCCCGCCTGCTGGCCTGGGGCGCGCAACTGGGCTGGGGCGACCTGACGCTGCTCCTGGACGAACCGCGCCGACCGCTGCTGGACTTCATGCGCCGCCTCTGCGCCCTCCGGCGACAGCATGTGCACACGTTCGCCCTGGGTCGCATGCTGCGGCCGCCCGCCGTCACGGACGACTCCGCCGGAGCGAACGAACCGCCCGTGCAGGCGGGCCTGTGGCAAGACGCCGACGACAACGATACCGGCGCCGCCGCCCGGTGGCTGGTGGTCGTCAACCCGTCCCCGCAACCGCGCCGCGCGACGCTACGATTCGACGACCAATCGCTTCCGATGGAGTTACAGCCATTTCACGCGGATGTGTTGGAGGTGTGAGGAACGTGACGAGCATAACGTGACGCGGGCGTTTCGCGAATCCTTCGTTGTGCAAGAACAACCGCGGATATGGCCCTGCCAGTAGGCGTTGTAGGAGGTTGTACGCTACAAAACGTTTTGTAGTATACAACCTCCTACAACGCCTACTGGCAGGGCCATATCAGCGATTGACCGTATGGGGTGAATCACTCAGAACATTTTCTCACTCCTGATCGCCCTGCGTATACGCGATGATTTTGTACGCCAGTTTCGCCGCGAGGAATTCCGTCACATGATGACCGGGAATCGGGCGGACCTCCACGATGTCCGCGCCGACCACCTTGCGCTGACCACAGACGGAGCGAAGCAGGTCCGTGATCTCGAACCAGTCCAGCCCGCCCGGTTCGGGCGTTCCCGTTCCCGGAGCGTAGGCCGGGTCCATCCCGTCGATGTCGATCGTCACGTACACCTTTCCCCGCAGCCGCTCCACCACGCGGCCAATCCAGTCGCGGTCGGAGCGGATCATGCGCGGCGTGACGAACGCCTCCACCTGCCGCGGACAGGCGGCCAGTTCCTCCTGGCTGAAACTGCGGATCCCGACCTGGCACAGATGCGGTGTGAGATCCAGCACGCGCCGCATCACCGCGCCGTGCGAACACCCCGTGCCGTTCAGTTCGTCGCGCAGATCCGCGTGGGCGTCGATCTGAAGCACCGACACCTCTCCGTGATGTTCGCACATCGCCCGCACCAGCGGCGCGGTGATGCTGTGTTCCCCGCCAAGCGTCAGCAGAAACTTGCCGTCCCGCACGACGGGCGAGGCGGCTTCGTACACGCGGCGCATCTGCTCATCGGGTCCCGGCGCGGGATGGACCGCCGGCAGCGTATGAATACCGGCCAGGTGGCACTCGCGACGCACCTCGTCGTCGAGCAGTTCCACGAAGCCCGACGCCTCCAGGATCGCCATCGGCCCGCCCGCCGTGCCGCTGACATAACTCACCGTGCCCTCGTACGGCACCGGCAAAATCGCGTACCGCGACC
>Ga0123353_10001387_pt1 | contig 29661 bp, 28 predicted proteins | sample TergutLab28metaG_3_FD_92763 | JGI IMG/M metagenome (GOLD analysis project Ga0123353, IMG submission 92763) | Labiotermes labralis P3 segment gut microbial communities from Petit-Saut dam, French Guiana - Lab288 P3 | ecosystem: Host-associated > Arthropoda: Insects > Digestive system > Gut ...
AGTTGATAGAGGCTGTTTATGCGGCGGCAATGAAAATCAACGAAGAAAAGAAAGTCCAATCTTGTTTCAAGACCGCCGGAATTCTACCATAAATGTCAATTTCAAATGGCAGGTCAGTAATCTTGGCATCTGCGAGGCTTATCTTGTCACTGCCTATATCGAAAGTAACGCCCCGTGCTGCGGTCGTCGTGGTGCCGTCATTGAGAGCGATTACGGTAATCGCTACATCACCGAAGATTGTACCGGAAAAATCGACTGCTCCCGCAAGCGGTGCATAGGAAAAACCGAACGCTTCGGGATCGGTTTTTGTTCCATCGTGTTGCACGACAAAAAGGATGTCTTTGAGATTGAAAACGCCCGAATTGTCCGAAGTAATGATTGCAGCCGCAAACTCTGTATCGAAAGTTTCAAAGGTAAGCACAGACGCAGAGATGTCGAGCGATCCGTTTGCTAAAAACGTGGGATTGTACCCACCAATCGTTACTTTGCCGATGTTGTAGACATTCACAGGTCCAGGTGTGCCAGCAGTAGTTCCAACCGCGTTCCAATCTGCTGGAGGCCCGATTTCGCCGCCTTTTGCATATCCGAAAAAACTACCTAGTACCGGAACACCTGTGGGGGCAAGCATGATACTGGCTGTTATATCAGTACCTAACGCAGCGATTTCGACAACTTCAGCAATTGCGTCTTCGAAGTCGTATTGTCTGTCTTGTGCCATTGCCGGTGCCGCAAACAGCAGGGCAAAACCTGTGAGCATTCCGAGCAGTGCGTATTTCCATGACCAATTCGAGTTCATTGTAAAATTCCTTTCTTGGGGGTTGGGGGAAGTTGTTTTTGTTTGGGACTATCTCTTAATACTGATGACGGCTTGCAATATCTGGTCGCCGGTCTGTGTGGCTTTACTGTTCAATTCGTAAGCCCGCTGCGAGGTGATCATGTCAATCAATTCGATCACCGGAGCAACGTTCGACATTTCTAGGTGCTGCGATTTCAACTTGCCCGTGCCGTTGACCATAGGATTGTTAATGGTGGCAACACCGGACGATTCCGTTTCGCGGTACAGGTTCTCGCCGACCCGCAGAAGACCTTCAGGATTGATAAACGTTGCCAATTCGATCTGTCCGATCTGCTGCAACTGCTGAACATCTCCGTCTTGAGCAACCCAAACCATTCCGCTGTCGTCGATTTGGATTTTTTCCGTGTTAGCAGGGACAGTAATGATCGGTTCCACCTGACGACCGTAATATGAACTGCCGAGCGTCAAAATACCGTTAGCATTGACGCTAAAATTACCTGCTCTGGTGTAAAAAATTTCGCCGGTAAATTCGTCGGTACACTGGAAAAATCCTTCCCCGGCGATGGCAACGTCGAGGTCTCGTCCCGTTTCGGTGATGGAACCCATCGAAAAGTTCGACTGGATACTTGTTACCCGAGTTCCTACGCCGATGGCAATTCCGGTGGCGGCAAATTCGCCTTGGATGTCTTGCGAACCGGGATACCGAAGGTTGTCGTAGTACAGGTCTTCAAAGTTACAGCGTTGCTTTTTGTACGCCGTCGTTTCAATGTTAGCAAGGTTATTGGAAATGGTATTGAGTTTTTTTTCCATTCCCAGCATTCCGGTGCCGGAGGTATAAATTGTCTGAAAAGGCATCGCTAAATGAGCGGTGGGGCGTTAGCCCCCCGGTTTTGGGGATATGTCCTTGTCCCCTCAAATCGGCGTTAATTTAGGAGAACTTTAACGGTTTTAGCGATTTTGCGGGCAAACGAGCGCAAGAGCGGCAGACGCACGTCAGCCGGCGTGTCGAGCATTTCTCACGAGAATTGCAAAGTAATGCCCGCCGTTCTTACACTGGCTACTCCGCACAGCGAAAACCGACATCCTGAAAAGAAAGCGATTGCGGTTGGCTGCCACGAGCCGTCGTCCGATAGCCTGCATCACTGTTTTCGGCACTCAAAAACGAACCGCCGCGAATCACTCGCAGTGAAACAGTGTCCACTCCGCCCAGCGTTTCGCCAACATACTGTCCCCCTTCCCGACGAAGCGATAATCGTGCAACCGTTACCGTCTCCTCTTCCTCAGCCGACGGTCCCGTCGGATTGTCCAGCGGACATTGCCGATAATAATCGGCACCGTATCGGTCGCCGCACCACTCCCAAACATTGCCACCGACATCGAAAAGTCCATGTCGATTGGGGGGGAACGAACCGACCGGAGCAAGACCCATAAAACCATCCGCTCCTGTGTTTTCATGGGGAAATCTGCCCTGCCAATAGTTAGCGAAGTATTTACCGTCCATCTGTCGTTGGTTTCCCCAAGGATAGAGAGCATCCAGCAGTCCCCCCTTTGCCGCATATTCCCACTCTGCTTCGGTGGGCAGACGCTTCCCAGCCCAGCAACAGAAAGCCTGCGCATCATCCCAACTGACATGAACGACGGGCAGATCAAGCATTGCCATCATCGCTCCGCTGTCGAGTTCCGTGTAAGGATTCTTTCCCGACGGATTCCGCCAATGTACCCCGACCATCCGAACCCAAGCGTTGCGCTCGGAATGGAAGATAAAACTCCAGCCGTTCCGCTCCGCCGTCGTTTCATATTGAGTTTCCAGAACAAACATTTGGAATTGCCGATTCGTTACCTGATAGACATCAATTTTGAACGGTGCAAGCCGAACCTGATGCATGGGACGCTGATCTCTTTCTGGTGCCGTATCGTTGCCCATGCGAAATGTTCCGCCGGGCAGGGCTTTCATCGGGGCGATAGCATCGAGTTTGGATCGGTCAACAATCGTCGCAGGGGTGGCGGACGTAATTCCGCCGATGACTCCGAACGTGGGCATTTTGTTCTGCGTGAGAGAACCGCCGCGTTCGGCAAAAACAATATCTGCATTGCCGAAGTCAATTTGAGTTTGCTGCGTTTGGATGTGCTGCGATTCCCACGCCGCCGGACTTTGTAAAGGCTCATCGCTTGAATCGATGGTGATCGGCTTTGGCGATTCGGCATGCCGGAGGGTGAGAGAAATTTGATACCACACCATTCCCACCGCCGCAAGAAGGAGAACAATCCAGGCAACGAGTTTGATTGCTTCGTGGTGCATAGTGTTGGGAGGAGTTAGACTCGATCCATCATTCCGCTACTTTTCTTCATTGACAATGAAAACGTTATCCTACCATGAGAGACCATGCAGAGTCAAGTGTAATTTCCCAGCCGTTCATGGGCTGGGTGTATCGAACTTTGGTGGGCACAATTGATTGGGACAAGGTCGGCGACCTGCGATGAGAGAAAAATGGTATAATTCGCTGTCTGTTTTTCAAGGCAATCCCCTTCGTTGAGTTATAGCGATCCGTTTCCGTTGGCTTTGTATGCGTTTCCGACTGCGGATACAGCAGGACGACGTTATCCAGAGCCGCCGCATCCCTATCGAGGTGCTTTTCAACGTGATAGGGATCGAATCATCCACTGCGCTGCTTTTCGTCGGCTCAGCGAAAAAATGCAGGTGTTCACCGCCGAATTCGGACACTATCACCGCACCCGACTGACACACACAATGGAAGTCGTCGGCGTTGCCCGAACCATCGGCAGAGCATTGAAACTCAATGATGACCTCATCGAAGCCGCCGCACTGCTCCACGACATCGGTCATTCACCATACAGCCATGCAGGGGAAACGGTATTGAATCAGTTGCTCCAAAATTATGGAGGCTTTGAACACAATACCCAGGCACTGCGAATTGTCGAAAAATTGGAGCGGCGGTATTCCGGCTTTCCCGGACTGAATCTATCGAAGGAAATTTTAGAGGGGCAAGCATACAAAGTTTCCAAAACGAATAGACCGCTGCTGGAAATTCAAGCGGTGGACATCGCCGACAGCATCGCATACGATACACACGATGTGGACGATGCCATGGAAATTGGATTGCTGACAACGGAACAGTTGGTACGTACATCTCTTTGGAAGTGGTCGGCACATAGAGTTCGGCAGCAGTGGACAAACTTGAATGACAGCGAATTTCGCCGGGCGGTTGTCCATGATTTGATCGAGACCCAAGTGAGTGATGTTTTGCAGGCAACATCACAGCGGCTCGAAGGCATTGTGTCCCGATCCGACACACCGACGAATCCGATGATTGCTCCGAGTGTGGAAATTGCTGAACAAAAGCAGGAAATGCAGCGATTTTTGATGGAACATGTTTATCGTCATCCGAACGTGATGGTGTGCCGCCGTCGTGTGGCGGATTGGATCGAAACAATCTTCGACTATTATGCGGCACAGCCGGAACATTTGCCGGAACGCTACGGCACGATCATCCAGCGTGAAGGTACGGAACGTGCGGTCGGAGACTATATTGCCGACCAAACTGACCGCTCGATTCGTTCAGAACTGCTCAAACTCAATCCACGCCGAAGTTAATATTGTGGGTGAAAACCGGGGACTACGGAATATTTTCGTCTGCTGACAATATCGTTCGCAATCACTGTTTGCTTGCCCTTTCCCGACTCAAACGATTCCCAATTTTTTCTGCATTTCTTCCAGCGGCACCTGTTTGGTTTCCGGCATGAAAATAATGACCCAAAGGAGTTGCAGTACCATCAGGCTGGCAAAGCCGAGAAAAACCGCCGACGCTCCGAGCAGTGCAAGAAGCGGCGGAAATAATAGTGTAACAAGTGCGTTGAGAACCCAGAGGGTCGAGGAACCAAACGCCTGTCCCTGAGCGCGAACCCGATTCGGAAAAATCTCGCTGAGAAAAACCCAAATACAGGCACCCTGCCCAAAAGCATGCGACGCAATGAACAACATCAAACCGCCCAGCACGATCAGAATACCCGCCATCGGAACGGTTCCGTCAGTTTCTTGCCCACGAATTTTGGCAAACGCTTCTTTGGCGTTCTGTAATCCCACTTCGGCACTGCCACGTGCTTGCTTTGCTACATCCAGTTCGCCCATTAGGAACTCACGAGTTTCCGGCGTTGCCGTTTCCAATGTATTTTCAAGATTGTCGATGGTTTTCGCAAATTTTGAGACGGCAACGTTTGCAATCGAAACATTGAACTCCGGTGCATAGGCGTAAAACGTTCCGGCAACGATACAGAGACTCGTAATGTATCCGACGGAACCGACCAGCATCAGTTTTTTGCGTCCGAACCAATCGATCGCATACATCGCCGCCATGGTAACCACGAGATTCGTGAACCCGATGACCACCGGCAAAAACATCGACAGTTCCTCGCTCGCACCGGCAATGGTAAAGACCGTGGGCGCATAGTACAGAATGGCGTTGATCCCGGAAAGTTGGTTAAACGCTGCCATGCAGACCGCTAAAAAAATCGGAAAGCGGTAGCGATGGCAGAAAAGCCTCTCTTTTCCACCCTGACGTTCATCTTCGAGGGCTTTTTCGATGATGCTGACTTCTTTGTCGACGTTTCCGCTGTCAGTGCCCAGAGCGTCGAGAACCTTCTTTGCCTGATTGATGCGACCTTTGCCGATCAACCAACGGGGACTTTCAGGAACGAGGAATAGCAAAAAGAAAAATGCTGCCGCCGGAATCGCTTCAATGCCGAGCATCCATCGCCAACCGAGATCGCCGAGATGGAGACCGGCAATGACATAGTTTGAAAAGAACGCCACAAGAATACCAAACACGATGTTGAACTGTGTAATAGCGACCAGCACACCCCGCTTCTTCGCTGGCGAAATTTCTGCCGTGTAGAGCGGCGACACCACCGATGCTCCACCCACGGCGATGCCGCCGACGAACCGGGCAAAGAGGAATCCGTACCAATCCCAAACAGTCATGGTTCCGAAGTTCCACGGACAGGCGCATAGAACCGCCGAGACGAAGTAGATGACCGCCAAGAGGATCAACGTTGGTTTTCGCCCCCAGGCATTGGACGGATACTGGATAGTTGCGGCACCGAGAATCGTTCCGAACAGGGCGAATGCGACGGTGAAACCGAGCCACCAATTGTCGAGGGAGAACACGCTCTTGAGATCGGAGACCGTCCCGGAAATGACTGCTGTATCGAAACCGAACAGAAACCCGCCAAGAGCCGCAATTACGGCACTTCTATAAACCAATATCGGTGTACGCATGGCAGTATTGTATCGTTAGTTTTGTGGAGAATAAAGAGGGGTTGTCTTCGTCCGTTCACTTACCGATACCATTTTTCGAGAACATTGTTCCAGTCGGCGGCGGTCTTGACCTTTACGAAGTCCTGTCGAACCTGCCCGGAACATGAATGAAGCAAACTGTATTTTACACCGAACGCTCTCATCGTCGTTGCCGCCCGGCGTTCGCCGTACAGTTCCGTCGAAAGTTGAAAATGCTCCGCTAACACTTCACGTTGCTCGGCAAGCCCCGGTGGTTCCGGTTTCATTTGTTGACACAACAAAGCCGAAACTTCCCGAAAAAGCCACGGATTACCGATCACGCCGCGTGCAAGTGCCAAGCCGTTCACGCCGCTTTCTGCAAGACGTTGCACACAAATTTCCGCCGTGAAAAGATCGCCGCTGCCGATCACCGCCACGTCTGATCGGTTTCGTGTCAAAAGATATTGCTTGACTTCCCGGATAAAATCCCAGTTACTTTCTCCTTCGTAACGTTGCCGAACAGTCCGACCGTGAACCGTAACACCGCTGATTCCTTGATCGACTGCTCCGTCAAGAATTTCAAAAAAACGTTTTCGGCTTTCCGGCGAATCGTCAAAACCTTTTCGGAGTTTGAGCGTCAGCGGGACGGTATCGGGAATGTTTCGTCGGACGGCAGAAACAATGTCGAGAGCCGACTTCGGATCGCTCATCAGGTATCCGCCTCGATGACGACCTAACACTTTTTTGACGGGGCAGGCAAAATTGAGGTCAATCAGATCGAAGCCTTCGTTGACAAGTCGCTGGGCAGCACGAACGAAGTGTGTCGGTTCGCTTCCCATGAGTTGGGCTCCGATGGGATGTTCGTCCGACTCCGCAAAATAGAGCCGCGCCTTGCGTTTAGAGACGGCAACGACGAACTGATCGAGCATCACTTCACAGAGAGCAAATTCACAGCCGAATTTTCGTGCGATTCGCCGCATTGGGGCATCGGAGTATCCGCTCAGTGCCGCCTGAATGACAGGAATAGAAATTTTTATCGTTCCCAAGTGGAGGGGTTCAAATGGCACACCGATCTTACACATGATTACCAGTATAATGCAAGAGCAGACGTGCGTGTACCACTTTTTTGCGTTTTTTCCTATTTTCTCTAATCCGCAAAGTCGATTTTGTCGATAAAACCGTTACATCGGAAACTTTTCCCCCATCCCCCACGATGTCCTACGGTTTGTATATTTCCTCGGAAGGCGCAATGTCCCAAGAGAAGCGGATGCAAACGATTGCCAATAACATTGCGAACCTTGACACGCCCGGCTTTAAGCGTGAAGTCGCTCTTCAAATGGCTCGGCACACCGAGTCGGTTCTCATCGGCGAAGTTCCTTTCGACACAGGTCTGATGACCGACATCGGCGGCGGTGTCCACACCATCGGCACGCACACCGAGTTCAAGCAGGGTTCTATTGCACCGACCGAACTCAATTCCGATCTTGCCATCCAAGGCGACGGCTGGTTTCGTGTCCGGGATTTGGCAAACGGCGAGGAATTTCTGACCCGCGCCGGTAATTTTCAGGTTGACCGAAATGGCGTTTTCGTTACCGAGTGGGGACGAAGTCGATTTCAACTCCTCGATACCACCGGGGAACCCATTATGCTACCCGTGCCGGATTCCAATACATGGCACATCACGGACGACGGCGTACTCCATGAAGTCGGTGTTGGGCGAGTGCAGCAGATTGCCCTTGTGCAGCCGGACGATCTGAAAACGATGGTCAAAATCGGCGAAAACGTCTATCGTCTTGATGTTCCTGACGGTACGTTGGGTTATCAAGATATTGCCGGCGCAGAACGTCCTCGAATTCGTTCGGGGCATCTTGAAATGTCGTCGGTGAATCCTTCGACGGAGATGATCGAAATGATTATCGCTTCCCGTGCTGTGGAAACAAATGTTAAAATGATGCACACTCAGGATGAAGCCACCGGGGCACTGCTTAATCGGGTGCTACGAGTGGGATAAAAAAGGTATCAGTCCCGCAATCGTTGACAAGGAGTCAGAGATGTCATTGTTCAGTTTTCCGAGTTTCATTTTCGACTTTTCAATTCAAAACGACCAATGATTGACAGGGAACGTTCTATTCGGGCTTGGTGATTGAGAACCGTAGGAATCGTATCCACGTTTCTTTATCGGCAGGTCCGTGCCAACATTGGAGTCCCACTCTGTCGGTTTCGTCATTTCGCTCCGGTAAGTCCCTTTCAAATGCCTTGTGGAACTCCCCGGTGGCGTTCGGCTGAAACTCGGCTGTGGCTTTGTTGCCTTCGACCCGAAAACGAAGAACAACATGCTCTGTCTCCAGCGGCATGTTGCCGGGAAAAACGCAAAGTTGACCATCAATGCGCTCCATAACAAACTTGACGAGGTACTTGTCCCCCTGCATCCAGTAGATACCGGCTTGCTGAAACTGAGCAGAATACGGTTGCGATGATTTCAATTCGACGGTAACAACGAAGTTTCCCTCGGCAATTTTCGGCGGCTTGCGAAAGAGGATATTCCGCACATCGGTCGCCGTGTTCGGTGTCGGTACCATCTTGATTTCCAAGGCATCCCTGGTGATTCGCCAATCTTCTGGGACTTCGCGGAGCCAAGTCCAGCCGTCCCGAAGTTTTTCGCGGAACGGTTCTTCAAAAAGTATCGTTTCTGCACTGATAACAAAGGCGGGAAAAAACAACAGGGTTGTAAAAACAAGAAAGACTCTTTTCGTCATAGTGTGGAGATCAATTAGGTGATACCGAAGGCACAGCGACGCAGGATACAGTATCCTTGTCGGAGAATCAAGAGCCGACGATGTATTTCTGGAGAAACAACATCACTCTCCAATAATTTTCACGAGCACTCGTTTGGATCGGCGACCATCGAATTCGCCGTAGAAAATTTGTTCCCAAGTCCCGAAGTCGAGTTTTCCATCGGTGATGGCAACGACGACTTCACGTCCCATGATTTGCCGCTTGTGATGAGCATCGCCATTGTCTTCACCTGTTCGGTTGTGAAGGTAAACCTGCGGAGAAGCATTATAAGGGGCAAGTTGTTCGAGCCACTTTTTGTAGTCCTGGTGCAACCCCGACTCATCGTCGTTGATGAAAACTGACGACGTAATGTGCATCGAGTTAACGAGGACCAATCCTTCTTTGATTCCGCTTTTTTGCACAGCGGCGGCAACCTGCGGAGTAATGTTCACAAAATCCATCCGTTGCGGAACATGGATGGAAATGATCTCTCGGTATGATTTCATGTCAATCATTATAGCACATTGGGTCGGAATGTGTGTTCCGAATGTTTAGCCCACAAGTTCCGGGCGCAGAGAAGTTTCCTTTCGTTCACGTACTCGTGTTAATTTAAGCCCCCCTTCTCCTTACATTGATTTCGGTTACAATTACGGTGCTATATTCAGTGTTGCGGAGGGAAGAATGCCCAAGCAAAAAACTCACAAAGGAATCAAAAAACGATTTCGGCTGACAGCGTCCGGTAAAGCAAAACATCGGCACAGCGGAACAAGCCATTTGGCGTATCGACTCACAAAAAAACAACGTCGGAACTTGCGAGGAACGACTGTTGTTGCCAAAGCCGAAACAAGCAAAATTGTGAATGCCCTGATTCCAGCCGAATGAGAGGTACCGGAGTACCGGCTAAATGGGCTAACGGCAAAAGAATGATTCGGGTGGTAACGTTCTGATCACGGGATCGGAAGACCTAGATTCGTTAGGTTTGAAAAATAAAGAGAAAAAATTATGAGAACGCAACGAGGAGCGGCTCGTCGACAGTCAAAACGTCGTCTGTTTCAGCGAGCAAAGGGATTTCGGGGAGGACGCGGAAAGTTACTCCGAACAGTCAAAGAAACCATCGTCCGGTCGGATTGTTATGCCACACGAGATCGTCGGGTACGGAAGCGGGAATTTCGCGCACTCTGGATCGTTCGTATCAATGCAGCGGTCAGACAACAGGGACTCCGCTATGGTGAGTTCATTGCAGGCTTGAAGAAAGCCCAAATTATCCTTGACCGCAAGACGCTCGCCGAAATGGCGGTGAACGATAACGTTGCTTTCGCCAAAGTCGTCGAAACGGTCAAAGCCGCTCTTGGAAAGGCTTAACAGAGCGGCGGGCGAAGCCTGTCGGTCATGAAAGACGATTTTATCCGTTTATGGGACCGGAAATTACCGCCTGTTCGGTGTTTGTCGGCTTCGCTGTTCTCTCTTGCACATGTGTTTGGAGCGGTTCTCGTTCTTTGTGTACATTTCGGGTTTTGTGCAAAACAAAAAACGGTCACCGGTGCCGAACCGATGACCGTATCTAGGAGCAAGGAACTCCACGTTATTTTGTTATCACCGTCGAAAGGTCAAACAAGTACGGGGTCCTCCACTTCCAGGAGATGTATTCCTTGTTTATGTTTCAGAGCAACCACGCCGCGCACGAATTCTCTGAAAATGCCAATATCCAGTGCCGTCGCCGAAGGACTCTCTGGGTGGAACTGCGTTCCAATAGCAAGCCAGTCCTCGTCAAACGACTCGATCACCTCGATTACTCCGTCGGGACAACGCCCTGTAACGAGAAAACCGGAGGCGACATCGTCAATTGCCATGTGATGCATGCTATTGACGCGAATATCGTTCTCTCCATAGACACGCTCCACGAGCGAGTCCTTCTCGATCAGCAACCCATGCCGATGGTTCGGGTCCATCGCATCCCGATGCGGAAGAGCCTTGGGCAAATCCTCCGGGATATGCAGGTACAACGTTCCACCCTGGGAAACATTGAGCAGTTGCATTCCCGTCCCGATGCCGAGAACGGGAAGCCGATGTTCTGCAACCTTTTCGATCAAAAAGCGATCAAAGGTTTCTCGCCGCTCGTCCAACAGTTTAACCGACGAATGGAGCATATATCCATCGCGCCGGGGGTCGAGGTCTCCGCCTCCGACCATGACGATGCCGTCCAGCATGGAAACAATCTGCTCCAAGTGGGCATCAAGGTTCTTATCATCAGGATAAGGGGGTATCACAATAGGCAACGCCCCTGCCTGGAGAAGGGAATCGTAATAACCTGCAAAAACAACGCTCAAGGCGGGAACTCCCCTTTGAGCAGTACGATAGTCCGTGTTGATTCCGATCAGCGGCTTCCTTCGCATTCACAATCCTCCGTGTTAGTAGGCACGCTCCACCGGAAACCACACATCTTCCGCCTGAAAACGGATGCCGAAAATCCCGGTTCTCGTGGGTTTCAGCGACCCCGTCTCGTTTGGGCAGTCAAATGTTGCGGTTGCTCCTCTGATTGCCGACTTTCCTTGAATCACTGCTGATTAAGGCTCGGAAACCGCGAAACGACCTATAAGGGAAACAAATCGGCTCGTCACAGCCGAACTTGGAATGCAAGTGCGGGTAAGTGTAGCGTTGGAATGAGATTTTGCAAGCATTTCCCCTATTTTGTTAGTATCCGCCCCCGATACTACTAAATATAGTCCTCTTTGGGGGAAATTGGGCAGACCGTCGAAAAGGTCTGCCCCGTTTAGTCGTTCTAACTCCTTTACAGCAAAAGGATTTCGACTGAGCCACCGTGAGGGACAGACGTTTTTGTGCCAGAAATACCGATAAACAAAAGAGTTATGGATAATTCAAAAATGGGGCATCAAGTGGAATCCCTATAATTTCAGCACGTTTCACTGACAGAGCAAGGAAAATGTCATGAAAACGCTGATGTTACCGCAAGTCAATCGCTCCACCGTACTGGAAACCAATCAAGGTTGGGAAGTGGGACGTTCTCTGTCGTACCGAAAGCCGCTCGCATGTCCTGCGGTAAATACCGAGACATTGGCTTGCTAATTTCGTTGAGCATCAAGGTATCTATTCTCGTTTGTTCACTTGTATCTTGTGCCCATGGTTGTCGTTGCCACTCTTCCAGCAGCATCTCCGTGCTCGAATCCGGCGACAAGGTCGGGGCGCGGAACCGCAATCCCGTGACTCCCTGAAAATAATTGGGACCTCCCGACCATCGAAAATCATTCAGTACCTTCTGACGCGGTTGAAGTCCGCGAAAAACAGCAAAAGGAAAACGATTCAACACGAAAATCGATTGTTGTGACTCAAAATCAATGACCATTGGTGCGGCGGTCATTTCTTTGTATAGATTAGCAAACCCTTGACGACCAAAAAACACAACCTTGTTCCATCGAATTTGGATCGTTGCCAGTCTTGTTACCCTCCTGTTCTCTTCGATGAGAATAAAGGACCGAGCCAATGCAATCAGCGAATTGGAAAACTGCACGTGTACGTCTTGCGGCACGTTACTCTGGATCGCCACGGCTTCGCCGCGCAAGAGCGAATCTGCCACTTGAATCGTCAGCGGTTCGGAAATTATGTCTTCTGCATCACTTGTTCCCTCCAAACTGCCTGCCGGGATGCCGTTGCGGAAAAAGACAACATCGTCATGATAGGGGGAATCGTCAAAATTGGATCTATTCCGCACCGTGAGACAACACTTTTCGAATGTTAATCGGGTATTTCCCGACAATTCAAACAACGACCAATGCGGCGACAACACGTTCGGATTGAGCCGAATTTCAATTCCCACGTGATGAAATTCGATACTGCTCGAAAAAACCGTAAAAAAACTTCGGGTATTTTGCGTGATATTTTGCAATTCGGTCGGCTCGAAAAGCAGAATCGGATCGTATCCTTCTGCCGCCTTCAACTGGAGTTTGCGGGAATCAAGTTGGATCGGCTCCATGACTGGAAGAATGTTGTTCCATTTCAATTCGATGACAGTTTCGTCTGTCGCATCGGTCAATGCTGAGGCAAGCGACGGGTATGAACCGATGGTGTTTCCTGTCGGATCAACGCATCGAACTCTGGAAAACGGTCTCGTTCGTTGTGCGGTTGTATGCTGTTTTTTCGGCTCAAAATCAGTAATGCTGAATTGACCGCTGACGGGTTTTGGGAGATGACCGGAAAGTACCAACGCATGCTGCAAACTACCGCCAGCGGTTTGCAAAGCCAAACCGGCAGAGTATGGGGAATGTTGGACGGCGGGAAGGGAAGTAAAAGCAACGTCAAAAGGAGGGGGGGATGTTTTCGCTGGTTCGACAGGCAACGGAGTCACTTCCGTTGTCTGTGGAATCAAGAGGGCTGGTAGGTCGGGTAAGTGCAACGTCTCGATCTGGTTTGAAAAAAGAGTTATCAGGAAAAAGCCGAAGAAGAGCAGTGACACTGCTGCTATCCAGGGAAGATGACGCAACAGAAACGATGTCCGCCTGGATCGGGTACGTGTCCAAACGAGATTTCCCTGACCCGTGGGGCGTAGTCCCAAATGCCGGGCAGCATCAGTCAACGCTTCAATCAACACGGTCGGCGTTTGAAAACGTTGTTTGGGGTCTTTTGCCATCATCCTTTGGATAAGGAAGGCAATTTCGGCGGGAATCGTCGGTTGGAAAGACCGAATGTCCGGTGGTGCGTCCCCTTGGTGCTGCAATAATTTTTGTAAGACGGTTCCTTCAGGAAAGGGAGGACGACCGGCAAGCATAAAGAAAAACGTACAGCCGAGCGAATAAATGTCGCTCCGAATATCCGCATTTCGTGGATCGCGTGCCTGTTCGGGAGAAATGTAATCGAACGTTCCTAATGTTACACCGCTTGCGGTCAGATCATTTCGGGCTTCCGCAGTATCCAACAGGCGGGCTAGCCCCATATCGATCAACTTGGCACGCCCTTCGCGGGTAATGAGAATGTTAGATGGTTTGACATCTCGATGGACAACTCCGTGAGTCGCGGCGTGGGCAAGGGCGTGGGCAATTTGAAGCAGGTAATTGAGTGCTTGAGGCAAAGGAAAAACATCATGTTCTTCGACCATTATTCGGAGATTGATGCCTTCGACATACTCAAAGGCGATATAAGGAATGCCTGATTCTTCCCCTGCAAAATAAACCTGAGCAATGTGTTCGTGATTGAGTCGGGCTGCCGACTTTGCTTCATTCATGAATCTGGCAACAGTTCCCTGATCGCTGGCACGTTGTTGTGTCAATACTTTGATTGCAACGTCCCGGTCAAGAGCCTCATCGGTTGCCAGATAGACCCGCCCCATCCCTCCTCCTCCGATGTATTTCCTGATGACGTAATGACCAAGAGGCGTGCCGACAGCAAGCAAATCCGCCATGGAAATAGTGGAATCAATCCTCGGAACGAAATGTATCGTTTCGGGGGCAACTTCCGTTGCATTGGCGGCGGGTGGAGGCAGTAGGCGTTCGGAATCGCTCATAGGTGAAACTTCACAATGAAAAACCTTTCTTAATGATTTGCCCTTTCCAAAAAATTCCTCATTGGGGTCTTGAAACTGCTTTTGACAAGGAGTCGGCTCAACAACGACTTCCGGTGGACATTTTACCACATACCAAACGTTTAACGCAAGAGACGTGCCAAAAAAGCCTTATGCCCGTCCGCTCTTTCGTTTTCTCTGCGCTCTTCCTTGCCTTTTTGAAACTTTCGGCTACAATGCGGGGGAATCTTGACCCTGTATTACATTCCCCGGAACTATGACACGACGACTTTTCATCGCTGGCAACTGGAAAATGAACCTCACGCTCTCCGATTCGCTTGAATTAGCGGAAGGTTTGAAAAAAGCGGCATCGAACATCACTAACGTGGACATTGCCGTTTGTCCGCCAAGCGTTTACATCGAACGGGTCGCCGCCATAGTAAAAAATTCCAACATCGGTGTCGGGGCGCAAAATGTTTATTTCGAGAAGGAAGGAGCATTCACCGGCGAAATCAGCGCGGCAATGTGCAAAGACATCGGTTGTCGATACGTCATTCTGGGACATAGTGAGCGACGAAATATTTTAGGAGAATCGAGCGAACTCGTCAATTTGAAGACCCATGCGGCTCTGGCGGCGGGATTGATCCCGATTGTGTGCGTGGGAGAACTCCTCAAAGAACGGAAAGCAGGCACAACAGTACAGGTGGTCTGCCGTCAGTTTGACGGTTCATTCTCCGGCATTTCGGCTGAAGACATGAAAAAGTGTGTCATTGCTTACGAACCGGTTTGGGCTATCGGAACAGGCGAGGTTGCCACGCCGGAGCAAGCCGAAGAGGTTCACGCGGCAATTCGGAAAATGATCGAAAAGAATTACAGCAAGGAAGTCGCCGAGACGGTACGAATCCAGTATGGCGGCAGTGTTAATGACAAAAATGCCAAGGAAATCCTTGCCAAACCGAACGTCGATGGTGCCCTCGTCGGTGGGGCTTCGCTCAAAGTCGATCCGTTCATGGGAATCATCAAGTCCGCATAGTCCCTGATCCGCATGAAGATCGTGGATATACTCTAAACGGGAACCAAATGCTCTCGTTGAGCGGGACGTTTTTTCAACTTCGGGCTGTCAAGGGCGCGAGTTCCTTGTAATTGTGTCCGCGTTTGTGGGACACCGACAAGAAACAATTTGTCTCCGTTTTCGGTACACATCCTTTCATGTCGTGTAATCGGAGTTGAGCCGTACATACTCCGTCGTGAGATCGGTCGTCCAAAAACGAATTGCCTCATTCCCTTCTTTGAATGTCAACAAAAAATGCGTCTCTCGATTATGCCGAATCGAATCGGAAACCATGGTTTTCTCAAATGGTAACGGTTCGCCGTTTCGGAACAACTCAAAGCCATTGATTTGCAGAGACACCCCCTTCGGATCGAACGGTACGCCCGCTGTTCCCGCAGCGGAAACGATACGTCCCCAATTCGGATCAGCACCGCAAATGGCTGTCTTGACCAAAACATCTTCGGCAACTTTTCGGGCAATTCGTTTGGCATCTTCCCGCGTTTTGCAGCCCTGAACATTTACTGTGATTAAATGCGATACTCCTTCGCCATCTGCCGGTATCTTGATCGCCAGTTCGATGCAAAGGTCTCGCAGTACGTTGACAAATTGCGTCAGATCGTTGCTGGTCGGTGGCGTTGCAACGGCGGCACCATTAGCATAGAGCAACACGGTATCTGACGGGCTGGTGTGTCCATCCACCGAAATGCAGTTGAATGACTCTTCGACCGACTCGCCTAGCAGTTTTTGGGCAATCGCTGGCTCAAGAGCAACATCGGTCATAATCATTGCGAGCATTGTTCGCATGTTCGGGGCAATCATGGCGGCACCCTTGCAAAAACCGGCAATCGTTACCGCCTCGCCGCTTTGGAACGTGATTTGCCGTGATGCGACTTTTTCGACAGTATCAGTCGTCATAATGCCGCGTGCCGCACGCATGAATGCCTCTTCATCGCTGGACAACTGTTTAGCGGCTTCGGCAATACCGGCACGGACTTTATCCATCGGTAACATCACGCCGATCACGCCGGTGGACATGACCAGTGCCTTGTCGGGTTCCGCATCGGCGTAATGGGCAGCGAGTTCGGTCATTTCGTAGGCATCACGCACGCCCTGTTCTCCGGTGCAGTCGTTGGCGATGCGGGAATTGGCAACCATCGCTTTGAATCCGGTGCCGGGCGTTCGGGTGCGGTCAACAACGACGGCGGCTCCGCTAACGAGGTTTTGCGTATAGACACCCGCAACCGTTGCCGGTATGTCCGACACAACCAGTGTGAGATCGAGGAGATTAGGATCGGACTTCAAACCGCAGTGAACCCCTGCGAACCGATACCCCTTTGGAATGGATAATTTAGTCATGGGCGTTATCGTAACAAAACCATACCGTATAGACAAGAACCCTTTGCCCGTTAATGTGTGCTTTTCTTGTCCAACCATTGACATGTTCGGCGGAGGGCTTCCTCGAATGGTGTAATTTTGTAGCCGAGTTCCTGCTCTGCTTTTTCGCATGAAAAAGCCCAGTCCACGAGAAATGTCCGAACCCAGCCCGGTGTAATCGACGGGTAGATCCCGAAACACTTTGCTTGAAGTTCCAGATAATAAGCAACCAACATCGGAATCAGCCAAAAGATTTTCAGTTGGAATCGCTTTTTGCCGTCGATCTTGTCCACTGTTTGAAAAAGTTGTTTGAGCGAAACGTTTTCTCCTCCCAAAATGTACCGCTCGCCAATTTTTCCCCGCTCCATTGCCAAAAGATGTCCTAGGGCAACATCGTCAATGAAGCCGTAGTTTCCGAGGTTACGTCCCCAATTCAAGAGAAACGGCAACGAGCCGCGACGATACCAGTCGATCAATTTCGTTACCGAATTTGATTCCGATTGCAGACCGGGACCGAACATCCGTGTCGGATTAACAATAACCAGTGGCAAGCCGTTGTTGATCCACTGTGTTGCTTCACGTTCCATTACCGTTTTTGTCCGCTCGTATTCTGTGAAACACTGTTCCGTTTGCCTCGGCATTTGTTCGTTGCCGACTCCTGCCGGTGTGGGACCGAGCGTAACAATGGTTGATGTCCACACGATACGTTCGATATTCAATTCTTGGGCAACGGAAAAGACGTTTCGCGTTCCTTCGATGTTGATCCGTGTATAGGTTTGCGGATCGGCAGCCCAGTTTTTGGCATAAGCCGCCAGATGAAAGACGTAACTACAACCGGACATACCTTTTCGCAACGATTCTGTGTCCGTGATGTCGCCGGAAACGTATTCAAGATTTGGCTGCGCTGTGGTAGAAACACTTCTTTTCAAAGCCCGAACGCAGAACTTACGTTCGAGCAACTTTTCAATCAGTGCGGAGCCAATAAAACCTGTACTGCCTGTAACAAAAACTTTTTTGGAGGTGTCCATCCTAAAAGGAGTGAGTAGTGGAAAAATGGTTGAATCCCGCCAGTCAAACCTCATTTTTACCTTATTTTTCTTGCCAAAACAACCTTGTAGTCCAGTCCGATTGCAAGCGACTGCCGTAGCCGGACTTGGCATGCTGGTGCCTTCACGAAAGTGAAGAATTATGGTACTATGACCCCATACCGTTCCAGTAAGCCATGAGATTCTGTTCTGTTTCTTTGCTGTGTTTTACAGCGTTTATCAACGCGAGCTTCGCGCAGATTGCCGTCGTTCTCGAAGAATCCCCCAACATCGTGATGAGCGTCGAGTCGCAACTCATTGCCGACATTGCGCAACGGACAGTCGCCGCAACAGTCGTTCATCCCGGCAGTGCCGGAACCTTCGTGACTCGAACCGGTGCTACGGTATCGCTCGACGACTCCACTGTTCTTTGGATTCATCATGGTCCACCACTCGCTACCGATTCGCCGCTCCGGGAGCCACTGACCATTGCCACCATTCGACGCTGGGTTGACTCGGGGCGGGGTGTCCTGTTGTCCGGCGGGGCTACGGTTCTGCTCGAACCGTTAGGACTCGACGAACCGCAAACCAGACCGATGGCCTTCGGCGACGACCGGCAACAATTCGGGCTTGTTCCCGTCGATCCGGGCAATCAGCTGTTCCGCAATCTGTACACGGATCGAGGGGTGCTTTGGCTCTCGAATGCGGTGTACCACACTTTCGAGAATTTCACAGCACCCCGGGGCAAAATGATCGCACTAAATCCCGGTGGACCTCCCGCTCCGTTACTGGAGTATTCGTTGAGCCGAGGCAAACTCTTTGCGGTTCCGTTGCGTGTCAACCCACTCTACAATCTCGCTGCGGAAGGGTATCGACGGAACTTTGAACTGCTGACGAGCAACATGCTACGGTATCTCGAAGGAACGCTTCCGACCACTGCCGTCCCCGGAAAAGACCCGTTTGAAGACAATGCCGCTGCATTGCAACTTGCGATCGAAAATCTCTGCGAAACGTTCAGCGAACAATATCCGCAGGGCGAGGTGTTTCTCGCACGCCTCGCTGAAATCCGGCAAACCAGGGACATCGCCACACTTGAACGGTTGCGTCGTGAAGCCGTATTGGAAAAGAATCCGCTACTCGACTTCGACCGTCTGCTCTTGGTTCGTCGCAGCGAAAAACAACTCGGTCTGCCGCTCAATTACAATGCGAATTCCAGTTTGCCGAGAGCCGGTTACGATAACCAACTCGTGCTTCTCGATCATTGGAAAACCGATTTGACCGGTACTCCGCAAAAAACGATACTCTATGAACCGAAGGAGGGCAAATTCGCCGGCGATATCAAACTCCATTTCGATGCCGAGCGGTTCCTCTTTTCGTCGATTAACGACCAAAACCGTTGGAACGTCTTCGAGATGAATATCGACGGCACAGGACTGCGTGAACTGCCGCTGATTCCCGATGCCGATATTGACAACTTCGATGCTTGTTATCTGCCTGACGACGGAGTCGTATTCTGCTCCACGGCGTGCTTTGCCGGGGTTCCCTGCGTCAACGGAACGGGTTATACCTGCAACCTTTATCGACTTAACGAAAACGGCGATATTCGTCAGTTGACATACGGACAAGACCAGGAGTGGTGCCCGACGTTGCTAAACGACGGACGATTATTATATCTTCGTTGGGAGTACGCGGATATTCCGCACGCTTTTTCCCGGATTCTGTTTCATGCAAATCCCGACGGCACGAACCAATTAGCCTACTACGGCAGCGGCTCCTATTGGCCCGCTTCGATGTTCTATGCCAAGCCGGTTCCGAACCATCCGACTAAGTTCGTTGCAATCGTCGGCGGACATCACGACATTCCCCGGATGGGCGACCTCGTGCTGTTTGATCCCACTCTGGGACGGCGTGAAGCAGACGGAGCCGTCCAACGGATTCCGGGACGTGGGCGCAAAGTCGAACCCGTAATGCTCGACTTGCCCAATGCCCAGACTTGCCCGAAGTTCCTGCATCCGATGCCGCTGAACGAAAATTTCTTTCTTGTTTCCGCCAAGCCGTCGGCGGAGAAACCCTGGGGCGTTTATCTCGTTGACGTGTTCGACAACATGATTCTGATCCACGAAGAGCCCGGATTCGCACTGTTTGAACCGATTCCGGTACGAAAAACGGTCAGCCCGCCGATCATCCCGGATCGGATTGATCCCACTCGGCAGGATGCCGACGTTTTCATTGCGAACATTTACCACGGCGAAGGAATGCGCGGCGTGCCGCCCGGGAGCGTCAAGTCGATCCGCATTTTTTCTTATCAATTTGCTTATCAAGAGATGGGAGCCGAACCGTACAGCATCGGTCTCGACGGTCCCTGGGATCCTCGCCGGATTCTCGGCACCACGCCGGTCCACGCCGACGGTTCCGTGGTGTTCAGGGTTCCGGCTTATACGCCGTTTTCAATCCAACCACTGGATGCCGAAGGTAAGGCGATTCAAATCATGCGTAGTTGGATCACCGCGATGCCGGGTGAGGTCGTTTCCTGCGTCGGTTGCCACGAAGCACAGAGCGATGCCCCGCCGCCAAGAATGTTACATGCCGCTGTATCCGAGCCTGTTGAACTGACACCGTGGTACGGACCGCCGCGTGGGTTTTCCTTCGTCCGTGAAGTCCAACCGGTTCTGGACGCGTATTGCGTCGAATGTCATCAGACCGATAGCACGCAGAGAACTTTTTCATTACAGGATGGACTGCCGAGACCGTTACAGCAAAATGGGAGTCATATTAACCTGAAATCGCGGTTTTCCCCCTCGTATTATGAACTTCGCCGCTTCGTTCGGACACCGACGAAGGAGAGCGACATGTTGCCCGGTCTTCCGTGGGAGTACCACGCTGACACAACGCAACTCGTCCAGTTGTTGCAAAACGGACATTACGGCATCGAACTTGATGCCAAAGCGTGGAACCGACTGATTACGTGGATTGATCTTGGTGCCCCGTTTCACGGCAGTTGGCGGGACATCATCATGGACGATAAGCCGCAACAGGTCAAATCGCAATTTGAACGCCGACACGAAATGCGCCGCCGCTATGCCAAGGTCGATACGCTCCTCGATGATGATCCGAATGTTGAGTATCCAGTTGCGGTGTTGGAAAAGGTCCTACTTCGTCATCCCCCGCCTTCTTGTCATTTTCGCGAAGGCAGGAATCTAGAGTACACGGCATCAATTCACCCTACCAAGAATTCGGCTTCCACAAAATCAGGATCAATACATCTTTCACTAGATTCCCGCCTGCGCGGGAATGACGAAACGAGTGGGAATGACAAAGAGTACGAGGATGACGGGATTGTTCTCGTACCCATTCCGCCACTTGACGGCAAGCCGTTCTGGATGGGTGAAACGGAAATCACGAACCGGCAGTTTGCAACATTCGATCCCGATCACGACAGTCGGATTGAGAGCGGCGACTTCATTATGTTCAGTCCCGGCGAACGCGGTTGGGCGGTTAATCGACCCGATCAACCGGTCGTTCGGATTTCGTGGAACCGGGCGATGAAATTCTGCGATTGGTTGTCGAGGCAAACGGGACGGAAGGTAACGTTGCCGACCGTCGAACAATGGGAACATGCTTGCCGAGCCGGAACAGACACGCCGTTTTGGTACGGAGATATCGACACGGACTTTTCGTCGTTTGCCAACCTTGCGGACAGGAGTTTTCAGCAGATTGACCCATTCGGCTGGGCCGGTCGCCGTGATGCGCTACCGGATTGGCGACCGGCGGACGCTCGATTCGACGACCGTAGCCGGGTGTCTGCTCCGGTCGGTAGTTACCGTGCGAATCCGTGGGGGCTATACGACATGCATGGCAACGTTGCGGAGTGGACACGCTCCGGCAATGATAAAAAGGTTGTCTGTGGTGGTTCTTGGTACGACGTACCGGCAAGGAGCCGCGTTGAATTCCGACGGTACTATCGACCCGAACAACCGGTCTTCGACGTTGGGTTTCGGATTGTCGTCGAAGACCAATAAAAAAACCGAATGACCCGGAGTACCGGCACTCGTATGAAATTTAGAACGCGCCCACTATTGGGATTCTTCATCCTCATTGAATCGTGCATCAAACATGGCAACGATGGCATTGATGACTTCCGCTGCGTCCTCGCCCGTGGCTTCCAAATGGACAGTTGTTCCATTGCTCGCCCCCAGCGAGAGTAGATCAAGCACGCTCCGACAGTCTGCTACGGCACTGCCATTGCGCAAGCGAACCACGGACACAAAATCCCTGCATCGCTGAGCAATCATTGTACTCACCCTGGCATGAATCCCGCTGCGGTTTTGAACAATGAGTTCTCTTGTCAATGTCGTTTTCTTCTGTTGCATTTTACAAGTTTGCAGCCGCCCTGCCTGTTATTTTCCAAACATATTGTTGTCGGCTTCTTCAAGCAGTGAAAGAATGTCATCTTTGGTTTTAGACTGCTTTAAGAAACGGCAGAACGTGTCGTCCTTCAACTGTCGGGTGATGTGTTCCAGCGCACGCAGATGATCGCCGGGACAATCCGGCGGAGAAATCAGCAGGAAAAATAGTTGCACTTTCTCGCAGTCGAGGCTGTCGAAATCAATCCCGTCCGCACTGACAGCGACACAGCCCACAAGACGCTTGACGCTCGGATGTTTGGTATGCGGGACGGCAATACCGCGCCCAATACCTGTCGAGCCGAGTTCCTCCCGCTTGAGGATTGCTTTCACAATCCCTTCGTGTTCCTCTTTTTTCACTCCACCGGCATCCAAGATAGATTGAACCATCTCGCGGATCACCCCTTGTTTGTCGGTCGCCTTAATTTCTGCCTTGACGGCACTGCTCAATATAAAATCGGCAAACTTCATTCGCCAACTCCTTTACATCTTTGGGTTATTATGATTTGTCTAACGGAAGCGGATTCGCAATTCATGCGTGATCCCTTCGCACGGCTAGTCTTCAACAGGAACATTTTTGCCACGTTCCTGCAACTTTTCTTTGTGTTTCTTGATTTGTTGTTCCAGTTTGGCAACAACTTGATCGACCGAACCAAACATATCGTTGGACTGGTGACTGGCAACAAAGTCATTCCTTTTCCTGGATTTGACAGCGACTTCGATGCTCGGCTCGTCGGCTTTATCTAAATTCACGGTTACGTCAATGGACATCAAACCATCGAAAAAACGTCGAAGTTTTTCAATTTTCTGTATAATTTTTTCCTTTGTTGCGTCGCTGATATCACCGTGTCGCGTTGAAATGTTGATCTGCATGACGTAAGGTAAATGGATGAAAAAGACCCTTTTCGACTATGTCGGGACTCCCCTGAACACCATCGGTGCCTCCCATTCTACCAAAAAAGTGGTGTATCGCAAGAGGGCAAATCGGCAGGGTAGCACACTTCGGATTATCGGATTGAAAATGCCGGGTTTGCCCTTTACAACGGGCAAACAGTATGGTAAAATGAAAAAACGGGAGGAGGGTATCGTTTTATGTCGATTCAGTTAGTTTGCCCCAATGGGCACCGCTTGACTGCCAAAGAATCCAATGCAGGACAAAGCGGGAAGTGTCCGGTGTGTAAGATCGCCGTTAGTATTCCGATTCCGAATCGGTCTGTTACCGCCGACAGTGCTGTTGTGGTCGCCGTCCTCGGAGAACTTAATGCAAAGTCGGCAACTTCACAGGTCGGAAGGACAGTCTTGGCTCCCAAGCGGCAGTCAGCCGTTGCCGTTCGAGAAGCAAGTATGCAGGCACGAGTGAGAATCTGTCCAAACTGCGAGCGGGATATTGATTTGGGATACCATATCTGTCCCCATTGCCACGCTTACCTTACCGGTCTGAATGAATTTTAGAACATGTCTAAACACACGCTTCGAAATTGGTCGTTGTGTCTTTGTCTTGTTCTGTCGACTTTTACGCTCACAGCGGCGGAATGGTCGCTGAACCATACGGACAATGGTTATCAAGTCAACATCGGCGGTAAACTCTTTGCAGAGTATCTGACAGACTTCAAGGGAACTCCCATCCTCTGGCCGATCATCGGTCCAACCGGACAAGAGATGACCCGTTCCTATCCGATGGTGCAGGAAGGAAAACCGACGGAAAAAATTGATCATCCACACCATCGATCCCTTTGGTTCAACCACGGCAATGTTAATGGCGGGGACTACTGGTCTCTCACTTCGTGTTTTATCAAACATAAGCGATTCGTCAAGGCGGAACAAGATGCTCAAGGTGCCGTTCTCATCACGGAGAATGAATGGATCAATCAGCAAGGGGATATTGTTTGCACCGATCTCCGTACCATTCGATTCGGCTTATGTAGAGAGAACCGGTTCATTGATTTTGACGCAACCGTTACAGCGGTTGCCGATACGGTCGTTTTTGGGGACACGAAAGAAGGCAGTTTCGGCGTTCGTGTGCCGGGACGATTCGACAGCGATGGCAAACGTCGAGATAAAAATCATCCGGGCGGAACTATTGTCAATGCCGAAGGATTAACGGGGGACGATGCGTGGGGAAAGCGGTCTTCTTGGGTCGATTACTCCGGCGAACTGGAAAATGGTGATGTCGCCGGTATTACGATCATGAATCATCCATCGAGTTTTCGTTATCCGACATACTGGCACGTCCGAACCTACGGTCTGTTTGCCGCGAATCCCTTCGGTGTCCACGATTTTGTTGTAGGGGAAAAAGCAGATGCAGGTTTGCTGACAATGAAAAAAGGGAACTCCTTCACGTTGCGTTACCGAGTTCTGCTCCATAAAGGAACGTTGGAAACCATCAACCTGCCGAAACTGTTTGACGAGTATTCGGCATTGCCACATTTGTGACAGGATTGACGGGATTTTCAGGATCAGAAATACTCCCGTTTATAGCATAAATGCCGATGGCAATCGCCGTTGCTGTTGCGTGGGATTTGCAGTGCGAAATGCTGATTAACACTTCGGCAATTCCCAGTTCGGTTGCCTTTTGCGCCGCTCCCCGGTGCAGCCGAATGATTGGCTTGCCACCGGACTGAATGACAACTTCGACATCCCTCCAGGCGATACCGGCAATCCAGCCCGTCCCGAACGCTTTCAAAACGGCTTCTTTTGCCGCCCAGCGACCCGCAAAATGCTGCTCGCTTACTTTGCGTCCTGAACAATATCGTACTTCCTCGTCGGTAAAAACGTGATCCGTGAAACGTTCGCCATGCTGGGTGAGCATTCGACCGATTCGATCACATTCGATAATGTCCGTTCCGATTCCTAGAATTTGCATGTATTTGTACAGAGGGAACCTAGACGTAAAACATTAACCCGCCAGCCCCGTCTGGTCAAGAGGACGGGTCATTACCCATTGATTTTTCAAGCAGTTCTGTAAAAATGGTTGAGCAGTTGTGCAAACCATCTCCTTCCCACCCCGTCAATGGTAACGATCAAACGAGACGATTTCTGTAAAACCCAATCCGGGATTCCGGTGGATATTTATACGCTTGCAACGAAAACCATGTCGGTCAAGGTACTGACACGCGGCTGTGCTTTCTATGAAGTTAATATTCCTGACCGCAAGGGAACGCTTGCAAATGTTTGCTCGAACGTGAAATCGCTTGCCGATTACGAAAATCGAAGAACCTTTTTTGGGGCATTCATTGGTCGCTTTGCTAATCGGATTGCCAATGCCACTTTTGACTTGGACGGGAAAACTTATACCTTGGCAAAAAACCCATTCGGACACGCAATCCACGGCGGTCCCGGCGGATTCGATACCGTCGTCTGGAATGTCGAACGGGCAGCAACAAATGACAATGAAGCCGTTCTGGAACTTTCGTACCGCAGTCCCGATGGTGAAGAAGGTTATCCGGGCAATCTGGATGTCCGAGTCATTTATATTTTGACGGAAAATTCCCGCTTACGAATGGAATATATCGCCACAGCGGACAAAAAAACGTTTGTCAACATAACGAATCACACTTTTTGGAACCTCGCCGGTTCCGGTTCGCCTTCGATCCTCAATCACAAATTGACGCTGGTAGCAGACCGGTATCTACCGACCCGGGAAGGACTGATTCCGACGGGAGAAATTGCTTCCGTTGCCGGAACGGCTCTCGATTTTCGTGTCGAAAAACGTGTCGGTGAACAAATCAGCGAAATTGCGGAACCGTGGTTTGCCGGTGGATACGATCATTGCCTGATCCTTGCCGATAAACCGGCGGAGGCAATGTCCTTTGCCGCAAAACTGGTCGATCCTGAAAGCGGACGCACGATGACTGTCGAAACCACCGAACCTGCGCTGCAAATGTACAGCGGCAATTTCCTCGATGGAACCATCGTGTCTGCCGAAGGAAAAACGTATCCCAAACAGAGCCTTTTATGTTTGGAAGCACAGCACTACCCTGATTCGCCTCACCAGCCAGCGTTTCCTTCGACGATGCTCGAACCGGGCAGCACATACCGGCAGACAACAATTCACACATTTGGAATCGAATAGCGATGTCCGTCATTTCGCTACGTTCCATTCTGGCTTTTGTGAACAATGGCGACAAAAGCCAGAATGGAACGTAGCGAAATGACGGTACAGCATTATGCTTTTCCCTGTCATTTTCGCTTAAATTCTTTGATAGCAAAGGGTTTAGGTTTTTCTAGTTGATCTGGATACCGCAGGACTGCCGAGGAAAAGGTATGAAAATTCGAGAGTGTAGCATCATATTTGTCGAATTATTCTTGACACATTTTGTTAAAATTGGCAAACTATCCTTTTCGATCTTGCAATCAAGGAGGATTCTGTCATGTCCGGTCCCGGTGAATATCTGCCCGACCATTCCGAACAAATTACTTGTCCCAACGATTTGCCGAACCCCAAAATCGTCCGGCGTTCCCGCGTCCGCAAAAAATGCCCCTGTCCCCTCTGCAACCGGTGCTGCGTCCGATGACGGTGAAGGGCTTTGTCATCTTGCCGAAGCGTTGGATCGTCGAAAGAACCTTCGCTTGGATCAACAAGTTTCGACACAACTCAAAAGATTACGAACGAAACACAGAATCCAGCAAGGCAATCATTTATATCGCAATGACAAGAATGCTAAATATGATCGAAAATGACAGTTAAAGACTTACTCTAAGAAAAACCTAAACCCTTTGCCGTCAAAGGATTTAAGCGAAAATGACAGGGAAAAGCACAATGCTGTGCCGTTTTCGTCAGGAGTTCTGTCATTCCACCAAGAAATGGTCTGTTTCTGGAAGTGTGTCCAAGCCGCAATCAAAAAATTGCGGATCAGTTGGTATCCGATGGTGCAATCCTCGTTGTCAAAGGACGAGCAATGATATAGAATGAGACCTCTGGCATTGGGCTTGCCTTATAAAATTGTTCCCATGAAATACTTCTTTTGCACGGCGTTGGTTCTCCTTTTGCTGATCGGTTGCTCACGGGATGACAAACAAGTTCTCGTGACGGAACTTTCCGTCCCGATTCGGGATAGAGTAGATGCAGAAATTGAAGTCGCCGATCTGATTCATGATATTGCGATAGAGACTTGGACTCCGCTCTTTGACGGCGAATCAATGGCGGGTTGGTCGGTGCCGATCTATGGCGGAGACGGCGAAGTGGAAGTTCAAGAGGGAAACATCGTCATTGGGCGCGGAGACTCGATGACAGGAATCCGTTATGAAAAGGAATTTCCCAACATTGATTATGAACTTCAGTATGAAGCCCGACGAACGGGAGGATATGACTTCTTTGCGGCTTGCACTTTTCCCGTGAAAAAGAGTTTTTGCACGTTCGTGAACGGCGGCTGGGGCGGAGGAATGGTCGGATTGAGCAGTGTCAACGGCTACGATGCCTCCGAAAATGAAACCAATTCGTACTATGATTTCAAGGCAAACACTTGGTATCGCTTTCGTATCCAAGTGAAGAGCGATCAGATTCAAGTTTGGATCGCTACTCAAGACAAAGAAGGAAACTGGGAAGCGGAAAAGACCCTTGTTGATCTTGCAATAGACGACAAAACGCAGTTGTCCACCAGGATGGAAGTGAGTCAGTACAAGCCACTCGGCTTTTGCACCTGGTCCACCGAAGGACAGTTGCGAAATATCGAGTACCGAACGGGAGGACATAGCGAATAAACCTCTGAAACGCAAGCTCAGTGGTGGATTGGGTTTGAACTATACTGCGTCTGCTCGCAAAACGTTCTTTTTGTGAGCAGATACAGCATATCCTGAAAATCTCGTCAATCCTGCCCAAAATAGGGGAAAAACTCAAAAAGACGTTGCGAAATCGGTGTACACAATGTACAATTTTTTTGGTTTTTTGATTGCCGATCCTCTTCTTTCCAATGCTTGATCGAAAGTTTATCCTCGAAAACACAGAAGCCGTTAAAAAAAATTGTCAAAATCGACACGTTGCCGCCGCTGTGGATCGGTTCATTGCTCTCGAACGTGAACGAAAATCGTTGCAACAGGACTTGGAAAAACTGCAAACCGAAGCGAATGCCGTTTCCAAATCCATCGGACAGGCAAAGTCCGACAGCGAACGCGATGCCAAAAAGGAAGAGGGACGCATTCTCCGGGACAAAGCCGCTGCCGTCAAAGCAACTCTCGACATACTGGAAACTGATCTCGATGGTATTCAACGTTCGATTCCCAACATGTCTCATCCCGATGCACCGATTGGAGCGGACGACACTGCCAACCTGCGCCGAGCATTGGGAAAAACACCGATTACGACCTATGATTTCACGCCGGTCGATCACGTTGTACTCGGCGAGAAACTCGATTTGATTGACTTTGAAGCCGGGGCAAGAGTTGCCGGTGCCGGGTTTTACTTTTTGAAGAACGAAGCCGTGTTGCTGGAACTCGCCTTGCAACGGTATGCCGTCGATGTGTTGTCCCGCGCCGGTTTTACGCTCACGACCACACCGGACTTGGCTCGAAACGATGTGTTGCAAGGCACCGGTTATATTCCGAGAGGTCCTGAAACGCAGATTTACAGTATTGACGGGACAGATTTGAGTCTTGTGGCAACGGCAGAAATTCCACTGGGGGGAATGTTGTCAGGACAAGTCGTCGATGCCGATGAGTTGCCGATTCGGCTTTGCGGTATTTCGCATTGTTTTCGGACTGAGGCGGGGGCTGCCGGCAGAGCCTCGCGGGGACTCTATCGGGTTCATCAGTTCACAAAGGTCGAAATGTTTGCGTTCACATTGCCGGAACAGAGCGAGGCAATGCACCAAGAGATGCTCGAGCTTGAATGTCAAATTTTTGATGGTCTTGGCATTCCCTATCAAGTAATGGACACGGCGACGGGCGATCTCGGTGGACCAGCATACCGAAAGTTCGATTTGGAAGCGTGGATGCCCGGTCGCGGGACAGGGGGCGAGTATGGCGAGGTTACAAGCACCTCAAATTGTACGGACTATCAGGCGCGGCGACTGAATGTCCGATACAAGGTCAAAGGAGAAAAGGGGACGAAGTTCGTTCACACGCTCAACGGAACGGCAATCGCCATTAGTCGGGCTCTGGTCGCTATTTTGGAATTGTATCAACAAAAAGATGGTTCGGTGGTCATTCCCGAAGTGTTGCGTCCCTTCGTCGGAAAAGAGAGGATACAAAGATCATAGGATACAGCAGGCGCGAGTCCGCTATGTTTTCCGTGTTCCAATTTTACCACAAGGGATACAACGATTTCACCAAAAACACAAAAAGTGTAACTGGCAGAGGGAAGAGCCAAATTCGTTTGTCATTTACAGCCCCGCCACTTGAAATTGACCTTGTTTTGTTTTTCTTGAATATGTATATTTCATTTTATGAGTATCCAACAAGGAAGTCTATCTCGACAGGCATCCATTCGTCTTCGTGCGGGCGA
>Ga0123353_10001388_pt1 | contig 29660 bp, 22 predicted proteins | sample TergutLab28metaG_3_FD_92763 | JGI IMG/M metagenome (GOLD analysis project Ga0123353, IMG submission 92763) | Labiotermes labralis P3 segment gut microbial communities from Petit-Saut dam, French Guiana - Lab288 P3 | ecosystem: Host-associated > Arthropoda: Insects > Digestive system > Gut ...
CCCGGCGGGAGGTGCGCGAGGAGACCGGCCTGCGCATCCGGCTGCTGCCCGGGTTCTCGTGCCAGTCGGAGTACGTGATCTCCGGCGTGATCGAGAAGAGCGTTACCATCTTCCTGGCCGAGGCGCAGGACAGGCACATCACCGTGCAGGAGGCCGAAATCGAGGACTATCTCTGGGTGGACTACCAAAAGGCCATGCAACTGCTCAAGTTTGATAACGACAGGAATACTATGCGGCGGGCGTACGGGTTTTTAAAGAGGCTGAAATAGGTCAGTAGAGACGCACTGCTGTGCGTCTCTACACCATCAAATCTTCTTCCGTCCAATTGCGTATCGTTTCCAGCGCCCCCTCCGCCCAGCGGGGGAATTTTTCTTTTTGGCAGGCAGCGCCCAGCGCAATCAACTCGCTCACAATTTCATCCACAGCGGCCTCTCTTTCGTCGAAAGGCCCATAGGCCGCAAGAAACGCCTCCTTCGCCTTCTCCCCCAGTGAGGAGCACACGTTGCGAATATCGCCATAGACATACCCCTTGCCCAATAAATCATAGTCGAACACCAGCGCGGCGCTGCCATCCCGTGCCAGGGCCAGGTTGCCATAGAAGAAATCGTTATACGTCAGCGTGCGCGGCAGCGCCAGGGCGGCCTCCCGGATGCGCGGGACCGCTTCCATTAGCGCAGGCCAAATGGGAAAATCCTTCGCGCCGGTCCTCTCGCCAATCAGGGCCAGATTTCCCGGGGAAATATGTTCGCTTTCGTCGTAGAGATCATGCGTTTGCGCGTACGCCCGGCCATTCTCGTGCAATTTTCTATACCAGGCGGCCACCAAAACGCCCACAGCCGGGTCATTCATATCTTTCTCCGTGGCAAGGCGATACGCGCCGATGGAGAGATCCTCCATCAGCAGCGTTTTTTCGCCCCGCGCGATAATGCGCGGCGTCGGTATGCCCAGCGACTGCAATATGCGATAGTTCTCAATTTCGCGCCTGTTATCGGGCTTGGCAAAATGCTTGACGATGCACACGGGGGGATTTACCCGCCATGTAGACACACCTTCTCTTTTCTTATGCCGCAACAGCGTGAGCTCAGGCTTCATCACTAAAACTCCAAATGTTTCTTGGTAAAAGCCAGCGCTTTTTCAATCAGAGCAGGCACGTTGGCGTCGTTTTTATTCCAGTCAAATCCATGGTCCCCGCCGGCATATGTGACCAATTCAGCGGTCAGCCCGCGCGTTTTAAGGGCATCATACATATCCAGCGATTGTTGGTACGGCACATCGGTGTCCCGGTCGCCGTGCAGCAGTATGACTGGGGGATAATTGTCTTTTATATTGAGAATGGGGCAGTATAGCTCAATTTTCTCTCGCTCTGACGCCATGTCGTATCCGCTGGCAAGTTCTATCCAACTGCCCGTTTGGCGCGAACGCAAGTAAATAGGGAAGCGATCGAAGCCGCTTTCCGAAAGCGCATGGCCCTTGATCAATCGCTGCGCTTTCTTCTGCGATACAAGCCGTTCCTTGCAGTAATGCGGGCAGGGCTTGCCGTACCAATCGCCCAAAATGTCGCCGTAGCCGTAGAACGACACCAATACCTTCGGCTTTCTTTCAAATGTACCGGCCATAAGCGTAAGGTATCCGCCCGCTGAAGCGCCTATCACCGCCATTTTGCTTGCATCGTAATCAAATGCGCGGCTTCCCTCTCCCCTCACCCAATCGAGGGCGTCCCGGACGTCTTCGATAATACTTGGGAGCTTGGTTTCAGGCGCAAGCCTGTAGTCGATGGACACCACCCAATAGCCCGCCTTCCTGAATGGCGCAATGGCGGCTTCCGGCATGTCCCCCCGCGCGCCGAACATCAGGGCCCCTCCGTGGATGTAGACCGCCACCGGCGCGCCGGGGTTTCCCGGGTAGACGTCGCACTTGATGGAGCAGTCGTTTATTTTTTTGTATTCGCAAGCTGCGTATGGGACAAACATGAAAAGTCTCCTCTCCTTATCATGGCAAGCATCTCCGCAAGCAGCCGGTTTGCCGCGTCAATGCCGCCGCGTTTCAGCAGCTCTGACAAAGAGCCGTGCCACTGGCCGATCCCGCTTGCCCACATGGCGGCGCTCACGGCGTAGCAATCGCTTGCTGCGCATTTTTCGGCTTCGCTGAGCTGCCTTTGTTCCAAATACCCGCGAGTAAACGCCTCAAACATCGCGTCAGAATTGTGCGGCTGCGCGTAGTCCATATCCCGCGAGAGAAAAATCCCCTGCGTTATCATGTCCGCCACGAGATAGTCATCCCCCGCGTTGTTGTAATCGAACAGCCACAGTTCGCTGCCCTGCCGCGCAGGGCCTTGCCGAGACAGGTTGTTGATCGAAAAATCGCCCTGGACAGCGTGCTTTGGGCAGCCAGCCAGCTTGGCTAAGGCCTGCGCAAGCCGCGTGTCATACGCCTCCAGAACGGCGCCATGCAGAGAGATATCAATCCCGGGCGCATCGGCCAATGCGCGAAACTCATCGCAGGAGTTCATATCGTGATGCCCCGCCATATCGAATATCGTCGGCGCACCGATCAGGCAATTTTGTCGCTGTGATATCTCATGGCAGCGCGCGAGCAGCTCGCCGAGTTCGCGTGCCGTATCCATATCCAGTATTTTGAGTTCCTCGCCCGCGTAGTCCTCAACAGTGACGCTGAAATCAAAACCGCGCTTTTTGCTCTTTATGCAATAGACGCCATCGGCGGCATAGCGCCGGGGAGTCTGTATCCCGCCCCGGCGGAGATGTTCGGAGAACCTGCTTTGCCGTTCGATCAAGTCATGTGGGAATCGTTTGGCGCAGGTGAGCTTTACGACATAGCTTTGCCCATCCTTCATGCAAACACGAAGCACATAGCGTGCCTCGCGCTTGCTGACACGCTCTAGAAACGGGTGTATTTCTATTGGCTTGCCATTTATGTTGAAGCACTGCAATATGCTTCTGATATATCTTTTTCGAAATTTCATGATGTTCCAACATTCCGGTACGTCCCATCCAAAATTTTGCCCCACCAGTCCGAGTTATCCACATACCAGCGCACCGTCTGGCGTATGCCGTGCTCGAAGGGGGTCTCGGGCAGCCAGCCCAGGGCGCTGTGAATCTTCGCCGGGTCGATGGCGTAGCGAAGATCGTGCCCCGCGCGGTCCTCCACGAAGGTGATGAGATCCTCGCCCTTGCCCAGCTGCTCCAGGATCGTGCGCACCACAGTGAGGTTGTCGCGCTCGTTGTGCCCGCCTATGTTGTAGACCTCCCCCGGCACCCCGCGCATGAGGATCACCTCGATAGCGCGGCAGTGGTCGTCCACGTGCAGCCAGTCGCGGACATTCAGACCCGTGCCGTAGACGGGCAGGGGTTTGTCCTCCAGGGCGTTCAATATCATCAGGGGGATGAGCTTTTCGGGGAACTGGTAAGGCCCGTAGTTGTTCGAACAGCGGGAGATCGTCACCGGCAGATTGTACGTGCGGAAATACGCCATCGCCAGCAGGTCGGCGGCCGCCTTGGAAGCCGAATAGGGGCTCGATGCGTGGATGGGCGTGTCCTCGGTGAAGAATAGGTCGGGCCTGCCCAGGGGCAGGTCGCCGTAGACCTCGTCGGTGGAAATCTGGTGAAAGCGCACGCCGCCGAACTTCCGGCAGGCGTCCATGAGGGCTTGGGCGCCCAGCACATTGCTGCGCAGGAACACATCCGGGCGGGTGATAGAGTTGTCCACATGGCTTTCCGCGGCGAAGTTCACCACGGCGTCAAAGTTTTCGACCTCGAACAGGGCGTCCACAGCCTCCCGGTCGGTGATGTCCATATGCACGAATTTCGTATGCACGTTTTCGCCCAGCAGCGGCTTGATCGTGCCCAGGTTGCCCGCGTAGGTCAGCGCGTCCAGGAGGACCAGGCTGTCCTCCGGGCGGTTTTTGCGCCAGTAAAAACTGAAGTTGCTGCCGATGAAGCCGGCCGCGCCCGTGATGAGCAGTTTCATGGGGAAAGATCCTCCTAATGATTCATGTGGTACAGTATAGCACAGGTCTGGGGAGAATGCAAGGCGGGAATTCTGAGATTTACTTTACTTTCCTTCGCAAATGCAATATAATAGGAACACCATTCTACCCACGGAGGAGAACAGCCATGCGCGCAAAAAAACGGACCCGCTATGAGACCCTCTCAGTCGCTTCGCTGCTTCTGATTATTCTCCTGTTCGCGGCGCGCAAGCCGATACTCTCGGCGATCTACCTGCTGGCGGCCTGCGTTATCTCAATTGTGTTTGTTGTGAAGGCCTTCCGGGAACGGCTGGAACCCCGCCAGCTGCTGCCCATGGCGCTCCTGACAGGCGGCGTCAATCTGTTCGATCTGCTGTGCGGGTACGATTTGAATGGCTTCGGGCAAGGCCTCCCCGCCCTGCTCCTCGCCGTGACGCTTGGGCTCTTTCTGTGGAAACAGGATAAGTCGAACTGGAAAAAGGCCATGAAACGCTGCATAGGCGGCTTCACAGCCATGGCGATGCTTGCGGCAACGGTGTTTTTCATGATGAATGTCAATGTGCGCGTCGCGCCCAGGGTGCGTTCCCTGCGGGAGGGGCACGATGCCTATCTGGATACCCTCCGCCGCGAGCGCCGGGCAGACGGGCCCAATGTGCTGCTGATCATGATGGACGACATGGGCTACGGCGATCTCTCGCTGCTGGCCGAAACCAGCATCGTGCTGCCGCACCTGGAGGCCCTGGCGCAGCGCGGCGTACTCATGGAGCAGTTCTATTCGTCCAACCCGGCCTGTTCCCCCTCCCGTTTCGGCTGCATGACGGGGCGCTACCAGTTCCGGGGGCATGTGAGCACCGTGTTCTTCCCCACGGTCTCCTCCGGGGATATCGTTTCCGATATAATGTCCCTGTTCTTCAACTCCCTGTTCCCCCATGGCGTGCAGGGAATCCTCGGCGACGAGATCACCGTAGCCGAGGCGCTGCACGCGGCCGGCTACGCCACCGGCGCGTTCGGGAAGTGGCACCTGGGGGACTACGGCGAATACCTCCCGGGCGCCCAAGGCTTCGACTATTTCTACGGCTCCCACTACAGCAACGATATGAAGCCCTATTCCTATTACAGAAATGATGCTATAGACCGCCCCGCCGTTGATCAGAGGGAGATCAATCGCATCCTGACCGACGAGGTGCTTGCCTTTATTGAAGAAAACAAGGAGCAGCCCTTCTTCGCCTACTACGCCTCCCCCTGGCCCCATGACCCGGTGAGCGCCGGGGACGGCTTCCGGGGCACATCAAAGGCGGGCCTCTACGGCGACTGCCTGGAGGAGTTCGACGCGGGGCTGGGGGAGATCCTCGCCAAGCTGGAGGCGGAAGGCCTGCTGGACAACACACTGATTCTGTTCACCAGTGACAACGGCCCCTGGTTCGACGGCTCCGCGGGCGGCTTGCGCGGGCGTAAAAACAACAATTTCAGCGGCGGGCAGCAGGTGCCGTTCATCGCGGCGCACCCCTCCCTGCTGCAAGGGGTACGGCTGAACGTCCCCGCGATGAACATCGACCTTTTCCCGACAATTTTAGCCTTCTGCGGCATAGACGCCCTGCCCGAAGACCGCCCCATTGACGGCGTGAACATCCTGCCCCTGCTGACCGGCGAGATCGACAGCATGGATAGAGAACTGTTCTTCATCTCGGGCACAGGCAAAATCACCGGCGTCCTGCAAAACGAATACAAGTATTTTGAGAGCATGCGTTCCGAAAACGCCGCCTACATCACAACTACGTTGAGAAAGCGGCTCTATCGGCTGGACATAGATCGAAATGAGTCCTACAACGTATACGACCTCTATCCCGAGCAGGCGCGGCGGATGGAAATCCGGCTGGCCGAGTTCATCCGGGCCGCGAAGGATTCCCCGCGGTGACGAAAAACCCGCAATCCATTGGATCACGGGTTTCAAGAATCCCAAGCCCGGGCCGTCGTCCGTCACCGGGGGCTAAACCGAGGCCAGCACGCCGATTACCACATAGCGCGCGCCGTCAAATTCATAGGAGCAGGTGGACAGCGCAACAACCCTGTCCCCCGATGTGTACTGCGTTTCGCTTTTAAACGTGGTGTTGCGGGCGGCATAGGCCAGAAGCGCGTCCAGATTCGCTTCATACATGAACGCCCTTTCCCGCCATTGCCCGGCTCCGATCACGCAGCCGTACAGCAGGTCGATACGATAATTTTCCCCTGGGAGGTAGAGGTGGAAAAAGGGGTGCTTTTCATAATATTCTTGCCCCTTATAGCCCTTCAGGGAGCCGAACATCTGCCCTGACTTCATGTTATGACCATAGATAACGGTCAGCTGGTCCGAAAAATCCGGCGCGCAGTTGTAGTCGATGAACAGCGATCCGTTGACGTTGTATGTGCCGTCCGGCAGGCGGCGGAGGTAGTGGTCGTAATCTTTCGCCCGCATGACAGGGTAGTCGATCGCGGTGTCCGGGCCATAGAGCCACGCGACTGCGTCCGGGCTGGCTGCCTGCAGGGCTGCGAAGTCAATGGGCGCATCCGGGAGGGGCCTGTCAGGGCGTACCTGACCGGCAAGTTCCGCGTAGCACTCGTCGCCTGCCCGGTAAGACTGCCGGATATCCCACAATCTGTGCCCGGAGACCATCATGGCGCACAGGGACAGCGCCAACAAAATCCATCCAACGACCCTGTTCCGCTTTTTTCTACGCTTCATTTTCATTCTGTTTCCTCCTCCCGCGCCGCCTGCTGGCCAGCAGCCAGGCCGCGCTTCCCAGCGCCGCGATACACGCCGCGCAGAACAGGGCAATATACAACAGCGTGTCCTGCGATTCGTCGCCGGTGACAGGGCCGGGCTTGCCAGACCCGTTGCTTGAGGGCGGCGTATAGCTGTTGATAAAAGACAGGGAGGTCACTTGCTTGTTTACGCCGTTCGTGACGACGCGTGTCACCTCGAGCTGCCCGTCCACGGCCTTTACGGCGTCCGTGATGGTATAGACCGTGGCGTCATAGGTGTATCCGCTTATCCCGGAATTCACTTCCGATACGGTGTAGTAGTAAATCCCCTCCTCCGCATAGCTCCATGTTCCGAACGTTCCCTGGCCCGATCCCGTGATTTGCAGTTTCTTCACGCCATCCACGCCGCCCGCAGGCATGGGGTCAGAGGGCTTTTTCGCCGTTAGCTGGAAGATGAAGGCGCTGTCCTTCGTGGGGTTCCCGCTGACAGTTTTCACTACGGGCAGATCGGTCATGGCGTTTGGGTCGCTCGGATGCGCCTTGTAGTTATGCTCATATATTACGTCCGATGCCTTGCTTCCGTCCTCTTTGTAGGCCACCACGGTGACGTCCAGGCCGCGTTTGACATAAATCTCCAGCTTATAGATCTTTTGATTGCAGGTATATCCGGCCTGCGGAGATGTGATGTGGGCGATCTCATAGACATATCGGCCCGCTTGCGTGAAGGCGATGGGTCCGATGTTCACGTCGTCCGTTCCCTTTATACGGAAGAGATAGCCATTCGCTTCGCTGCCCGGGGGCATGGGGTTGGAAGCCGACTCCGTGGTCAATATATAGCTGAAGGTTGTCTCCGGCTGCATCCCGGCATCGGCAAGAACCTGCCGCACCGTCAGCATAACCTCCCCCGGCTGCGCGGCGCGTGCCACGGGGATCAACAGGCCCATCAGGCAGGCCAGAATCGCACCCATAGCGAGAATTTTTCCGCCTTGCAGTATTCTTTTGCTCATAGCATTCTATCTCCTTCGCTGAATTACTCCGCCATGGGACCGTCTTTTGTTTCTTATCGTTAAGGACAATGGCGTCAGCAGCGCAAGCGGCAGAAGCAGGATGGCGATCTTGGCCCAAACGGGGGCCTGCGCCCACAGGGACAGCGCGTCCGCCGAGAGATTGCCGTCTTTGTCCGTATTGTCTGTCTTAAATGTATCTTCCCAGGTCGTGTCCGTGATTCTCCCCACGAGGATATCCCGGCCATTGGTGGAACTTGACGAACAGGTGGAAAGCAGGACGATCCGGTCATCCGCTGTTATCCGTATATCGCGGGTATGCATTGCCGCGCGCAGCAGCATATCCAGGTATGCTTGCCGCGCCTCCCTTCCGGCAATATACGGCTTGAACACAGCGCCATCGTAGGCGTCGGTGTGGACAAAAGCGAAAAATTCCAGGCCGCGGTCTTGCCCGTCATAATGTATCATGCCGTATTTGCGGGCGTCAAAATAGCCTTTTTCAGCGAACAGTCCAATCTCACCGAACATGGCGTTTTTCTCCATGTGGTGGCCGTACAGGATTGAGAAAAAACCGGAAAAATCCCGATCGCATCTGCTGTCCAGGAAAATCGCGCCGGAAAGGGAATATTGCCCCTTCGCGTTTGTGTTGACATACTTCATGTTGTCCGGGCCCTGTGCTACCGGGTAGTCGATGTGCGTCCCGTACACCGTCAGCCATCCGAAAACCTCCGGGTTCATCGCCCGCAGCGCTTCAAAGGAGTGTTCCCCGGTTCCCGCGGTGGGCTTGTATATCTCGTAGTTCGCGGCGGAGGCCGCCCGGGTTACCTGTTTGGAGTCCCACATGGCGTAGCAGCCGACGACAACCAGCAGCAGGGCCGCGATCAAAACCGCTGTGTCCACTATGCCATTGGCTTTCCGTATCGCCTTCCTGGCTATTCCGGCTGCTACGCGCATGGGGGTACCTCCTCTAGGGGTCAATGATTGCCTTGCGTCCTTTGCAGTGACGTCCTTGTTTTACACATCCTTTGTGTTAATTGCCTTTGATTTTGCACATTCTTTGGGATGCGTTTTCTCAGTTGCAGCTGTAGCTTTTTTTGCGGGCCTTGGCCGCGATGAGGGCCGCGACGGCGCCCAGCGCCAGGAAGATCATGCCGAAGAAGGGCAGGTTGCCAATGTCAAGACCCGTGGGGGTGACGCTGTCGTTGCGGGCGTTGGTGAAGGCCGCGCTGCTTTCGACTTCGCCGACGAGCTTGTTGGTGATTTCAACGGGGTCGCCGTAATCCGCGCCCGAAACGGCAGGCGCCAAGACTTCGTTGTAAGAGACGACAACGCTGGCTTTGTAGGCGGCGGTTCCCTCTTGCCTCAAGTCATATCTCGTACCGACCGGGAGGTTTGTGAATACCAGCTGCTGGCCGTCCTTGAGCTTGAACGTGTTCGGCGTGCCGGATACGAATTCGATGTAGTCCTGGCCCGTCGGCGCGCCGTTCTCTTCCGTGGTGACGATTTTGCCGCCCTGTACCACATAGGCCTTGTAGGCCGCGGGGCCGGGGATGGAGGGCAGCGTGGGCACGGTGAGATCCAGGGTATAGTCGAAGTAAATCGAGGAGCTGGAGTAATCGCCCGTAACCTGGGAGCCGATGGACAGGGCGGCGTCAGCGGGATTTGTGGGCTCTCCGCCACCGGCCATGGTCCGCACATAGCTGTTCGTGAAGGTCATCTGGCTGTATTCGTATTTGTCATCGTCGGGATCGGGGTTAACCTTTGTGCCCACGGTCTGGTCCCCGTTGTCCGCCCTTTCGACTTTCGCGCCGATGGCGTTGATGAAATACTTGCCGGCGTTGTTTCCCGTGCCTTCCTTTACGTAGACATTGAGGGTGTATGCGGCAGTGGAATAGGTCATGGCTTCCAGTTCGGCGTCCACGATGGTGTAGGTGCCTTCCTTTTCCGAAATGGTGTACACATACTCACCGGCGTGGGGCCAGATGACGCCGTCGAAAATATCGTACTGCTTCGGGACCGTGACGACATTGTCCGCGTCCGCGTCGATGCCCGTGTTGTCGCCCGCCTGGTAATTGATGGGGACGATGCCCGCAACTTTGTCGGCTTCCTGAGCGTCGGTGCCGATAAGCGGCATGTTGGTCTTGGTGGCTGCTTTGCCGTCCACTGTTACCGACGTCACCAGGAAGTCGAACCTGGCCGTCGGCACGGTTGTGCCCGCGGGCAGCTGCAGAAGCTTGGTGAAGGCCACCTTGACCGGGTTGGCCTCGTCGCCTGTGATCGGCCCGCTGTCTGCGAAGGCGAGGGTTGCCAGGCTAAGGCACAGGGCCAGCGCCAGGGTGAGCGCGAGCAGCGCTTTCTTGGTTTTCATGTGGTGTTTCCTCCTGAATGATTTTTGTTTTTATATAAACATGAGATAGGGCGCGGGCCGGTCGAGGGCCCTTCTTCCGGCCCGCAGCCTTACCTCATGTCTATTGCCGCTGTATGGTTTGTGTATGAACGTGTCTTTATTATAGAGGGTTCCCCTGTCGGAAACTATGCTTGCAGGTTGAATGTTCCCTGTCGGAATACACGCCCTTGCGCTTACAGGCTGCGCCGCCTGAGGAACGCGACAACGGTTCCCTTCGTATTCCTGACGTTTACGGGGCCGTAAATGCGGCTGTCCGCGGCGCCTTCGCGGGCGTCGCCTAGCACGAACACCTGGTCTTCCCCCAAGGTGAGGGGAAAGGGGATTCCGTCCGCGTAACGCTGGGTTTTTTGGCGGATGCCGAGCTCCTGCTGCAAAGCGCCGTTGATGATGAGGCCGTCCTCGGTGATGTCCACCATGTCGCCTGCCGTGGCGACCACCCGGCGCACCTGGCTTTCCCCTTGAAAAGCCAGCAATACCAGGTCGCCGGCGCGGTATTTTTTATCCAACCGATAGAAGATCACAAGATCCCCGTCCTTTACCGATGGGTTCATGCCGGGGTCCGCGCTGCGATGGAGCCCGTATACGCCGGTGAAGAGCAGCAGCGCGCTGGCGGCGATCACCGCGATCTTGATTCCCAGCGATTTGAGCTCCCGCCAAATGGGGGGTACCGAGGCGCGTTCCGGCGCAGGCTCCGGCATAGGCTCAAAAACTGGCTCCGGCGGAAAACTTTCCTGCCAAACCGGGGGCGGCAGGAAATCCGGCGGATCTTCGGCCGGCAGATACGCGTTGACCCAATCGGTCTGATAGTTGGGATAGTAAGGCACTGCGCCCCAGGGATTCACTTCCATCTCAGTGCGCCTCTTTTCTTCGGCGGTAGGTCTTCTTGGCCGCCAGGTAGATCAGAATCGTCGCGGCGATCCACAGGGGAATCAGGAGGATTCCCCTGTCGTCTGCCGTGAGGCCGGTTTCCGCCACCGCCTCCCGTGTGCCGATGAAGCGGAAGGCGCGGTTTACCGGCGTCATATCCCACTCGCCGACGTTTCCGGGGCGCTCATCGTCCGGGTCCTTCTCGTCCACGTAGGAGATGTCATAGTGGTCGTTTTCCTCTTCGGCGACGCGGAGTTTGCCATTTGACGGCACCTTTTTTATGGTGACGCTCTGGTCATGGGCGAGGAAAAAGCTTGCCTTGCCGCCCTCCTCCAGTTCCAGTTTTTCCAGCGCACCGTCGCAGTTAAAGCTTGTACCCTTTGCCATGGATTCGCCGGCGCTGTCCTTAAAGTACACCGTAAAGCGGAATTCTTTGGTCTTATTGGCGTAGTCTCCCCTGACCATCTTGGTGATCTTGACGTCCACGCCGATCACCGTGCATTCGTTGATGAACTCCAGGCTGCGGTCTTCCGCCGTCATATCGAGGGGGCCAGCCTTTCTGCTGTCGCCGCCCTCGCCTTCGCTGTCCAGCCAGGAAACGTCGTACTCCGGGTCTTCCGCCTCGATGACGCAGATCTTACCGTCCGGCGCGACGCCTTCTATGGTGATGCTCTGGCCGTGGGCAAGCTTGAAGCCTGCCTTGCCCTGCTCGTCCAGCGGCATCGGGCCGTCGGTTGTATCGAAGGTCATGTTGTCGCTCAGGGCCTTGCCGGCGCTGTCCGCAAAGTATATCGTGAAGTCAAATTCCTTGGTTTCATCCCCGAAGTCGCCTGTGACCGTCTTGGCGATCTCAACGTTGACGCCGTTGGTTTTCCGCGTGTAGTTTACCGTGTAATATTTACGTGTCGCGTCGCTGTTTACGTCCGCGTTATCGTTGTTGTCCGCGTGCCCGTCCAGGGTGATCAGCGAGAAATCCGCGTCCGCAGAAGTGTTCTCGAAGGGGCTTCCCGGCACGGCCTTGTCCCAGTAAGATTTGGGCTTTCGCTCGTTGCGCTGATAGAGCACCGTGTCATAGCCCTGCGACGGGCTTGCCAGCACCGCCGCGCCGTCGAGGTCGTAGGGTATGCCATAGGGCTTGTCTTCCGGCCGCGTGAGCCTGGCATATGCCTTCGCCTCAATGCCGTCGGTGTCATTCCAGTCCCGGACATGTACTTCTATCGGAACATAGATATTGTCAACATCCAGGTGCGCCACATGGTAGACATCCTTGCCGGTGTTCGCGCCGATATAGTGTATTTGTACCCAATAGCGCCCGTTCCTGTCTATGTTCATCGTATGGAGGAGTTCGTTCGTGCCGCCGCTGACGGTGCCGTTGTTGCCCGCCGCCGCCGCGAAGCCCTCGTCGAATGAATCCTGGGTATTTGTCGGATGCTCCACGCTTTCGCGGAACCATTCTACGCCCACGATCTGCTTGTTAGGATGCGTTCCCGGGTTATTGTGATTGATATCCAGGGTGAGCTGCGTGGTTCCGTAAGCTTTTTCATCTTCTGCGTCATTGGTGAAGGACCAATGCGGGAAATCGCTTTTCAGCTCAATTTCTGCGGTGTTGGTTGCGGGGTCATACTCCACCGGGTTTGATGGCACTTTCACTTCCATGACGTAGTCGAGATATGTGCCATTCTCCGGGTTATACAGAAGGAATTCGTGCTGCGGGCCTGCCGGCAGCCACAGATAGGCGATACCTTCGCCATTTGTCATGGCGCTGTAGTCATAGGGCGTCCCCCCCTTTACGCTGACAGTTATCTCTGAATCGGGAAGGATGTTCCTGTCCTCGTCCAGCAGCTTGACGCCGATGAGGTATACGAGCTGGTTGCCATAAGCCGTACCGTTTTTCGGGTTGAAGTTGACGCGGATCATCCCCGCGGAAGTGGCGGAATAGACCGACCCGCCTGTAATGCTTACGCTCACTTGGCTGCCGGCGCCGCCGCCTATGCCCGAAGCGCCTGTGGTTTTGCTGCGCGCATCAATTATGCCGCCAGTGATTTTGATTGTGCTGCCGGCTGCCGGCGCGTTGGGGCCGCTGCCGATACCGGCTCCCTCATTGTTCCCTATGGCATATACGGTCCCGCCGCTGATGGTGATGTCGCCGCTGCCGACACTGGTCATTGATACTATCCCATTGCCGCCGCCGCCGATGCCGGCGCAGGATACCTGCTGGTTAGAAGAGCTTCCGGCGAATGCCCTGATGTCGCCGCCGCTGATATTGATGGTCCCACCGGGGGAGAAGTAGCCGCCGCCGATACCGGGGGAGTTTGACCCGCCCGTGGTATTGATCGTGCCGCCCGTGATTGTAATGTTGCCGCCATCGATGCCATAACCGCCGCCGATGCCGGCGCCGTAGTTTCCGCCCTGTGCCGTAACAGTGCCGCCGCCGATGGTGACGGCAACGCTGCTGACAATCCCATACGTACTGTCCCCTCCGCTGCCGATGCCGGCGCCATTGTTCCCGCCCGTGGCCTTGACTTCGCCGCCCGTGATCGTAACAGCTCCGCCGCGGCTAAAGCCGCCGCCACCGATGCCGGCGCCATTCATACCACCGCCTGTGGCTTCAACGCTGCCGCCTTTGATGGTAATGGCTCCGCCTGTACCATACATGCTGCTGCCGATGCCGGCGCCATAGGTGACGCCTTTGGCCACAACGGTGCCGCTCTCAATGGTAATAGCCCCGTATGAACTGTTTGTGTAGCTGCCGCCGATGCCGGCGCCGCCGATGCTGGCGTTGGCCTCCAGCCTGCCCGGGCCCTTAATGGTAAGGCTGGCGCTTGGCGCGACAGAGATGCCAGCCTGGTTGTTCGTTCCACTCGTGCCGGTGCTGGTAAAGCTATTCGTGGTGCCTTCGGCAAGGTACAGCGTCACGTTCGAGTTGCCGTTGATCTGCATCCGGGACTCGACCCAAGACCTGCTTATGCCGGCCAGGATAATCACGCAGTTCGCGTTGTTGACGATGATCGCCTTGTCGCAGCTCACGGTGATTTCATACACCCCACCCGAAGCGTTGATGACAAGATCCCTGGCGCCGTCGTCGGTGTGGGTGACGGTATATTCGCCGTACACTGCGCCCACCCCCCTGAATGTAACGGGATCGGCAAGGGTAGCGGGCACAGGGCTGCACAGCACAGCCAAAACCATGACCAGCACGAGGCACGACAGCCCTATGCTTTTTTTTATTATTTTGCTTCCTCTCATGTTGCATACCTCGCTTCATTTTTGCTCTATTAGCTTTCCGCTGCGTCAAACGCATTTCGGCATATCGCTGTTCTTGCTGTTTGTTGTTTTGCCTTTGCCCCATTTGCACCCCGCCGACGCCGGCACGCACCGGCGGGACGCGTAATGGGAAGAAAGGAGCACCTGGATACATAATCCAGAAGAAGAAAACTATCTGGCGTTTGCTGTGGTCAATTGTAATCGTATTTGCTGACGGAATACACACAGGGGCGAAAGGAAACGCCTGTCGGAAAACACGCCCTCAGCAACGGAACTTTCGCGTAGCAACAGTCTAGTGCATGAAGGCACTGCAAGGTCAATAGGTTTTTTCAAAAAAATTAAACCCAGATTAAGGTTTGATCGGTGGGAATAAATGGAAGCGTCTGCAATCTCACGAAAAAACGAAAAAAACCGCCCCCTCCTGGCCCCTCCTGAAGGAGGCGCGGTAGATTATCGCCAAAATGCAACGCAGCATGCCTGTCGGGATACTCTCACGCGTGCAATACTCCGGAAAAATTTCCCGCTCAAAGATTCAACTGGCTAAGGTTTCTGAAACCAACTTCTATCTTGTTATGAGATCTGAAAACACACGGGGAAGAAAGGAGGTCTTTGTCGGAAATTGCGCCCTTTTCGCCAAATTTACGCCTGTCCCCTTATCCCTTCCGCATCGGCAAAGCCAACCTTGGAGATTGCCGGCGCGCCTGCGCTCACTTTATACAAGACAATTGCAAGCCCGTCTTTCTCGCCGATGCACTGGCAGGAGCTTCCCGCGAACAGCTTGCCGATTTTTTGGCTTTTCGCGCTGTCCGCGTAGACGGGAATCGCGCTGGGCGTCATATTCGAATACATCTTCTTCATGCTCGCTCAATCCTCTTTTCTCTCAATGCTTTCATTGCTTTTTTTCTGTCTATGATTTTACCCGAATTTAAAGTCTGAAGACACACAGGGAAACGGCGGGCCATTTGTCGGAATTCACGCCCTGTTTGCCGAATTCGCTTGACAAAGAGAGCAATTGCCACTAATATATTAGGTAGAGCATTCAAGTTGCCTATGGTTTCTCCTTAGAATGGTTCAATGCTATTTCACGTCCGGAAGGAGTGCGCTGCCATGCTAGACGAAAACGCCAAATTCATGCGCCGCCCCCGCGTCGACGCCCTACTGGAAAAGGCTTTCACGCACGCGGTTGTGACGGTCACGGCCGGGCCGGGCTGCGGAAAGACCTGCGCGGTATATGGCTTCCTGCAGGCAAGCGACTACCGTACGGTATGGATGCAGCTGTCTGAGGCCGACAATTCCCCCGCGCGTTTCTGGGAGAGCTTCGCGCACGCCATCAGCCATTTCAGCCCCGGCGCGGCGGTCAAGCTGCGCAAGCTCGGCATGCCCGTCAACAGCGTGCAGCTGCGGGTGTTCGCGGACCTCTTGGCCGACGAGATCAAGCCCCGCTTCCGTTACGCGTTGGTGTTCGATGACCTCCACCTGATCCGCGAGCACGCGGTGCTGTGGTTCATCCGCACCCTTGCCAGCAGCGTGGGCGCAGGCAGGCTCGACCACATCTCTCCCGGCAACGTGGTCGCTCTGATCTCCCGCGAAGACTGCGGCCTGGACGGCGCAAGGCTCCTGACGGAAGGCCGCATGGCGCAGATAGGGGAGCAGGAGCTCAACTTCACCCGGAATGAAACCATGGACTTGTTCCGCTTTTTAGGCGTTTCCATGACCCCCGCGCTGATGTCGGATATCAGTGAAATCTATGCCGACACGGAGGGCTGGGCTTTTCTCACCGGCCTGGCGGGCCAATTGCTGCAGAATCGCCCGGATGGCACGAAGTATATCAAGACCGCGTTTCGGCACAATGTATCGCTCATCATCGAAAACGAGCTCTTCCTGCAAAACTCGCCGGAGATCAATAAGTTTTTGACCAAGCTTTCCCTGGTTGACTACCTCTCCTCCGATCTGATCGCCAGGCTGGACGAAAACGGGGACAGCCTGATCGGGAAGCTCACGCGCAACAGTTCGCTGATCCGCTACGACGTCTACATGAACGCGTACCACCTCCATCACATCATGCGGGATTTCCTGCTGGAGAAAAAGCAGGGCCTGCTCACGCGGGAAGAGCAGCGCGGGGTCTACCTGGCCGCCGCCGAATGGTGCATTGAGCACGAACACAAAATGGACGCTGCGGGCTACTATGCCAAGGCCGGTGACTATGACGCGGTCATCGGCATCGTCTACCAATTTCCCCAGATGATCCCCTTCGACAAAGCAACCGTGCTGTTCAACATCCTGGATAGCGCGCCTGCCGGTTTCATATCGCAAACGCCCTGGATCCATTACCGCGCACGCCTTCTGCTGTGCCTGGGGCGGATTGAGCAGGCCATCGAGGAGATGCGGCAACAGCTCCGGGAGCTGAAACAGCTGGAGGATTCCCCGGATAACCGGCGGATTTTGGGGGGCGTGTATTATATACTGGGCAGCGCGCGTATGCTCATCTGCCACGCCGACGGCGACTACGGCTTCGCGGAGGATTTTCAGGAAGCGGACGCCTGCTACCGGGGCGTCGGCTTTGTCCCGGTGGGCTCCATGCGCGTGGCTACGGTGGCGCCCTTTACGATCCGCATCGGCCGCAGGGACACGGGCGAGCCAGAAAAATACATCGAGGCCCTCGTCAAATCGGTGCCCTGCGTCGCCCGCATCATGGATGGCTGCATGCACGGCCTGGATGACCTGGCCCGGGCTGAGTTGGCATATTATCAAGCCAACGCCGCAAAATGCAAGCGCTACGCCATGCAGGCCCTGTTTAAAGCCAGAGAAAGGGAGCAATACGAAATTGAGAACCGCGCCCTGTTCTTCCTGATGCGGGCCGGGCTGGCCGCCGGCAAATACCAGCCGGTCAAGGAGGCCATCCGGCAGATGGAGGAACAGATGGACACCCCGGAATTCCTCAACCGCTATATCCGATACGACATCGAAACGGGCTGGTTCTATGGCAGCATCGGGCAGAAGGAGCCCATCGCCGATTGGCTGAAAAGCGATTTTTCCATCAGCCATTCGGAGACCGTGATTTCCAATTACGAGGATTTCGCCCGCGCAAAATACTATCTGGCGGAGCAGAATTACACCGCCCTGCTGGCCATGATCAACAGCCGCACCGGCAGCTTCGATATCGGGCAGTACCTCTTCGGGCAGATCGGCCTGGCCGCCCACCGGGCCGTATGCCTATATAACCTCAAAGATACGCGCAGGGCCTTCGATTCCCTGCGGCGGGCATACGAGTTGGCCGCCCCCAACGCGCTGAACATGTTTTTCATTGAGCTTGGCAACCACATGCGCACCTTGGCTTCGGCCGCCCGGGTGGCCGAAGTCCCCGGCGTTCCCGGCCAATGGCTGGAGGAGATACAGAGGAAATCCGCAACCTACGCAAAGCGGGTCGGGCAGGTGAAGACGCAGTACCGGCTGGCGGAAGGCGTCGATAGCGGCGTGGACCTGACGCAGAAGGAAACGGATCTGCTGGAGGACGTCTCGCACGGCCTGTCGCGCAGCGAAATCGCGGCGGCGCGCGGCATATCCATCAACACAGTGAAGATGATGCTGCAATATATCTATGAAAAGTTAGGCGCGGAAAACAGCATGGACGCGGTGCGCATCGCGTTCACGAAAGGGCTGTTCTAGGGCTTGCCGCAAAAAAAGAGCCGGCGGGCGATCACACGCCGCTTGCTCCTTTCGCCAGGCCATGGAATACCCAGGGGTTGACATAGACGGTTTTTTTCGGCAGGTCCACGATTTTCTGTGGCCTGATTTCCAGGTCGCCCCAGTTCGGCCCCTGCGTCTCGAAATACCATTTCAGGTACGCCTGATTCCTTTGCGTCTGCTCTGTCACTCTTCTCATACTCCTTCATTTTTACGGTCCGACGCCTGTGTGTTCCCGTATTCTGTTTCAGTTTATTGTCTTCTGTCGTCGGGAAACACACAGGGACGAAGGGGAGATGTATCGGATGGCACACCCCTTAAAACCCCGCAGCCGGGCATCGGCGGCGGGGTCGTTTTATGGGTCAAAAGAGCTTATTCGCTTCGCAGGGCTTCGACAGGGTCTTTCTTGGCCGCTTTGGATGCAGGCATTAGCCCCGCGACAAAAGTTAGGAACATGCTGACCGCTACCAGCGCTGCCGCCGCAATGAAAGGCAATTGCGCGATATTGGGAATATCGGTTCTGGCATAGACAATGGCGCTCGCCGCCAAGCTTGCTCCCAGGGAGACCAGTACACCCAAAACCCCCGCCACGAATCCGACAATCAATGTTTCAGCGTTGAACACTTGCTTGATGTTCCCCTTGCTTGCCCCGATGGCCCGCAGTATACCGATTTCCTTTTTACGCTCCAGCACCGATATGTAGGTAATCACCCCTATCATAATAGACGAAACGATCAGGGAAATTGCCACAAAGGCGACCAAGGCATAGGTGACCATGTCTATGATTCTCGTAACGGAGGACATCATTACGCCAACAAGGTCGGTGTAACGCAGCGCTTGCTCACCCTCCGCCTCCATTTGCTCATTATACGCATCCAAAAAGCTCACCGTCATCTGCTTCGCGTCAAAATCACGGGGATACAGGTTGATCTGGGAGGGCACCGACGGATCGGCGTAACCCAACAGCTTCAATGTCCGCTCTTTGCTGCTCTCTGTTGGATTCATAATGGAATTCATCAATTCCAAAATTTCCGACTCATCCATATTCATCTGAAAAGCCGACGCCAAATCCTCCAGGTTGAACTGCTCGGAAAGCCCGCCCGGTTGCATTTGCCCTATCATATTTTGTATAGCTGCCTCAATCTGCGTTTTCAAACCGTCGCCAATCGTCTGCATCATCTGGGCCATGTAGGTTTCCATATAATTCGAAAAGCTCTGCGCGATATTTTCGGGGGATATCCAGCGCAGCGAAAATTCTTCCCGGAGGAAGCCCGCCATGATGCCTGTCAAATCCAGCGCGCCCATATCAAAGTCCAAAGAAAAGCTATCGAGACCCGGCATAGCTGATAGGTCAAAACCAAGGCCGGATAGGCCGGAAGGAAAAGCGTCTTTCAGCGCCGCCTCGTCCACGCTGATAATACGCGAAAAATCAAATGCGGGCCGCTGCTCATCGCGCTCCTCGGCAAAGGTCTTTCCAGTCAATACGTTCAAGTCGGGGTTTTCCAACTGCTCCTTGACCAGCGGATTTTGGGCTGCCTGCTCCATCAAATAGCTGACCAACTCAGGCACATAATTCAGCCCAGAAGATAGTGAGGTTGCCATGCTGTCCGCTTTCGGCTGCATGATTCCCACGATACGCAAAGTTTTGCTGCCGTCCACAAGGGCGCCCATAAAATCCGCGTCGCTCCTGCGGTCCACCCAAACTTCAAAGGTATCGTCAAATTGATACCACTGCGTCGGGCTGACCAGCTTAAGCTCGACGGACAATATATCTTCATAGGAAACCAGATCATTGCCGCCGGCAAATTCAAATGTCCCATCTGTGCTGCTCATGAATTCAACCAGCTTCTCACGCAGCTGCGCCCGGTCCCGCAGGCCCATTGCGTAAAGCTCCACGTCGGAAACCCGTCCGCCGGAGGTCAGAACCATCACCATCTCATCATAGCGTTCCGGCCAGCGCCCTGCAATAACATCATATTGGTTCTCATACATGGAGCGCTCGCCCGGCATTTCATTGAAAACATTCATGTTAAAGCCGCCCATGCCCATCATGCCTCCCCCCATACCTGGGGGAGCGCTTAAGAGGCTGTCCGGGTTGACCTGCTGTACACCATTCATAGTGTCGCTTAAGAAAATCTGCGGGGTAACATCATACAAATATTGAATCGTATTGACATGCGGACCAATTTCGGCGCTGTTATCTTCCAGATGCGCTTTCAGGGCCGCCAGGTCATTTCGGCTGCGCATAGAAAACATTCTTGCCAGAATCCGTCTCTCGCGTATATACCCCGGTTCAATTTCCGGTCTTTCCTCCGGGCTGCGGTCACCTGAGCCGCCCAGCATACTGGACAAATCAAACCCAGAGGTTTGTATCGAGAGAGGGTAAATACTCAGCGTATCCTCTTCCACTGTTTTGATATAGCCATTGATGCCGTTGGCCAGGGCAAGAATCAGTGAAATGCCAATAATTCCGATGGAACCCGCCAGCGCCGTCACAAAGGTGCGTCCCTTTTTCGTCATCAGATTGCTGAACGAAAGGGAAATTGCCGTTGAAAAGGACATGCTTGCTTTTTGAACCGCGCGGCCGGCATGGCTTTCCTCTTTGGCCGGGTCGAATGGCTGGGTATCAGAGACCACCTTGCCATCCTTTAGATTCACGATACGGGTCGCGTATTTTACCGCCAGTTCGCTGTTATGTGTAACCATAATCACCAGGCGATCCCTAGCGATTTGGGTGAGCAGTTCCATCACTTGAGAACTGGTTTGAGTATCCAACGCCCCTGTTGGCTCGTCCGCGAGCAGAATTTCCGGGTCGTTAATCAACGCGCGGGCAATGGCGACGCGCTGCATCTGCCCACCGCTGAGCTGGTTCGGGCGTTTGCGGATATGATCGCCGAGCCCCACTTCCTCCAATGCCCGTTTCGCCCGCTCACGGCGCTCCGCCTTTGGTACACCGCTTAAGGTTAAAGCCAGCTCCACATTGGACAGCACAGTCTGGTGCGGGATCAAATTATAGCTCTGAAACACGAACCCAATACGGTTATTCCGATAGGCGTCCCAATCCCGGTCTTTATACTTCTTTGTGGAAATATCTTCGATTTTTAAGTCCCCCGAATCATATTGATCCAGGCCGCCGATGATATTCAGCATCGTTGTCTTCCCCGACCCGGAAGGGCCAAGTATTGCCGCGAACTCATTTTTCCGAAAGGCAATGGACACACCGTCCAGGGCTCTCTGTGTAAAATTCGCAGTCGTGTAAGATTTACTTATTTCGGTCAATTGCAGCATATAGGTTCTCCTTCATTGTTTTCAGAAATGCTTATTTATGTTTTCGCGGATAGTTTATAATTCGATTGGATGCGCAGACATGATTTCTGCCAGCCTGCCCGTGATGCGGATATATGCCTTGGCATCTTCTTCACCCAACAGGGCAAGCATTTTCGATGCGCCTGCGATCACGGCCTGTTGCTGCTGTTCCGCCAGGGCTTTGCCTTCCGGGGTGATTCCGACAAGAATTTTGCGCCGGTCACTTAGATCGATTTGCCGCGTAATCAACCCTTTGCTTTCCAGGCTGTTCAGAGCGGCGGCGATCCTCGCGGAGCTGACGCCCATTTCGCCGCTGATTTCGCTTGGTATCACATCGCCGCCGTGACAAGCGATATATTGCAGTACAAAGGCTCCTCCGTGCAGGGATTCATTGATATGCTTGTGCGGCCCGGCTTTGCGCAGCATCTGCATGTTATCCAATAGTTCGGCGGCCAATGCTGGGTAATCCATGATGCGCCTCCTTTCATGAATGCTAACAACGTTAATATTGTACGTCAGTTAGCGACGACTGTCAAGAGATATTTTTAATGTTTACAGTTAGTTCATGGTACTATGCCGCCCAGTTTTCCGCTTATTATGCCACGCTTTCCGAGGATGTAAAGCGTATCTTTGCTGAAGATTACCAATCTTTATTGCTTGCGCACAACCAGCCCTTGACGGCAAGACTCTCGCAAAGCCGTCTGAAGAAGGCGGTTTTGCTTTTGCCCTGATTTTCTGCGAGAGCCAGTTCGGTTAATTAGATTCGTTCAGTAATTGGAGGCAAACGGCCTTGATTAATTCGACCGTACTCATGGCGCGGGTGCATTGGCGGTTAATTCGTTCAACAGTAAGGTTTTCGCGGGTGCAACGCGCTTGGTTCGTTCAACAATGCGCTGCTGGGCTTGCGGCTTGGCAGGGGGTGCGCTAGGCAAAATGCCAGAAATGCCGCGTCCGCTTGCCCCGAAAAAACCAAAAGACCCCATATTATAGGGGTCTTTTGGTTACTAACCGGACAGTATATGTGACGTCCGATCATGGTGCCATACTACAAAAAAGATGCATCCACGTTGTTCGTGCCTCAAGTTGTTTTTTTATTTTTGCGAACACACGAAATCTTCCTCCGTCAAGACGCAGATATCGTCGTCGCTGACCTCGCCGTCCGCCAGTATTCGGTTCGCCTGCCGCTCCAGAACCTTTCTGAAATAGCTCTCCACGCCCCGGGCGTTGTCAGCGATCTCCTCAACGGCGTCCTGCAAATTCACGTCGCCTTCAATCTCCAGGCTCCACTTTTTCAGCAGCCGCTCCAGAATCAGGGCCAGTTGCTCGGGCGTGTAGTCCAGGAATTCGAACCAATAGGGAACACGGCTGCGCATGCCGCTGTTCTTCTCCACCCATTCCCCCATCTCCTTCTTATAGCCGGAGAAGATGCACACCAGGCTTTCCCGTCTGTCCTCCATGCCCTTGACCAATTCGTCCATCATGGCCTTTCCGAAGGTATCGCCCTCCCCCTGGACCAGGGCATAGGTTTCGTCCACGTATAAAATGCCGCCATCGGCCTCCTCCATAGCTTCCTGCACATTTTTTTCCGAATGCCCCTGGTATTGGCCTATCAGGTCGCCCCTGCTCACTTCGATCACGTGGCCGCTCTCGAGCATTCCCATCTCCTTCATCAGGCCGCCCATGATCCGCGCCACGGTGGTCTTTCCGGTGCCGGGATTCCCGACGAAGCACATGTGCCGCCTGCCCGCTTCCACATACAGGCCCATTTCACGGCGCCGCGCAGTGATCCTCTCCTTGTTCATCCATGTGCGGATTTGCTCTTTGATATTGTCCAGGCCAACCAGGCGGTTCAGGACCTCCATGGGCTCCGCGATGGGTTCGTTTCTCGCGAACCTGCTCTTTTTCCCGGCATTTTCATCCGGGCTTTCTTCTGTTTTTTTCGGCTGCGCTATATCGCTTTGAGCATCGGCCTTTCTGCCCGCGACATACTGAAACCAGCCGTCCCCTGATTGCAGGAGCCGGTTCCCGATATCCACTACGTCGCCGGTTATGTAATCGGTGGGCGTCTGCCAATGGAACTGCCCTTCCACGAGCCTTCCGTCGGCCAGCTTTAACCCTTTTACCAAAGTTCCTTGCATATCGCAGTCATACCAAACGAAAGTTTTCCCGCGTGTGAAGGGATACACGCCCTGCACCACCTTCATGAACTTGGCGTAGTCGGCGTCCATCTCGCCGCCCACGTCGCCATGGATATCCCCGGGCGCGAGTTCGCCGAAACGCCTTTTCAGGTCTTCTGTGAAGTAGCTGCCATGGGGGACGAAAACGCCATTCTTCTCTACCTTCCAACCTGTCATGCCCGTATCCTCACGCTTTCCTCACCCAAATTGATATGCTTCGCGCCCAGCTCCTTCAGAAATACATCGTCATGGGTGACGCATATGACGGTATTGTCCTCCCCGTATTCCCGCAGCACCCGGGCAAGGATGAGCGTGTTGTGTTCATCCAGGGCCGACGTGGGCTCGTCGAGCAGCAGTACCTTCGGCCTGAAGCTCATCGCTTGCAAAACCGCCACTCGCTGCTGCTGGCCACCGCTGATCTGGCCCGCGAAGGGGCCGCAGCGCTTTTTGTAGTGGTCCTTGATGTCCAGCCGCTCGGCCAGGCTGTCGATCCATTCCCCGTCCGCCGCGGTATGCACTCCAAACTTGGCGTTCCTCTCCACGTTGAGCCAGTAGTAGAGGGGATAGTCCTGAAAGACCATAACGACGTCGTGGCCAATAACGAGCTTCTTCCCGTCCAGGGTGACCGTGCCGCTGCGGTGCTCCCCCTTGGTGCGGGGGACGTCGTCCATCATGCGCAGAAGGCTGCTCTTCCCGCAGCCGCTGCGCCCGATGAGGGCGTAGCAGTCTTTGTCAAAACAGATACTGAAGCCCTTGTAGAGCCACTGTGTAAGGCCGTCATAGTGCAGGCTGATATTTCTCAGCTCCAGCATCGTTCTATCCCCTTTCGTTGGCGTAACGCGCCGGGAAGGCTTTTTTCAGCAGCCAGATCAGCACGAAATGCGTGCCCCAGTTGATGAATATGATGCACACCACGCAGGCATAGACCATCGAGACCTTCAGGCGCAGGCCGGATACGTAGATCAGGTGGCCGATGCCCAGCTTGCAGGCGATGGCCTCCGCGATCAGCACATAGGTCCACGCCTCGCACAGAAGCATAACGATCCCCCGCAGGACCTCCGGCAGGGAATACCGCACGACGATATGAAACAGGAGAGGAACCCCCTTGAAGCCCTGGGACCTGGCGTTGTTGAGGATGTTGGCCGGCACGCTGTCCAGTTCCCGGATGCAGAAGGGGATGAAGGAGGTCAGGCAGGCGAACAGGATGATCCCTATTTTCGGGGTCTCCCCTATGCCGAACAGCAGCATGAACAGGGTGGTGAAGGCGGGCAGCGGCGCGTAGCTGAAGCCGCGCATAGTGGAATCCACAAAGCTTTTGACGCCCCGCACCTGGTTACAGACCAGCGCGATGGGCGTGCCGATCAAAACCGCCAGTAAAACGCCCTTTAGGATGCGCTGAAAGCTGGCGAACAGGTTTTTCCATATTGCCGCGTTGGTGAACACCAGCCGGAACACCGCGTCGGGCTTGGGCAGATAGATCGGGTTGTCGATAATGGCGGCCGCTATCCACCAAATCCCGAGGAATAGGCCCAGCATGCCGAACGCGATCAGCTGATTTTTGATGCCCAGCTCCTCAAGCGAACGCTTTTTCGCCTTAGTTTCTTCCATGATCATCCCTCCTCAAAAACGCGTTCCCGGAGAGCGCATTTTTCAAAAGGAATGGGGAGTGGAGTCAATCCACTCCCCTGAAAAATTTCCGCCGGAAGCTATGCGCCGTTGTTGACGAAGGAAATCTCCACGCGGCGGTTTTCCGCGGCTTCCCCCGCGGGCTTCGTATCGCCGTAGCCGTTGACGATGATGCGGTCCGGGTCGATCCCCCGGGAGACGAAATAGTTGCTCACCTGTTTTGCCCGGAGCAGGCTCAGGGGCTTGCCATCGCCGCCGCCGGACACCGGGTTCGTGTGGCCGTCGATCTTGATGACCGTGCCATCGATGACCTTGGCGATGCGGACGAATTCATCCAACTCGGCATAGGCCTTTTCGGGTTCAAGGAACTTGCTGTCATCCGCAACGAACTGCACGTAGCTTGTCACCTTGATCAGGGCGTCCGCATTCTCCTCCTGCTGCGCGATTTCCGGTTTGACCACGAACGGGATGGCCGCCTCCTCCTGGAACTGCCCCTGCAGGGCCGCCACCGCATCGGGCCAGATAAAGGTGTTCGCGGCGTCGGTCCTCACCGCCTGCTGCTCCGTGATCCAGATGTCTGCCAGGGAGAAGAATACGTCCTTGCCGGTGCCGTCGAGGATGAACTTCTTGTTTTCGGTCCAGTTGCCGACCTTGGCTTTGCCCTCATAGAAGGGGATGTCCTCCTTGCCCTCCTCGGCATAATACATGAAGGCATCGATGTGGGAATAGTTGAAGCCATCCTCCCCCTCTTTTACAAGGGCCTTGACATAGTCCTTGACAAAATCGGGTTTTTCCTGGATGAAATCCGTGCGGAAGATGAGGACGTCAATGATCAGGTTGGTGGCCTTCGCGGTGGAGAACAGGTCTACCGCGCCCTCGCTGATGCAGGCCGTGATGTCCGGCTCCCAGATTGCCACCGCGTCGAGCTGGCTCCTGGGCGCCAGGAACGCCGCCGTGGCTGCGCCGGGGCCTTCGTCGAAGGGGACCATATTGTCCTTGAACTGTTCAAACTGCGCGTCGTTGAACTTGGTCTGTCCGATGTACATCAGCAGGGTCTCGCCGGGGGAAAACGGCGCGTAACCGATGTTCTTGCCGGGGAGCGCCATGTCCTCGATGGTCATTCCGGCCTTGCCGACGATGGCGTCCGCGCCGGTGGAACGGTCGACCAGGGCCACGACCTTCATATCCAGGGAGGGGTAGTTCGCCAGGGCCCGCACGAAGGTATCCATGACCGTGACAAGCCCCTGAATGTTGCCCGACGCCAGCGCGGCGAAGGCATCCGGGTCGTTCTCAAACACCTCGTAGGAGACATTCATGCCGGCCTGGTCCAATGCGCTCCCCCGCGCCGTCTCCAGTCCGCCGTTGATGGCGAGCATATTGGTGTAGGGGGCAAATTCGAATGTGCCGATGGAAACAGCGTTCTTGCTTGGCTTCGACGAGCCGCCGCCGAACAAGCCGCCGCCGGCACCTTCATCGTTATCCTTTCCGGGCAGCAAGAACACCAAGGCCGCGCCGATGCCGATTACGGCAACGAGCACCAGCGCAACGATGACTCTGACAGCCTGCGGACGAAGTTTTTTCATGGCTATGTTCTCCTTCTACTAATTGGAATTGGAAAGGCCCAGAATTTCCGCGGCCCGGGCCATGGCGTTCGCCTGGCCGATCGCTTCGTCGGCCTTGCGGTTCTTCGTGGATTGGCTTTCCTCCATAACGATGGCGTGGCCGCGCAGGATCTGCTCGTTTTTCTCCTGCTTCTTTTTCAGGCGGGCGATGGCCTCCTCCGCGTTTTCGATGCGGATATCCGTCTCCCCTACAAGCCCCTGCACCTTCATGCGGCGCTGCTGGCTCTCAATCTGCTCAAGCAGGGTGTCGCGGCCGTCCTCGTAGTCCATGATCTTCGCCTCCCAAATTCGCACCCGTTCCTGGGCGGTCCCCATCGCTTTTTCGTGGATGGGCAACTCGTCGGTGAGGGTGGCGAGGGTCCGCTCCGCCTTCGTCAGGCCCTGGGACGCCCGCAGCATCTCGGGGGAATCCAAAGGCCTCATCTGCGCGCCGAGGTTCCGGATCGCCATGGTGAAATCCCGGATGTCGGTCTGCGCTTTTTTGATGCCGTCCCGCACGGCTTGCAGGCCGCTGGCGACTTCCGCCGCCGTGCGGCTCTCCGCCGCCAGCCCCGCCTTCGCGTCGCGGATGAGCACACTAAATTTCTCGTTAACAACCTTCGGATCTTCAAGTTTGAGCTTTGCTTTCACCGAGGCGTTCGCTTTGTCTTTGATGTCCTCTCTCGTGTGGGGGCGCAGGATAAAAAACCAAACCACCGCCGCGGCGAGCCCTGCCGCAATGAGTACAATGCCTACTGTGTTCATGCTTTATTCTCCTCTCAAAATTTTCTTCAGAACTTCGATTTCACCGACCATCGCGGCGCCTTGTACGCGCAGTGCGGTCCCGGTTGTCTGCTTGCGCGCGATGTCTTTTTCCAGGGCCGCGATCTTATCCTTCAATTGGCCGATGACCTCGCGCATCTCCCCGATTTGGCTGCGTGCGTCGTCGCAAACCGTGTTGCATTCGCCCGCCACGCGCTCCACCTCGGCGCTCACCGCGCCGATTCTCGCGTCCGCATCCGCCAGAACGTCATCCGGGTTGACCTGGGTGATGCGCAAGATCCCCAGCAGCCCCTGGCGGTCCAGGCCGGGCTGTTCCGCCATGAGGCACTTGACCATATAAATGCCGCCCTCGCCGTCGTTGACCGCGGAGAGAATCTCCTGCGCCTCGGGATCCGCCGGAGCGTCATCCTCCGTGAACTGGTCAAACTGGATGAATTCAACCTCCTGTGCCGGAGCCTGCGCCTTTGCCTCTTCCCCAAAAAGGAATTTACCTACTCTGCTCTGCCTCTTCTCTGCCATATTTCCTCCTTCCCCAAACCGGCTGTAGTAAGCGATACGCAAATATACCCTATTATCCACTATAATATTCTACTATTATTTTTTTCGATTGTCAAGCGATTTGACGCAACTTTCCATGGCCTGTTGCCCGCTACCCGCCTGCTTGGCTTCTTATCGGCGAATATAACAAACAAGCTGCATTTCCCAAGGATTCCCTTGTGAAATGCAGCTTGCAACATGTAAGCCGACAACAAAAAAAATGCAAGTGCATTGTTCACCTTCCATTAAGCTATTCTATCAAAAAAATGGCGCAGAATGCAAGCTCTTTTTTTTGCTCAAACATTGGCGGCCAGAATGAAGGCCATGCAACTTGGCGGTTACCTGGCCAACGCCGCCTCCAATCGTTCATGCTCGCCACTTTCATTTGTGCGCAGCCGCAAAAACGGTATCCCATGTTTTTGGAGGATGGCATCCTTCATTGTGTCCCGCCCGGCCTGCCTGCTTCCCGGCTTATGGAACGTAACGCCATCCACCTCAACGACAAGTTTTGGCGTCCTGTCCATCTTGTTGAAAATCAGAAAATCCACATGGGTCGAGTGGTGCTTAGCATAGCGCAGTTCCTCGCCGCTTAGGCACTCTATGGAACGCAGAAGCATATGCAACGGGATATGCGCCGCGACATCATATCTACGAAAACGCTCTTGCGTTAAAATATCTTCAATCAGGGCATTGGCCAAGTTTTCGCTGTCATATTCCGACGCACGCTTCCTGCCCTTCAGCACGCTCTTTCGTTGCTCGGCATAGGCCTTGAACAGATAATCAAAAACGGAATACACCCTGCTGTCGATAATCTCGTGACTGTGATATTGTATATAGCGGATCAGGTCGTTGATGTTTGTATCCTGTTGTCCCCCGTTGCCGTTGACGACCAGGATGAGTTGCTTTACGGCGCGGGAAACCGCGACATTCAAGCGGTTGGCGTTGTTTGTGAATTCAGTGATTTCATTGTCCACTGTAGACAAAATGATGACATCCCGCTCCTGCCCCTGGAATTTATCCACGGTGGCCGCAAGGATATCTTCCTCCGAAAAAACATCCTTCAGGGCGTTCATCTGATTGCAGTACGGCGTGGCGATGCCGACGGACTCCCGCCGCGGATCAAGCTGATGCTCCAGGAACACCTCCTGTTCAATGACATCGATTTCCCGCTGATTTAAGCGTGAGCCCCTGCGGGAATGGTCACCCGGCACAGTGCGGTGGACCACGAGCGGCGGCCGGTCGTCTTTCGTCTCCGTGAGGATAATCAGCTGATTATCATAAAATTTTTGATTGCAAAAGCCAATGATCTTCGGGTGGCAGCGATAATGCTCCCGCAGCAGTGTTTTCGGTGCTTCTGGAAACAATTCCGCCAGGGAAAGCAACAGGCTGTGGTCCGAATAGCGGTAGGCTTCTGGCAAACGAAATTCTGAAAAAATATGATCCGTAAGCTTTCTTTGCGCAAAATCTACCACAGGAGGCAGCTGCTTCAGGTCCCCGACGATCACAGCTTTCCTCGCGCAGGAGAGCGCCAGGGCCCCGGTCGCCAAATCCACCTGCGAGGCCTCGTCCACAATCACGTAATCATAGACAATATGCTTGGAAAGGCTGCTGCGCAGGGAGTGCGTCGTGCTCAAAATCACGGGGTAGTCCCGCATAAAGGCCTGCGAATGTTTCCATAGATCA
>Ga0123353_10001389_pt1 | contig 29647 bp, 32 predicted proteins | sample TergutLab28metaG_3_FD_92763 | JGI IMG/M metagenome (GOLD analysis project Ga0123353, IMG submission 92763) | Labiotermes labralis P3 segment gut microbial communities from Petit-Saut dam, French Guiana - Lab288 P3 | ecosystem: Host-associated > Arthropoda: Insects > Digestive system > Gut ...
CGCTCATGCACAGACAGAGATGTGCATGAAGGGTGCACTGACACCCCTGATGGAGCAACGTCATCACACGCGGTGTGATGATGACTTCACGAACCTCCCGTTTTCAAACGGGAGAGTAGTCAGTATCGGCAGCAGTTACTAAGAAATCCTTAGTAGCTGAAATTGCGGTCAGTTCACCGTCATTGAAAATATTCTTCATATGCATGTATATGTTCTCAGATGAAGTATCGAATAACGATCCCATTTGCTTTGGCGTAAGCCATATCGTTCCGTCTTGTACACGCACCTCAAGATCGTTGCCGCCGGATTGGTAAGCGAACGTCAGGAACTCCGCCGTACCGTTACGCACAACTAAATTTTTTGAATCTTTTTTCTTACCCATGACCGCCACTTCCCGTATCGATGATCTGCTTATATGCACATCGTACTGCGAGTCTCTTTATATAAGCAGAACGGAGGGGTGACCGAAAGTAGTCCATTTAAAAACAGTGGGTGGTGCGGATGGTTTCGCCGGAGCACACAATTCCTAAGGCTTTATATGCGACCTGATGATAAGTGGGCTCATGCGTATAGCGGCGGTCCTTCAGGACAGATGTCAAAGCAGGAAATGCAACAAAGAGTGCATTAACTTCTGCCCGAAGATGAGAACGGGGGTGGAAGCGATAGTCATCGGAGAACGCGGAAAGCCGGTGATATCCGAGGAATTGTGCGCCGGATGCGGCATATGCGTGAACAAATGCCAATTCGATGCGATAAAGATAATAGGGCTGGCGGATGAACTTAAAACGGAGATGGTGCACCATTACGGCGAGAATGCTTTCCGTCTGTACAGATTGCCCGTTCCCAAGAAAGGGATCGTCACCGGCATACTGGGACCTAACGGTATCGGTAAGACCACGGCGATAAAGATGCTGTCGGGTATCGAGATACCGAATCTCGGTAATTATCAGGACCCGCCCACCAAGGATGAAGTATTACAACACTTCGCCGGCACCGAACTTTATGATTATCTTTCGGCCGTGTACAAGAACAATATCAAAACGGCGATGAAACCGCAATACGTTGACAAGCTGCCGCAAAGTGTGAAAGGAGCGGTCCGCGACCTGCTGTCGCGGGTTCAGGAACGTATGAATGTCAACGAAGCCGCGGAGATATTCGAACTGACGGACGTTCTGGATCGTGATCTCGATAAACTCTCCGGCGGTGAATTGCAACGGGTTGCCATGGCCGCGACGCTGATGAAAGACGCGGACGTATACTTCTTCGATGAACCTTCTTCGTACCTGGACATATACCAACGGGTGAAAATGGCCAGGCAGATAAAGAAACTGAGCGAAGAGAAACAAGTTATCGTGATAGAACACGATCTTGCGATACTTGATTTCCTTGCCGATAACGTTAACGTGGTGTACGGAACGGAGGGCGCATACGGTGTGTTCACCCTTCCCAGACAGGTGAGAACGGCGATCAACGTCTATCTGGACGGTTACCTTCCGGAAGAGAATATAAGGTTCCGTGACAGGCCTATTGAATTTGAATCATCACCGCCGAGAAGCGAATGGAACACCGGAACGTTCCTTGAATACGGCACACTGAAGAAGGATTTCGGGGAATTCGATCTGAAGGTAACGGGAGGAAGCGTACGCATCGGTGAATCGGTCGGTATCGTAGGACCGAACGCAACGGGAAAGACAACGTTCGTGAAGATGCTCGCCGGTGCGATCGAACCTGATGAAGGTACGTTAGACAATAAAGTGAAGGTGTCGTACAAACCGCAGTACATATCCGGTGATCTCGACGGTACCGTGAAGGATCTTCTTTACACGGCTGCGTTCGAGACCGTTCAGTCGGGTTTCTTCCAAGGTGAGGTGATAACTCCGCTTGGTATCAAACATCTGATGGAGAAGAGCGTGAAGACGCTCTCCGGCGGAGAATTACAGAGAGTTGCGATAACATTGTGTTTGGCTCGCGAAGCCGATATCTATCTGTTCGATGAACCTTCGGCATACCTTGATTCCAATCAGAGGATGAACGCTGCGAAAACGATCAGAAGGATGATGGAAAAAAGCGGGAAGAGCGGCATGATCGTCGACCACGATATCTACTTCCTGGATATGGTCTCCGATTCCATGATGGTGTTCGGCGGGAACCCGGGGCACAGCGGTGTCGGTGAAGGTCCTTTCAAAATGAGAGAGGGTATGAACAAGTTCCTGAAGGCCGTTGATATAACATTCAGACGTGACGCGGATACGCACAGACCGAGGATCAATAAACCGGATTCAAGATTGGACAGGGAACAGAAATCCGTCGGTGAGTATTACTATTCGGCTAACTGACCGTTCGGTTTCCCCGTTGCGGCGGAGCGCTCATGAAAAAAATAAATATCCCGCTACTCTTAAGTGACCTATGCGTCAGAAGGCCGACCTGCACATCCACACCATGTACTCGGGTGTAGGGAGACTCGGCAAGCTCAGATTCCCGGAATCCATCAGCAGACCGGAAGAGGTCGTTGATGCGGCGAGGGCGAAAGGTCTTGACATCATCTGCATAACGGATCATAACAGCACCGAGGGTGCGTTCATCGCTAAAGAGTACGCGAAACGTTTCGATGATATTGAGGTCGTTATCGGAGAAGAGGTCTCAACGAAGGACGGCGAGATCGTCGGCCTTTGGCTCACCGAACAGATAGAACCCCGGCTGTCGGCGGAGGAGACGATCGGGAAGATAAGGGAACAGGGCGGTCTCGTAATTGCGCCGCACCCGTTCAGTTTTCATGTGCCCGCGATAAAAGAAAAGTTGTTCGATCTTGACGTGGATGGTATCGAAGTGCTCAACGGCGGTCATGTCGATATGTATTCCAACAGGATGGCGACGGAAGTTTCAAAGAAATATGCCGGCCGGTGGGCGGAGATAGGAGCGAGTGACGCACATTCGGTATCCACGATGGGTTACGCATGGACGGAATTCGAAGGGAAAGGTTCGGACGACCTCAGAAAAGCAATACTCGAGAAAAGGACGATATCCTGCGGAATTCCCGTTCCTGTTGATAAAGCGGTGTTCTGGAGCATCAGCGTTGTGTTCAAAGCCAGCAAGATGATCCTGAGATCCATGTTCGGCCGTCTCAAACCGGACCCGAAGGATCCGTTGGTAACGTCTGTGCTCAGGGTACCCGGGCAGAAGAAATTCGTCGCCCTTGTAGGCGCGTTCATCTACCTTCTTCCGCCCATTCCGTATATTGCGTGCATCGCAAGTAACACATGGTTGAACCGCAGGGCCAGTGTGTTCCTTGATCATATATCGGAAACGCTTGATAAGATCGGGCCTACACGACCTCAGTGAAATCGATCGTGTTCTCTTTTATCCTTTTGACAAGGGACGTCGATAACATACCCGCTTCGATCCAAGCGGCATCCATCACTGCTATGGGAGCGAGACACGGAGGCGACATATCGCCGCGTATCTCCCTCTTGTGCAGTCTGCTGTTATCGTAATCGACTATGTCTTCCATTGTAACGTATTTAAGATTCTCGCCGAATGCAACCACTTTGAAACAATCCGATTCTATGTTGACATCGAAATTACCTTCCGCGTTCATTGTTACGGTTATCCTGTGCTTCTTTCCGCACGTCCTCATGTGTGCCGTTACCGTCGCCACGGTATCACCTCATATCCTTCACAAGGAGCAGATGCCATCCGAACTCCGTTCTTACGATCAGTATGTCTCCTTTCTTAGCGGAGAACGCGGCGTTCTCGAACTCAGGTACCATCTGACCGCGGCCGAACCATCCCAGATCCCCGCCCTTACGTCCGGACGGGCATTTGGAATGCTTCTTCGCCATGTCCGCGAACGAACTGCCGTTGCTTATCTTGCTCTTTATCTCGGATGCCTGCTTCTCCGAATCAACGAGTATATGCGCTGCACTCACTTGTTTTGCCATGCTGCCGTATCATCGGCACCGAATATAACGATTGTCTGCGATAGGCTGCACAATTAAATCGTCACTTGCACTTCTCGCTGGAATCTTTGAGAACTGTGTATGTCAGAAAGGTCAGAAGATTCTGGGGCGCCATGTTCTTTTTCACAATGGCCATGATCACTATGATTATCACATTCTGTTTACTAAACTGTTCTGGTTCTGTCCATTTCTATCATCTCTTTCTGTACACCTGATGTATGTATTCGATTTGTATATAAAACGTATATATAAGTGTATAATTGGTGTTATTTAAGCGGTTCTTGGTTAAAAACAACAGATAAATATCTGAGTTGCGCCCAAAGTACGGAAAAGCGGGACTTTGGGTGCAACGCTCTGCGAAAGATAGATTATCTGCCTTCTCCATCAGCAACTGTGAATATCGACGAACGCGACAATTACAAGATCACCGTGAACGTTCCCGAAGAGTATCTCGAAGATATTATGGACAGTATCAACGAAGCGATCGATCCTCTGTATCCCGGATATGACAGAACGTTCACTTACTCCCGTGTCACAGGTACGTGGAGACCTCTTCCCGGTTCGTCACCGTTCAAAGGTACCGTCGGTGAAATAGAAATTGCAGAAGAGATCAGACTGGAGTTCGTCGTCAAAGGAAAGGATGTCAAATCGGTCGTTGACCTCATAAATGACATCCATCCGTACGAGGAACCCGCGATCGATATCGTTCCGGCAGTCTGCGGAAAAGACGTCATTTGACGTAATCGTACGTGTAAATGCCGTCGAACGATCTCTGAAGCCTGTGTATCTTAAGGCTCTGCGTTCTGAATGATGCCTCTTCTTCCGATATCATACCCATCCTGAGGAATCGCTCGAGCAACCTGAACGCTTCGTCATATCCTGATTCGATCCCCACAACTACGTCGATGTAACGGTTGCGGCAGCATACTTTCTCGGGAAGCTTTCCGCCGTTCATCGACACGAATTCTTCTGATACCCCGGGATACAGTGAAAGATTGGATTCGCAGCATGCCTTCGCATCATCATACCTTTTCGCGCCTATGTATGATTCGATCAGCATCTCGGTCACCAGGAACCTGCGTATGTCAGTGAGATCACCGCGAAGACATTCTTCACATATCGACACCGCGAAAGGATAGTTCTCGTCGCGAAGCGCAGAATCCGCCACGGAGGACATGAACCCGTATATCGAAGACACATCCGCATTCCCGAGATACCTGTTCAGTATCACCTTGTCCTTTTCGGAAAGTGCGGAATACCAATCCTTCAGACCGGCCTTTTTAACCGCGTCAGGAACATCGGCGGCTTTCTTGAAGAGCATACGCTCACATCACCGAATACGATATAATATCTTTTATCGCGACCCGAACTGTTCCGTGATCATCCATGGCCGTTGGCATCATCGTTAGTATTTAAACCGATCAAAAAATCATTTACGAACTATTTTTTTAACGCTTGCATAGAAAAAATCATTTACGAACTATTTTTTTAACGCTTGCATAGAAAAAATCGATCATAACCCATTTTTTATCGTTTGCTTGGAAATATCCGCGGATGACCTGTATAATGGAACGATATGATGCAGGCGGTCCGAAGACGAACACAACCGGACTCAGTTGTAGAGTATCAGCCCGAAGTAATACATCTCGCCTTCCGGGGATCCGTATTTTATTCCGTGCTTCTTTGCGAATCTGAACCAATCTATCCCGTAGGCTTCAAGCGGCGGTATCGCTATGTCCGGGTGTATGCACGGCTCCTTGCGGATGTATGCGCACTCTTTGCAGTAAACGCATCCTCCTCCCGATAACACCAGATGTTCGATATCATCGGGTATCATCTCCCTCACCCGTCTTACGTTGGCCTGATGCGCCCTTATCGTCTCTTCTATGCGTTCCGCATCGTACCATTCGTTGAGTTTGTATTCAGATCTGAAGATCAGTCCTTTGGAGTACTTCTCCACCTTTTTTTTACAATCCTCGAATTTTCCCACGGCCGGCGGACACGTCCAGTTCGCTCCGTATTTGCCGCATGCGTTGTTCTCACAGTATTGTATCACCGTTTCGGTGCACGGCAGCGGAGCCGCCGCCAGATCGAGTATCTTCGCGTAACGCGTCTCATCATTCAATATCTTCTCAGACAGTTCTTCCATCGTCGTCATTCCCAGGTCCTCCGTGCTGCGCCTCGCCTGTAAGGCTGTGTATATCCCATACCGCGGGAGCGGAGAATCTCGACGTACGTTCTCCGCATTCCCGTTCGCATATCCTGCATGAGAAGTCCCGGCAGGGTTCCGCGGATATGGAGAAGTCCACCGATTCTCCGTGGTTCTTCCTTATCAGTGCCATTATCGCTTCAACCTCCTCATACTGTTCCTTAACGCTCATGTTACCGCACAACGTGACGTCCATGTCCATGTGCAGTGTCGGCCCGTATTTCACTATCTTCAGGTTGTGGATATCCACCCACGCATCTCGTCTGTTATCGCTGAGTGTTTTTACGACCCGGTTCAGGAGCTCTACGTCCACTTTATCCATTATGCTGTCTATAGACCTTTTCACTACCATCGTACCCGTTGTGATGATGATCGCACCGAACAGCAGGGCGATGGCGCCGTCTATCCATAATACGTCGTATCCCATCCCGGTCAGGACCCAGAGCACCGTGAGCCCGATTATTATCCCTATTGATGAGTACGCATCGGATTGCAGATGCCTACCGCTTGCCTGAAGCGCTTGTGATGAATTCTTCTTCCCTTTACGGACAGCCAGGGTACCGACGGCGTAATTGGCGAACACCGTGGCCAGGATGAGTAACATACCTATTTCCAGATGAGGTATCTCTCGGGGGTCGAGTATACTTCTCACCGCTTCTATTATTATAAGCACACCGGCGATGGTTATCATCGATCCTTCCATCGTTGCCGATAATGATTCCGCACGTCCATGACCGTAAGGATGGTCGAAGTCACGAGGTTTAGTGGAAAGATATAATGCGTAAAGGCCTATCAGAGCGGCGGCCACGTTCGTTATGCTCTCAACGGCATCCGTGAATATGGCTGCCGAACCCGTCATGGTCCAGGCGATGAACTTCGTTATCAGCAGTATGCCGCTTAACGCGACCACGTACCTCTGGAACTTGTAGTTCTCCCTCGCCTTTTCCGATACGCGGGCGTTCATCGGAACGAGCATGTGAAGAAAATATAAAGGGGTTGCCATCAGTACGCGCTGAACGAACGGTCATATGCTCATGACATTCGGATTGACGAGTTTTCCGAGGATCGCTTCGCGTACGAACTTATTATATGATGACAGGTCCGGCCGTTCCTTCAGTATTCCGTTCACGGTGTCCAGGATGTGCGTGAATATCATTTTGAAAACATTGCATGACGTTCCGCCGTTCACGCTCATCGATCCTTCCGATAATGCGTCGATCGAACAGCCGCCGTTGCAGTAACGGAATATCTCGCATTTTGAACACATCTCCCTTCTCTCCACGGTTGCCGAAAGCATCTCTCTGAACCGATCGGAACGGAAAGCATCCGATAGTCTCTCGAATTCATTCACGTTGCCCATCCTGAATTTCGAAGGGCACCCTTTGGCACATGGATAGACACTACCGTCCGGATACACGGAAAGCCACTTCATCATGCATGATGAATGTGCACAATCCGATGGTGACGGTTCGCCGAGCGCTGACATCACATATTGGAGATGCGGCATAAGAGGCATCTCCGCATCCGCGTCGTGAAGCCATTCCTCGAACACGTTAATGCTTTCCTTTGCGTATGTCTCCGCGTCCGGTATCATTTCCGAGGTCGCCGAACCCAGTTCTATCACCGGAGAGAAAGATAATGCAACATTCATTTCTTTGAAGTATCCGTATATCTCCGACTGTCGTGAAGCGGTATCGGCACATATCGTTGAACTCACCGAGAACATATATCCGCGGTCCTTCATCGTTTTCAGGTTCCTTTCAACCTCACCGCTTCTTTCCCTCAATACATCATTACAGGGGCCTTCGAACGAAACGCCCACGTTGATCCTGTTCTCGCGACAGAAGTTCATGAACTTCTTATCGATGAGTATACCATTCGTTTGTATCGTGTTGCTCACTCTGTGCATATCCTTCCCGAAATACTTCTCCTGGAGGCGTATCACATCCTTGTAGAAACTCAGAGGAAGAAGTAATGGTTCGCCGCCGTGCCATACGAACCACGCGGATCCGTATTCCGACGCCATCCGTATGATCTTTTCCAGCGTATCGTGTGACATCATTTCATCGGATCTTTCCGCAGGCGTATGATAACAGTGTCTGCAGTTGATGTTGCATGAAAGCGTAGGTTTCACGATGATCGAGATGTGATCCATCATCCCACCATTCTTTCTCATCAGAACGGCCAATACGTCCACAGACCGTCAAAACCGTTGGTGAGATAACAGCAGCAGGCGCATGCACCCAATACAACGGCGCCCAGGCATATGAAGCAGCACGGTTTGCATTCCCCTTGCTCATTACAGCAGGGCCAGCTGCACCCGTTGTTTATGAAATCCCTCTCACCCACGGGTTCATCCTTTATCGGTAGCGACATCGCTGTGCTAAGGAATTCCCCTACTGACTGTTTCGCGTATATCGAGGCCAGTTCCTCAGTTGATCTCGTTGACATCGGCATCACCATAGTATATCTTCAAAGATATACGACGGTAATCCCGTGGAAATATTTAACTTGGTATGTTTGTTAAAGGAGCAAAGAGAGCGATCGCTTGTTCGGTTACACGGTACCTTCTTACAATATCATGTCCGCAACGGATCTGGATACCTACAGAAGATGCTATTGCGAATCGTGTCACCAGCTGAGAGCGAATTTCGGTATCGTGTCAACGGCGGCCGTGAATTACGATATGACGTTCAACGCCATGATATTGAACGCGGTGTCGAAAGATGGTATCGAAAAGCAGAGCGTCAACAAAGGCGTGGTATGTGTTCTCGCAAAAAGGACGGCCGATAACGAGATATTGAAGAAAGTGGCCGCTTATACGTTACTGCTAACCAAATGGGAACTTGAGGATGATCGTCACGATAACCCGAGTCTAAGATCGAACGCCGCATATCTGTTACTGGGAAGGGCGATACGCAAAGCCGAAAGATCGTATCCCGAATACGACGGATACGTCGCCGAAGGTTTTGAAGAGCTCAGGAAGATGGAAGATAACGGACGTACGGATGCCGTCAACGTAGGGAGGACGTTCGCATCGTACCTGATGCCGGCGATGAGGGACATCGCCGCCGATTCCTGGACGAAAGATATGGAAGGATTGTTCATTGCTCTCGGTGCGATGATATACCTCACGGATGCGGTTGACGACCTTGATGAGGATTACATGAACGGAACGTATAATCCGTTCCTTGCAGGCTGCGAACGTTTCGTGAATAAAACGAATTACATGAGAACGAACATGTATGCGACCGCGGAACTCATGAACGGTGCGATGAAGGATGTCCAGACATCTTATCTGACCGTTCGTGATTCAATGCGTTTCCATCAGGGCGTTACGGATAACGTGATATATCACGGTCTTCCGGGTTCCGCGAAGAATGCCATGACGTCGAAGCGTTCATCATCTTTCGGCCTTAAGAACACCATTTCGTCACGCATACTCAGGAAAGGCGGTCTTTGATACGAAAGTCGTACGAGATGTTTTTATGATGAACCGCATATAACGGGTATGCTGTTGAACAAGGTCGGTTTCGATAACGACAGATATATCGAGTTGCAATCTGAGAATATCCGGGAACGGATCCTCAGATTCGGAGGGAAACTGTACCTTGAGTTCGGCGGTAAGATATTCGATGATTTTCATGCATCCAGAGTACTTCCGGGATTTGAACCGGATACGAAGATAAACATGCTCGCTCTGCTGAAGGATCAAGCTGAGATAGTATTCGTCATAAATTCCGGCGATATCGAGAAGAATAAGGTACGCGGTGATAACGGCGTAACGTACGACATGGAAGTTCTCCGATTGATAGATGCTTTCAGACGCAAAGGACTATTCGTGAGCAGCGTCGTCATAACGAGATATAATTCACAGCCTGCGGCGGATCAGTTCCGCGAAAGGTTGATCTCACTCGGCATGAAAGTATACAAACATTATTGGATCGAAGGTTATCCGTCCGATATCCCGCACATAGTAAGCGATGAAGGTTTCGGGAAGAATGACGATATCATAACGGAAAGGGCGCTTGTCATAATAACCGGACCGGGGAGCGCAAGCGGGAAGATGGCAACGTGCCTCTCGCAACTGTATCACGATAACAAGAAGGGCATAAAATCGGGTTACGCGAAATATGAGACGTTCCCTATGTGGGATCTTCCGCTTGACCATCCGATCAACCTTGCATACGAGGCCGCAACCGCGGACATAAACGATGTGAATATGATAGATCCCTTCCACCTGGAAGCTTACGGCAAGACCGCGGTGAATTACAATCGTGACATTGAGATATTCCCGGTGCTGAGTTCCATATTGGAGAAGATATCCGATTCTCCGTACAGATCGCCGACGGACATGGGAGTGAACACGGCCGGAAGGTGCATCGTTGACGATGCCGTTGTATCATATGCGGCCGAACAAGAGATAATAAGAAGATACTACGCGGCCAAATGCGCGGTGAAAGAAGGCATAGGATCGGAGGGTCCGGTATTGAAAACGGAATTGCTGATGAAGCAAGCGGGTATTTCAATAAAGGACAGGAAGGTCGTTGCGCCGGTGATGGCCGCCGCAGCGGAGAAGGATGTCCCCGTGATCGGTGTGGAATTGCGCGACGGTCGTGTGATAACCGGAAAATCATCACCGCTGATGTGCGCATCCGCGGCGATGCTTCTGAACAGTCTCAAAACGTTGGGGAACATAGACGATTCGATGCATCTGATATCGCCGGCGGTGATAGAACCGGTAAGGGAGATGAAGACGAAATATCTTGGGAACGACAGTCCCAGATTATTTGCAGACGAGTTACTGGTTGCGCTTTCCGTTTCCGCAACTACGTCGCCGGTGGCGGATGTGGCGTTCAGACGGCTTCCCGAGCTGAGAGGATGCGAAGCTCATTCTTCGGTGATATTGACGTCTGCGGACGAATACATATTCAAACGGTTAGGCGTCAACGTCACATGCGAGCCGCAGTATCAGTCCTCGAACCTTTATCAGGGTGAGAGCACCGGATGGAAGTAAGCGAGCGCGAGGATCGGCCCTCGCGCGGGCACGCATTCCCGTTCCCTCACTTATCTGTCCCTGTACGCCGCAATGATGGTCATCACTATTATGACTGCTATCGGAAGGATCGCGTCGTATATGTTACCCAAAGCCCAATATGCTATTATCAGACCGACGACACCGATCAGACCGTATTTCTTGAATATCGATCCTCCTCCCAGCAATAACAGGAATAATATCATCACGAGCAGCATTACCGCCGTGACTATGGTGGAGGGCGTGAATTCCCAGAATGTTATATCTCCGAGATATTCGTTGACCATCGGCCCGATGAAGTATGCCGTCAATGCGGGAACGATCACCACAAGCAATATGGTCAACGCGAGACCACCCAAGAAACTGTGCATTATCCCCGGTCCGTCAGCGTTCTTTGACATGAGTATGCATCGAAGAACGGATATTAATCCTTTGCACACGCACGCGCATCACGATCCCCGATCCGGGATATCGTCAATAATGCTTCAAAACTTTCCCGAGAACGTTCATTCTTATAGCGTCTCAAAGAATCGATCACTCCGCTCCGATCGGTTCCTCCGAGGACATCATGCACAAGTTTCGAAAGGAATGTGTGCCCCAGGAAGATATAATTGCATACCGACGTGACGTTACCGGGCCTGTCGCATATGCTTGCCGTCTCGAAATCAACGATGAACGGTCTTCCGCCATCCATAAGAAGATGCCCGGGTGCTTCACTCAGTTCACGGTGATACAATCCCGCCCGATCCAAACGCCAACATTGTTCGAGTACGTCGTTCAGAATTGAACGGAATGTTCCCTTATCCCGATGCTTATCAAGCCATTTCTCCATCGATCCCTCAGTTAACATCTGAGAGAGTATGAAGTTCTTCGTGACCGCTTCGAACCTCGGCCCTACGTTCGATGCATTGGCTTCTTTCAACATTTCCGCTTCATGCATCATATCGTCCCGGCCGCTGTCGACCCTGAGTATCTTCAAAGCGAAACGTTCCTCGCCGCGGTATGCGATCAATACAACGCCGGTGTAACCTTTCCCGAGAACGGGATGATCCGCGGCGGAACATTCACCCGCGAACTCTAACGCCGTTACGCCTATGCCCTTGAGTTCTGATATTCGGCTCTCGACCTCCTGCGGTTCACTGCGCGGATAACAGAGGATAGATGCGTAAGGTTCGTGCTTCATATCATCGACAAGCAGTTTGACGGGGGGTCTCATGATCGTCTCTTCCGTGATGTGAATGTAAAAAAAGAATATTAATTTTTTTTACGTTCTCATGTCTTTTTCGATCATGTGAAAATATACATTGATATGTTATCCTTTTATACATCACAGAAAAATGCTGCGTAAAAAGACTGCATCGACGGTGCCTTCATGTACAACCCGCAGACGGGATACAACGGATTCACATATGTGATAACAGACGTTGTTGCACTCGCTGCCGAGGGAGAAGATGGAGTCAACGTGAACCTTGCGCAGTCCGACATGTCCGACGGTAACTCGCCGAACGACAGATGGAACTCGCCGCTTGATCACTTCTACAACGTGAAAATCGTTGACGGCGAGCTCGTAGCGTCAGATGAACTGCTGGTCACAGCAGGAGAAGTGTCCGAATTCGACTTCGGCACGTTCTTCCTGAAGGGACAGCCGGTCATCGATGAGCTCGACGAGGATCTCTGGGTAATACCCAACTTCCGCGCGTGGATACCGGCGTGAACACAATAAACAACAAAACGAACAATCCGGGGATGCGCAAGCGTCCCTGGTGCGTCATTTATTTTTTTAACTCTCGAATAGAGATTACATGATCTGCCGCTTTTCGGAATGATGAACGAAGTACAATCATAACAGTTCGTCCAGAACTCTTCCCATTCTTTCTATCAGTGGTACGACAAGCGCATTACCCATCGTGAAGTATCTGGCGGGTTCCGGTATATCTTTCGTCCAACCGGCATCGAATCCGTTCAGACGTTCACACTCTTCCGGGGTAAGGATCCTGAATCCGTCGCCATTCTTTATGATGTGACTGCTGCGGTTCACTTTCCCTTCACTTGTCAGCATCGTGCGACCCGGTATGTCGAGCCGGTCGGGGAATGGTATGCTTCCCTCGGAATAATAGTATTTTCCTCCGTCGGACCTTCTCGTTCGTTCCTCGCGCTTTTTGCCTTTCATGTATATCCATTTCTCGATATCGGGCACGAAGTACTTTTCATCGACAGATTCAGAAAGCACGCCTCCTAAGGTCTTCTGCTCTCCGTTGTGATCGGGCTCACATCTTCTAGTATAGACCTCGCCGTTCCTCATGACCCCTGCATTGTAGAATGTGCCCTGAAAATCGTTCGAGATGTCGACGAGAGAAGGGTACTTTTTCTTCTTTATGGAGATGATATCGAACTTCTCCTCTGTGGATCCTTTTACAGGGAACCCTTTGGCGAAGAAGCCTTCTTTCATCACGATGTCATCGAACCTTTTATCCGCCGATCTATCGTACATCGCAGTGCCCTTCTTATAGGCGAATATGAACGTACGGCGCCTCTTCTGCGGCTCCCCGTATTCCGCGGCATTGATAACACGCCATTCTACCATGTAGCCTTTATTGAAAAGACACCTCAATATTATCGCGAAGTCCCTCCCCCTCTGTGTCGAAGGTGAGCGTAGGAGCCTGTCAACATTCTCCAAAAGGATATAGGGGGGACGCATCTTCGATATTATCGAATCGATGCTCCACCACAGAACGCCTTTCTTACCTACTATCCCTTCCGCTTTCGTCCGCGCCACGGAGTAATCCTGGCACGGGAACCCTCCAACCAGGAGGTCATGCTCCGGAACACGTTCTTTGGCAACCGCGATATCCTCATTGACATGGTCCTTCGATTCGCCGTAATGTGATACATAACATTGGAATGCATGCTGTTTACTGCTGCCCGGTTCCCATTGGTTGGCCCATATTGTCTTGAATCTCGGTGAAGCTCGCTCAAGACCACACCTGAATCCGCCGACCCCGGCGAACAGTTCGACGACCCGCACATCCTTTCCTGACATTCTGAACACCATCTGAAGAGCATTATTAAATCATATTGGACGAGTGAGCGAAACTACTGCATGAGATCCTTGATCCTTGTGATGAAGTCATCCAATGAATCCTTCACCTCGCACTCCCAGACCGTGATGACGTTCCACCCCATATCGGTGATCTCCTTCCTCTTCCTCTCATCGCGTTCGACGTTCTTATTGAATTTGTTCCTCCAGAACTCAGTATTGTTCCTGGGGAGCGGGAGATCGCATATCGGACACCTGTGCCAGAAACAACCGTTCACGAATATCGCTATACGTTTTCCAGGATAACATATGTCCGGTCTTCCGGGTATCTGCCAATACAGTCTGTATCCTCCGAGCCCCTCATCACGCAGTCTTTTCCTCAGTATGACCTCAGGTCCGGTGTCCTTCCTCTTATTAGACCTCATGGTCTTTGAGACGACATCACTTGATGGTGTTGGAGAACGCCTGTCCCTGACGTATTCTTTTTTCATACTAATACGGTCAACATTAATACTGCGCAGACGGATATAGGTTGGTGCCAAGGATCGAGAAGAACGCCAAGTATGATCCGAATGACAGAGAGTCCATACTCAGGTTCGCAGGAGAACTTACGGATAAGACGCTCAGGGAATGGGTATCCCCTGAACGTAGGAAAACGTTCAAAGGTAAAGGGCAGTTCGGACAGATCCTGGAGAAAGGCGTGTTCTACATAGAAACGAACTCCGAATCCAGACCGGATTTCGAGGTTGTGGGGATCGAACTGAAGAGTACACCGATAAAGAAACTGAAGAACGGAGAGATGGTCCCTAAGGAAAGATTGTCTCTATCGAACATAAACTACATGAAAATACTTGAAGAAGGATGGGAAGGGTCGTTTTGGAACAAGAACAAAGAGTTATTGATCATCTTCTATCTTCATGAGAAAGAAAAGGATGTCTATGACCTCAGGATCCTGGGGTCGAGATTATGGACATATCCAGAAGAGGATCTGCAGATCATCAGGAATGATTGGAAGACCATAGTCGATAAGGTCGGTGCAGGTAAGGCACATGAGATATCCGAAAGGGACACGGCATATCTGTCGGCCAGCAGGAAGGGTGCGGGAGGAGTGAAGGATGATAGGAAACAACCCTTTTCCATGGATCTGGCACCACAACGGGCGTTCGCTCTGAAACCGGCATATGTGAACAGCATATGGAGAGAGGTCTTGAAGGCTGGTGGGGCGGCAGCGGAGAGGATATTCGCCGACCCCGGACGGATCGCATCACGCACCATAGAAGAGGAGGTGCTCTCAAGGTTCGAGAGATACAAAGGCATGCTCAGCGACGAGATATGGGACATGTTAGATGGATCACCGAGACCGTCATCCAAACAATACAGTGCACAAATCGCAAGAAGGATGATCGGTGTAAAGGGGACTAAGATACTCGAGTTCGAGAAAGCTGACATAGAGATGAAGATCGTTAGGCTGCAGAAGAACGGCGTTCCGAAGGAGAGTATGTCGTTCCCACATTTCGATTATATCGAAGAAGCGGGCCTGAGGTGGGAGGAGTCTGACTTCTATCACCGCCTCAGATACAAACGTTTCCTGTTCGTAGTGTTCGATATCAAGGACGACGGGACATACTTCAGGGACGCTGTGTTCTGGTCGATGCCTCGATCTGACTTCAAAGAGGCGGAATCTGTGTGGAGGCTGACGACGGAACGCATCAGGGAAGGGAGGATGAATGAACTTCCTAAGATCTCCGAAAGCCATGTTGCACATGTAAGACCTCACGGTAAGGATTCGTCGGATACCATAGAAGCTCCCGATGGGAACCGATATGTGAAACGGTGCTTCTGGCTTAACGCATCATACATCGGCGAACAACTGAATAAATTGAGAATGAAGAAAGAAGATCGAGATCAATGATGTCACGGTCACCTAGGTGATCATCATACTACCTTCTTTATGCTGCGGACTTTGTGCGTCGTATCAATGAGAACATCATTCATAAAATATGTTAATATCCGAAGGACGGACCTGTTGAAATGTTTTTAATTCAATCACCCATTCAGGTAGTATAAAAAACGCAGAGGATCAACATGGAAGCAAAGGACAAAGCATTGCTGTCACATTTTTTTGACAATGACATCGGCAGAAGACAATACATAATTCCAGTCTACCAGCGGAACTACGACTGGAAAGTGGATAACTGTAAGATGCTCTTCGACGATATCCTCGAATCTATGCGTAACGACAGAAGACACTTCGTCGGATCCATCGTCCTGGTAAGTCTGGGCGAGGAACGGGAAGTACACCAGTATGTCGTGATCGACGGACAGCAAAGACTGACAACGGTGTATCTGTTGTTGAAAGCGATATTGAACAACACCACTAACACCGATACTATGGACAATCTGAAAGACAACCTGTTCAACAAGTTCAAGGAAGAATCCATCCCGAGAGACTACAGGGATAAGATGAAACTGAAAGCGAACACGCAGGATAACAAACAGCTCATGCTCCTTATGGAGGACAGGATCGACGAGATGAATGAGGAATCCTCCATCTACGTGAATTACAGTTATTTCGTGAAACGCGTCAAAGATATAATAGACAGCGGAGAGTTCGATGTACGAGCTCTCAAAAAAGGGATCGGAAAACTGGACACCGTTGTTATCAACCTCGATCCTAAAGAGGATGATCCGCAATCTGTCTTCGAGAGAATAAACTCCACGGGCCTTCCGTTGGAACTGGATGATCTCATTAGGAATTTCGTCCTGATGGCAGAGAAGGAGCAGGAGGCGCTCTTTGAGGATTACTGGGTGCACATCGAGAAGCATGTCCCTAAGTCGGAACGGGCTCGTTTCTTCATAGATCTCTTGAATTCTTACACGTTGCAGAAAGCAACGAAGAATAATTCATACGACCTCTTCAAAAAGTGGGCAAAAGGCAAGGACAAGAAAGAGGTATTGCATAAACTGAAGAAAATGGCGAGATATTATGCCGCATTCCTCGGTCGCGAGAATGATTATCCCGAACAGACCAATAAACTGCTTAAGGGATTGCGTCTATTAGGACAGACTACGCCGTATGTTTTCCTCTTCCGCGTTTTCGAGGATCATGAAGATAAGATAATAAACGAAAAGGATCTGAATAACGTTCTGAAACTGATCCTGAGTTATTCTGTGCGCAGGTTCATCTGCGACATAAGTTCGAACAGCCTGAAAGGACTTTATGAATCACTCTACGAGAGGACCTTCGCAGACGCGGTCAACAAAGAAACTGATTATTTTGATGCTTTAGCCTGCATGTTCCGCGAGAACCTGAAGAAGACGAAGGACGATGTGTTCCCCGATGACAAACGGTTCATTGACGAATCGTGCAGAACAAAGTTATACAGCCGTAACAGCAGGATATGCAAATATCTTCTCGGAACGCTGGAGAACAACAGAAGCAAGGAAAAGATCGACGTGGATTCAGAGGACATAACGATAGAGCACATCATGCCGCAGAATCCGGACAGCATCGTTTGGAGAGAGTATATTGGTGAAAAATACGACTACATCCATGATACGTATCTGCATACTCTAGGTAACGTCACTCTGACCGGGTATAACGGATCATTGTCGGATAAGCATTATGAGGAGAAACAGAGGATCCTGAAGGAATGGAACACAAAGATCGCCTATCTGAACAAAGAGTTCGTCGAGAGTCCTGTTTGGAACGAAGCGATCATCAACCAAAGGGCTACGAGATTGGCAGACGCTTTGAGAGATATCTTCCCTCTGCCTGAATGGAGCGGGAAGGACTATCACCCCGTGAATTACGGAGAACTCATAAGGGTAACATTCAATAACAGCGATGACGCAAAGATGAAGCGTCCTGTATATTACGAGTTCATGGGTGAAAAGAAGGATGTTAAAACATTCATAGATGTTATCACAGGAGTTGCAGAAACACTTTATTCCATCAATGAAACGTTCATGCAGGAATTAGCACAGGCTAACGCCCACCTCATACCTGGCAAGGAGGATAAAGCGTATAAGCCGTTCCTTACGTACAATAAGGAGAAACTGAACAACGCGTCCAAGTTGAATAATGCGGAGATATTCGTGGAAGGGAATAACAATGCAGGGACCATGGTCTGGTATATAGGCAGGTTGCTTGAACTATACGGTATAGATAAAGATGAATTTGTCCTCTATTGCAGAAAAAAAGGATAAAAAGTGAAGCTTGCGGATCCTATCAATGGATCGAGACCCCTGTTGTAAACCGCGACAGGATCAGTTGTGTGACACACATATGTGTAAATAGATACATGATATCATCCGAGCGGGAGAATGTTCTGAGAGGGTAATATGTCAAGTCACACTGCCTCACTCATCTTTGCATGCATAGTAGCATCCTTGACAGTAGCCTGTGCAATAATCTTCGGGAGAGCACTCGCCTCATCCACATCCGCAGGAATAGGATTCTTCGTTACAATACTGATCATGATGTTAGGATTTTTTATCATGTATTTTTTCACCATCAACGATCGAACATATCTTTACGACGGGCACACGATCCGTGTACGCGCAGGATGGTATGATCACTACCTTCAGATCGACGGACAGATAGTAGACAGGATCAAAACACCGATAGCATTCTCATTGGAACTCACGGGCGACATCGACGGAAAATCGGTACGGGCAAAGATCGGAATGTCGAACGGAATAATAGTTTTCGTAGGCGGAACAGAATTGAATGAAGGAGCGCCATCGAACAGCGGATCATCGAGCACAACAAACCATTTGTATTCACTACAACGATCAGAAAAAGCAATGTATTGCCCTCACTGCGGAAAACCTTACGATCAGAGTATCGGAGCGACATTCTGTCGGTACTGCGGCAGACAGATGAGGTGAGATAATGAACGGTGGTCCTATGTATTGCCCTCACTGCGGAAAGCCCTACGATCAGAGTATCGGAGCAACATTCTGTCAGTACTGCGGCGGACAAATAAACGGAGCCAGGTCAGAGTACGTATCAGAGCAGAACGGTCACAACTACTCGCCTGCACAGACAGAAAAAGCTAAAATATCCATGAAGGGGGTAGTGGCGATTGTCGGCATCTTGCTGACCCTCATAATAGCTGTCGCGGCCGTGCACGTCTACAGTACGATTCAAGAGAACAAAAGTTACATCGGAGAATACTACACTTATGATATAACGGGATCTGGTAACGGATACACATTCACCGGAACTCAAACGATGAAGATCGTGGATGCGAATTACAGCAGCGTTAAGGTTGAATACAAAACTTCAATGTACAGATCATTGAGCTACGGATCGCAGATACCATTGTACATACCGACAGTGTACGAATGGGTGCCTGTCAATGATAATGCATCGTGGGGGGCCTTCCAAGGAACTGAGAATATAACCACAAAATGGGGAAGCAAAACAGTATCTGTATACTTGGAAACAGATTCAGACGGAACATACCGTTATTATGTTGGTAATGACGGGATAGCCTATCGAATGATCTCAACTTCCGGCGGCGTGACGTTAACATACAATCTATCGGAATATCTGCTGAAAGGATGACAAATTGACAAACTCGTAATTCGTCAAAATTGACATTCGATTATTGTTGTGGCTGATAACACTTGGATGTCACGGAGATCGTCCGATCTCGGTTCTTTGCACTCGCAAATTTTCGTACAATTCAGCTAACGATCCGACTATCAAGTAAAGATATTCGTTCTTCTTTTCCTCAACATCATTGTAGCGCTTCATTTGCTCCGTCATTTGTTTGAACAGATCCAAAGTTCCCATTTTTGAACACCTCTTTCAGATCTCGTGTTTCATTCGATCCGCCACGCTTGCATCTTCGGCCAATTTAGCTAAGAGCTCAGCTATCGATCCGAGATAACAGATCTGCTTTTCCTGAATGACGTTGTAGCGTTCCATTTCCTGTTTCATTTCTTTCTGCATACTCATGTATCCCATTTTTGAACACCTCGCCTGTATTCCGTATCACCATCTCGGTGAATATCATTTCGTTCAGAACGTAGCCGGGACATTCTCTCCGTCCTCCGTGAGCTCGTTTCTTTTGTTGATCTCGTTCCTGCGGACCCAACCGTATCTCGGCCATTCTCCGGATCCTTCACATATTCTGCCGCTTCCGACGATCCAGATATGCAACGACATCGAAGGGATCTTTCGGGGAATCGGCCTTCAAGTACAGCGGATGGTGCGGATGCCCTTTCTTGCTGAGATCTCCGAAACGGAACCATCTGCATTCGTTGATCCGAGAAACGGCAACCATCCTTTCCAGACAATCGGTAAGATACGCTCTTTTCTCTATCGCCGTTCCCCACGCCGCCCAGATATCGGAATTCTGATGCTCGAGAAGAAGTTCTTCGATGTGGTTGATGTTTGAAGAAACGAATTCCTCATTGCAGACATCATCCAGATCGTCCGGATCGGCGGAACGTTGAGGATACAGATTCACCATTATCCAGCTGTCGTAACGGTTCTCAGCAGCGACCCTCATCACCGACCTGATGGTATTGTCCGGATGATCCGGTTCCGCGGTACTGGGATTCACGCCTACGCATATCAGCGTGTTCGAACCTACGGTACCTAGAACATATCGGCGGGAATTATCATCGCTGTTGTGATACAGCCATTCTGCGTTCATATTTCCTCTTGATACGTTCCTCTGTCCGATCCTATCGTGATCCGTCATTGATGACGGACGTTCCGAACGTCACCTATTGTTCACGGGATACGCAACGTCCCGTCAGCCTCTTCCGAAGTATGATCAAGGATTCAGCAACTTCAGCTGCGCATTCCTGTCGTTGACCGCGTCCAGCAACGCGTTCGCCGCCGAGATTATCTTCTCATTATCTCCCGCGGAAACTATGCCTTCGAGTTCGTTGATATCCTGGATTATCCGCTCCTCCGATTGCGATAAGCTAGGATACGATCTCACCGGGCTCGAATTGACGACGTCATACAGCCTCTCAACATTCTTCTTCGCTTCAGTGTCACTGACGTTCTTCAATATCCTTGCTAACTTTGCAGTCGCATCCTTAACGTACGCGATCTGGTATTGTCGCTTCTCCTCCGCATCGGCGGTACGCCTGTTGGCGATGATATTGTAGATCAGTATGATCACATATACGCCGGAGATGGAAGCGTGTGTTAACAACACGATGTTGAAGTCCTCATAAGCAAGTCCCATGAAAGCCACGCCGGCGATCAACGTCACGGCGAAGAAGACCACCGATACGTAATACAGGGAGAACCTGAATATCGCTTCGCTCTTGCCTTTGGTGACCAGGAACGGCGTCAGCAGGAGCATGGCATACGCAAAGTGTATGAACCCGTAGGAGACCCATACGGACGCGGCATGCTCCGTGCCCCCGATCACAAAGAAGAGGGCGTTGAATATCACCAGGAATATCAGACTCGCGCCGATCCACAGAAGAGTTGTCTTATTCATTGTTCCTCACATCCTGCTCACTATCTCGGCTTTCTTAGCGTCGAAATCCGCTTGTTCTATCAACCCGGCGTCGAGCATCTCCTTCAGTTTCTTAAGAGTTGCCATGGGATCATCCGCTGCCGCGGCCGGCGGAGGGTTCTGCTGCTGCATGGGTGTGAACACCTGATTGGCGGAATTCCCTATGACCCCGCCTGCGGCCACTCCCACACCGAGACCCAAGCCCGCGGCGGCCGCGCCGCCCGAACTGGTATTTGCCGCAACGGAATTGAGGATGTTCGCGGTCTGTTGTCTGGACCAATCCTCACCGAGTACGTTCATGACGCCCTTGTCGGCCTGTGCGTTACGCATCTTGGCGATGGCATCCATTCCGATCTCGTCGTAACGGCGGCGGATCTCATCATCGTCGATGGAAAGTGCGGCGATCGAGAACTTGACCATTTTCAGACCGTACTCCACGAATACCTCGCCGAGTAACGGTCCGACAGATTCCGCGAATTCCTCGATGCGTGCTTCTATTCCCAGAAGTTCGGCATCCGTTTCGTTAAGGGCACGGGTGATGCTGGCCTTTATCTTGCTTTGGAATTCGTTCGCGAAGTAATCGTCCAACAGACTCTGCTGTTCCGCAAAAGGAATGTTGTTGCCCAACAGCTTGGTCAGAAATACTCCCGGGTCGTCGATCTGGATCTTGTAGGCTCCCCTTGCACGGAGCTTTGTTGCTATTCCCAACAATTTATCACGCACCTGGATCGGTGAGGTCGTACCCCAGAGGATCTCCATGCTGTGTGCCTTACGTACAAAGTAGACGACGCAGTTGAATGTGCTTATACCGCCCGTGAAGGCGTTTCGCAGACGGCTTATGACCGGATAGTTCTCTGTTGACAGTTTATATGTGCCGTTATCGAAGACCTGCTCGATGACACCGCCTTTCACAAATATCGCTGCCTCTCCCGGCATGACTATGAGTGTGGAATTGGTATTGAAATCCTCTTCCGGCTGGCGCCATATCAGGAGTTCTCCCGGACCGGAATTCTTGATCACGTCTGCCCAGTGCTTCTTACCGCCGACATAGGCGGCTTCGTTCGGATTTTTCTTGAAAATGCCCATTAGTTGATCCCCTTGGTTTTTATCTTATATTTTTCTGTTGTACGGACGGATGTCGATCTCATCCTCCGCGCTTGATCTTCGATCTGAGTTCGTTCACGAAGTGTTTATAGGTGCCGTCCTTTTCCATCACCGTGATGTGCGTAAGGACCGTATTCTTCGCGTCTTCGCTCTCGGCCGCCGCAAGTTGATACGTACGTAAGAACACGTTCAGGACCTCGACCGCATCCTTACCCAGTTTCTTATCACACCAGCGGACCCGTACCTGCCTGATCTTGGCCTGTGCGAACCATGTGCGCCAGTCGTTCGGACAGAGGTCGATGGTCAATCTTGCGACCTCGGAGTCATCGCACCCGACGACCTTCGCCACGAGATCGAATATCCCTTCTTTATCTTTCTGCGGAGCGGCTTTGTACACCCTCACCAGGGCTCCTCTCAAACTACTGTCGGACAGATATTCCGTCATGTCGGTGAATGTCTTCAATTCCTGGCTTTCTTCCGTTGCTAAGTTGTACGCTTTCCTGTAAGCGGGAACGCATGATATGGGTCCCGTCCTGTCGCCGCCCGTTGATGCGTAGCCGAGCCACGCCTCCCAGTTGTCCGGAGCTACGTCTATAGCCGTTTTGAATTTCACATTTGCTTTCTTTTTGTCACCGAGCTCGAGTAATTTGTTGCCGTCCGTTACCAGTTCATCAACATCTTTCCCGTCCTGCCCGTAGACATGCTTTGTTATGTTCTGTGTGACCTCGTTGACCACGGTATCGCTTTTGATAAGGACCTTTGCCTTGCAGTATATGCAAATTCCGTATTCTCCTTTTTCATCCGGTTTTAAATCTCCGCCGCATTTTTCACAGACCATTGCCGTTATCGCCATTATGCACCCTCTCCTGATAAAGATGATAAAATGGGGTGTGCCTTGGGAACACCCCATTTTGTTTGAGTTAAGGTTCTCAGTCCTCGCTGCTTATTTCGTCCCTCTGGCCCACATATCCGCTGTTGGCCGCTACGAGATTAAGCTTACGGAAGGCTGACTCCGAAGCGGCAATAGCTGCTTCGAACACGGCGTTCCTCTTCTGTTCCTTGAATATGTTATCCGTCAATGCGGAGAGTGCCGCGAAAAGAGCGGACTTCTCCTGTACCATCATGTACAACTCCACGTAGAGATATGTTCCGACAGTGTTGTTCGATATTATGATCTGCGCATCCTTGTCGATCTCTATGACAACACACTGCTCTTTGGTCCCGAACAGCAGGCCGCCCGCCTTTATGTCTTTGATCGTTCTCTTCAACGGATACTGCTTTACATCCATCTCGGAAAGTATCGCTTGCTCAAGTTGGTCTCTCTTACCGCCGGCCCCATCGAAGAGGTATTTAGAACTCCGTCCCGTAAATCTCATTTTGCCCATTGTTAATATCTCCCCTTTCACGCTCAGGACCCGAAACCCAATCCCAACCTCGGATCACATGACAGCATGTACGGGTGTTAAGGGATTGGTGCGTATATAATCATTATGTTCCGCATAAATTATACGCCGTTGATAAGTAGTTCTTTTTGCAGCGACGATACGGGCCGTTCTGAGAACGAGACGTAAGGCAAGGGAAAATAACGGCCGGTCCTCGAAGAGCAGGATCCGTGATGATATTTCAACGGATCTGAAGCATGCGCTAAAACGTCGTTGAATTGAAATTGAAGGAGTCGGTAAAATGGCATCTCGTTCAGGGTTTGTTCAGATCACCGCTTTCTGATCATGAAGGCCGCTGCACCGATTTCGCAGTATTGCAATTATAGCTATTATAACGATGATCACCACTTGTATTTACTCACATCCTTTATGCTTAACGATCGGTTTCACGGAGACAAGCATAATAATTTATCCGGCAGATGGATCAAAAAATGAAATGGCCCAGAGATGGCCCGGAGATGGCCCGGATGTATTCTTACTGAAATAACAACTGCTTATCGAAACATACCAAAACACATTGTTTTAAATTTTAAGATCTTAAGAACCATATGCTGGCTGATGTGGTAAGCGAACGGGAGGGGGGCGTTTTCGCTTAGCCATAGCCGAACACGATTTTTCTGAATCTTAGATCGACTTCCTTTTTCAAATAATGTCCCTTGACATTCTGATGGTTCTCAAGGTTGTTCGTTTGTCTAAGAACTTTGAAAATTTCAAACGTGGCAGTGGTCAGGTCGATCGTCGAGAAAGGCCGTCCGTAATAATCCCGGTGTTCATGTTATATATGGTTGGATGATATTCTTTATCCATATCACTTTCCGGTCACGGTAGGGAAAGTGTCTGCGTCGTCTGCGTCGTCGGCAACATTCCCCGAAACATCACGACCGTTCCGAAAGATACAGATAGGGGGATTCAGGAATGAGACATAAGGCGATTATAATGTCCGCGATAGCCGTCGCCGTTCTTCTGGCGGCATCGTTGACCGTACTCCTTCCCGCAGAGGAGGGAGGAGAAAGAGGAGGGGCGCTCGGTTCTTCGGAGTGTCCCGTACTGGCGAATGACATAACCGGCCTGCCGACGGCGGCGACGGTCGGGACACCTTTGGTACTGGCGGGAACTGCATCACCGTCGAACGCAGCATACACGGACATAATCTGGAGCGTCAAAACCGCAGGCACCACCGGTGCATCGATATCCGGCGGTAACTCGTTCAACGCGACGGCCGCGGGGACGGCGACGCTCACGGCGACGATAGAACAAGGATTCACCGATATCAAAATGGTCGCGGCCGGATCCGCCCACACCGTCGCGATCAGGGATGACGGTACGCTATGGGCATGGGGTTACAACTATTACGGCCAGCTCGGTGACGGTTCTACAACGCAGAGGAACACACCCGTCCAGGTGGGAACGGATAACGACTGGTCACAAGTGGCGGCCGGATACGGCTACACCGTCGCGATCAAGGATGACGGTACGTTATGGGCATGGGGCGACAACGAAAACGGCCAACTGGGTAACGGAACGTCGGGTGCACTCTGGTTCGCAACCACACCCGTTCAGGAAGCGACGATGAGTGATAATTGGTCATTCGTATCCGCCGGATACGATCACACCGTCGCGATCAAGGATGACGGTACGTTATGGTCATGGGGTTACAACGAATACGGCCAGCTGGGTATCGGGACATCGGGTACCGGTACGAACAAGAACACACCGGTACGGGAAGTGACGGGAAGCACCGACTGGTCATTCGTATCCGCCGGATACGATCACACCGTCGCGATCAAGGATGACGGTACGTTATGGTCATGGGGTTACAACGCCCAGGGCGCTCTCGGCAACGGTGATTCGGGTTCCGGCAAATACGAGCACACACCCGTACAGGAAGCGACGATGAGTGATAATTGGTCATACGCATCTGGCGGAAGCGTTCACACCGTCGCGATCAAGACCAATGGCGAACTGTGGACATGGGGTTACAACAGTTACGGCCAGATCGGTAACGGGGATTCGGGTTGGGACAAGTTCATAGACACACCTTTCCGGGTCGGGACGGATGAATGGTCATATGCGGCGGCCGGATACAGCCACACCGTCGCGATCAGAGATGACGGTACGTTATGGGCATGGGGTTCCAACGACGTGGGCCAGCTGGGCGACGGCACGAGAGGCGCCAGCGCACTGAAGACCGCACCCGTACAGGAAGTCTCCGGGGGCACGGATTGGTCGTACGTATCCGCCGGATACGATCACACCGTCGCGATCAGAGATGACGGTACGTTATGGGTATGGGGTTCCAACAATTTCGGTCAGCTGGGCGACGGTTCGTCCGGCGGCGATGCAGGCTCGCACACACCGATACTGATAGACCGTGCGAACATGATAAAGGAATTCAGCATAACCGTGACAGCCGCCGTGCCCGCGGCCCCGGTGATAACGTCAGGGAACAACACGAGCATCGTGTACGGTGCCGGGAGCACGTTCACCGTAACCTCGACAGGCAGTCCGGCGAGAACGTATTCGCTTACCGGTACGGTGCCGGCGGGTGTTTCGATAAACGCAACCACCGGTGTGATGTCGATCGCGTCGTCGACGGCGGTCGGTGTCCATTCGTTCACGGTGAACGCATCCAACGGGGTATCACCGGATGCGACGCAATCGTTCACCCTGACCGTTACGGCGGCACCTGCGGCCCCGGTGATAACGTCGGGGAACAACACGAGCGTCGTGTACGGGGAAGGAGGTACGTTCGACGTCACCTCGACAGGAAATCCTGCGGTCACGTACTCACTGACAGGCGCACCGGCGGGCGTAACGATAAACGTAACCACAGGTGTGATGACGATCGCATCGTCAACGGATGCAGGGGTGCATACGTTCAAGTTGATCGCAAGCAACGGAGTATCACCGGATGCGGAGGAGGTGTTCACGCTGACGGTGAGACTGGCACCGGCGATAACCTCGGCGAACAATACGAGTGCCGAGTATGGGGCCACGAAAACATTCAACGTCACCGCCACCGGTGACACGACCATCACGTACTCGCTGACAGGCGCACCGGCGGGCGTAACGATAAACGCAACCACCGGTGTGATGTCGATCGCGTCGTCGACGGCGGCCGGTGCGCATACATTCACCGTGACCGCAAGTAACGGGGTATCACCGAATGCGACGCAGTCGTTCACGTTAACGGTGACGGCACCGCCGGCGATAACATCCGCGAACAGCATCAACGTCGTCAGCGGAGCGGGAGGTACGTTCACCGTAACATCGATAGGCCATCCTGCGAGAACATACTCGTTGACCGGCCATCCTGCGGGCGTAACGATAAATGCATCCACCGGTGTGATCACCGTCGCGTCTTCAACGGAGGTCGGGGAATATATATTCACCGTGACCGCAAGCAACGGGATATCGCCCGATGTGACGCAGACGTTCACACTGAACATCACGGAAAAAAGCGGCGGTGAAGGCGGTAACAGCACGACGATGATCATATTGATCATCCTTCTGATCTTGGCCGTCATCGCCGGTGTCACATACTACGTGTCCCGGAAAAAGTCGTGATACCGCAGGTACGTGAAGAACATCGGACGAAAACAATAAACGGAAAGGCTGACGCCTTTCCTTCTTTCCCTTTTCTATTTCCACTCATTATCTTTTCCTTCCCCGCATACAGATAAGCGGTCGCGTTCTCGAATATCCGTTGAGGATCATTCTGTGTTCGCCGCACGCAACAAGGCGTTTTGCGTAATGACAGGGAGGTCAACGCCTTTATCAAACTTCCGCTTTTTTGGATGGTATGGATTGGATTATACGCAGGACCTGTTCCGTATCGATAACGTCGGTTTTGTAATATTTTCCGTCGGCCGCCATCATTTTCAGTTGGTTAGTATTGCTAACCATCTCGTTGCCTTCCGCTGTAAGTCTATTCTTAAGCCACTTCCAGTAGTTCTTAACCTTTTGATAGTCGGGTTGCTCAGTAAGTATACCTACAATATCGATGACCGAGAACCACCATTTCCCGGCATCGTCATCCCATACCGCACGCACATGTTTCTCTTCGAAGAGTTTTATTTCATCTTTATCTTCGCCCATCGTAGGTCACCATCGTTTGAATATGACATATCTTATCTTCATTTTGTTTTTAAATCCGCTCACTACATGCAACATATCGATCCCTATAACGGTTCTCATGCTCAATGTCATCTGCAGCCCCCTCCCGCAACCCGTTTCCTCGATCCCGCCCGCTTGATCAATGATCCTCATTCTTCCTTCGGCATTACTGCCGGCGGACTTAGTAAGCGAACGGGGAGGGATTCGAACCCCCGGCCTGCAGCTTAGGAGGCTGCTGCCATATCCAGACTAGGCCACCCGTCCTTGATAAAGTTCTAAAGTGTTTATTTGAAAGGGTTTGCTTGAAAAGTTTCACTTCTTCTTCTGGGTCTGGCTGTTCGCCCTGTCGGCGTCGTTGACCTTCGGTTTCCCGACGTTCTTCGGCTTCGCGGCATCTTTCTTCACTTCGGAATTCGCCGCTTTCGCTTCCTTCTTGACCGCTCCCTCTTCCGCTTTCGCTTCTTTGGGCGCCGCTTTCTTCTTCGGCTTCTTCTCAACTTCGCCATCCGCGGATTTCTTCTCCGCCAATGACCAAACTTCGATGAACTCTACTGTGTCGACCTCAGCCACCTTTCTCAGATCGGAGACTATTCTGAACCTTGCGATCGTCCAGTTCTGGTCAAACTTCGTTAACTCCGGAAGGATCACCGATATCTTATCATCGGTTATCGTGAATTCGAATCCGTCGGATGTTCCGAGGGACATCTTCACCACCGCTTTGGCTTTCTCAACTTTGTCTTTAACGACTTCCTTTACCGTGAACTTGTACACGAGATCTTTTCCCGCAAGCGGGTTATTGAAATCAACTTTGACGCGTCCGGCTCCCGCTGACATTACGGTACCTCTGCGGTTGCCCAACTGCACCTCGAGACCGGGATACGGGTTCACTTCCTGCTTGTAGAACTCCTTTATCGAATGCAGTTCAACGAGCTTGGGGTCGCGCGCTCCGGCGGCATCGGCCGACGCTATCTTCACTTCCGTCTCTTTCCCGACGGATGCATTCTCTACAGCCGCTTCAAGAACTTCGAAAAGCTTTCCCGATCCGAGAAGGACCGGCATCGGCTCATATTGGAATTTCTCATCGAAGAATCCCGCTTTCTTAGCGGATTCCGCCATCGTTGTGTCGAATAACTTGTCATTGTCGGCGAGGAACGCGTCATAATCAATGTAAACGAGATCTCCCTTACTTACCGATCCTTTAGCTGCTGCCATTATATATCACCGTAATAACATCGAGATGTTAACTGAC
>Ga0123353_10001390_pt1 | contig 29630 bp, 30 predicted proteins | sample TergutLab28metaG_3_FD_92763 | JGI IMG/M metagenome (GOLD analysis project Ga0123353, IMG submission 92763) | Labiotermes labralis P3 segment gut microbial communities from Petit-Saut dam, French Guiana - Lab288 P3 | ecosystem: Host-associated > Arthropoda: Insects > Digestive system > Gut ...
ATATCCGCTCTTCCAGCGTCCGGTAGCTGAATAGCGTGTCCTGCGTTGTGTCGGGACTTCTCATCTTCTTTCTCCTGCTTGGGCATCAGGCTAAATTATACCATAAGCATTTTCTGAATGGGGGTTTTTGAGGGAGTTTTTGAGCATCCTGTTAACGATTATCTCTGAGAGTGGTGTGGATGATGTTGTCTCTCGGGCGAAGCCTCCAAAGCCTATAGCGAAGGAATTCAGTGAGCGCCTGAAAGCTGCACTCCCAAAGCTACGGGGACGGGCAGCTGCACACTCACGTCCCCCATCCACAAGCCATGAAGGTTGCGCACACAGCGCTCACCCTTCAGAGCACCCAGACAGCATCTCTACAGATTCCCCTGAAAGCCTTACTGGGCAAGGGAATGAGCCTTGTTTGGCACCGTAAACCTATCTATCGCAGATAAGCAAAGCAATTCCGGGCACCTTGAACTATGCCATCAAGGATACCGCAGATTCCCTTGAAAGCCTTACGGGGCAAGCGTAAACCCGGCTACCGCAGAGGAATACTCTATGGAAATAGACAGCAAACAGCCTAAGTGCGAACACCCTAACGAAGGGACAAGGAGGTCAATCCAAGAAGCCATTGACGCGGGGCAGCCTTCCCCCACCGTGAAGACCCTGCGCATGACGGAAATCGTCGAGTGCCCCGTAGTATTCCAAACACGAAGCCCCGTAGCATGGCAGTCGACACTCCACGTCAAGGAACTTGCTGAAGAACTACGGGGAGGGAAGCCCCTGGACGCTGTTACGGTTTTCTGGGCTGGACGCTGTTGGCTGCTAATCGACGGTCATCACCGTATGGCAGCGTACAGGGAAGCCGCGTGGAGGAAGGCCATACCCGTGAAGGTTTTCAAGGGGAGCCTTGATCAGGCCATAGGTCACCCGTTGTCCGTGAATCGAAAGGCACAACTTCGGATGGGTAGTGAGGAAAAGAGTAATGCGGCCTGGAGGGTCACATGCACAACGAACCTCAGCCCAGAGGAACTACAAGACGTCTCGGGGCGCAGCCGTAGGACTATCTTCTATATGATGGGGGCACGTAAAAAGCTTGCTGAGGATGGATTCCCGTTGGACACGATAGCGTACTGGTCTTGGGCTAGGGCATGGAGTGAATCTAAGGGCGAAGCCTACGAGACAAAGGAATGGGACGATAGCGAAGTAGAGAAGCAGGCCAGGGAACTGGCAGCAAAAATGACCAAGCTGTTTGGTGAGCGACTACGACGACAGCCCCAGATTGTCGGCAGAGCCTTGGAGATATGGAACCCAAGCATCCCCGGCATGCTGGCAGAGGAATGGATGGACCGCCTGGAGGAGGAAGTACTCAGGGAGCATGGGTATGTACGTCACATCCATGTCAGTGACTATAACAAGCTATTCGGGGGCGCACCGGAACACAGCCCGGAGGAACAGTCAGAACGCGGGTACATGGTGGAAGATTTCTAACACCAGGAACAGCCCGCAGTGCATCCCATAGGCATTTTGTGCGGGCATCCTGAAAGTGCAACCTCTTGAAGAAGATTTACATGTGCCAAGAGTGCATTTTGCACTAGAGGGCAAGCTCGGCATCCGCAGTTACAACCCCCTCACAACCTTCACCTTCAACACTTCACGAATCCGCGTAGTCACCCATGAGGGTAATCCGTGGTTCGTTGCAAAGGATGTCTGTGATGTCCTAGACATGACTGCATCCAGGGGTACGAACATGTACCTCCGCCATCTGGACAGCGAGGAAAAGCAACCGATAAGCCCCAATCTGATTGTTACTAGGGGTAGTCCGCTGACCGTCATCTCCGAATCCGGCCTCTACAAGCTCATCATGCGTAGCGACAAGCCCCAGGCCAAAGCCTTCCAGGACTGGGTAACGAAAGAAGTCCTCCCGAGCATCCGTAAGGACGGTGCCTACATCATGGGTGAGGAGAAGATGGCTTCTGGGGAGATGAGCGAGGACGAATTCGTACTGAAGGCAATCAGCATCCTCCAGAAGAAGGTAGATAGGCTTGCCCAGTCTCAGAGCCAGCAGCATCCTCCCTCCAAAGAGTCACCAGACTCCATAGAACGCCCTTATAGACGGAAACAGGGACGAGGTAAGGTAGGACAGCCAGGAAGGCCCTTAACGGTCTGTGGGGGTATTTATGGGCTTCCTGCATCATCCGCCCCTGGCAGTGTGTAAGGAACGCTCTAATGCCTCCTGTAGCCGTTCCAACATAGTCCCCTCGCCGTAGTCCTCACCACCGGACGAACGGGAATGACCTAGTATTTCATCCTGTAAAGGCTTCGGGACGTTCGCGTTACGTAGCCTGTCTTTCATGGTGTGGCGGAACCCGTGACTTGTACAGCTAAACCCCTTCAATGCGAGCCACTTATTCACAGTGGCGGAGGCAGCATCACCGCTAATGGAACTTCCCCGCAGGTATCGCGGAAAGGCTAACGCCTGCCCCGGCGAAGCAGTTGCATAGATGCGCTGTGCAGCCCATAACGCAGCACCTACTAACGGAACCTTTCGCGCTGAGACTGGGGTTTTTAACCTCCGTGCAGGATGTGACGCAATAACTACATGCGGAACCTGCGAGCCTGATACGTGGATATCTTGAAGACGCAATCCAGCAACCTCGCCAATACGTGCCCCCACATCCAGCTGCAAAGCAATAAGCCATCGTATATCGTCATCAGCTACGCGGCATCCTTCCCGTACCCTGTCTAGCTCACCCTGGCCCGGTACAGCGCGGGAGGTGGAGTCTTGTCCTTCCCCCAGAATTGGCCTAGACCCAACAGTCGTGTCACAAGCCGCCATTTGGTATCAGTGACCTGACGTTTTACCTAACTGTTTGACTGTAGCAATACCTATTAATGATCGCATCTGCGTGATGGCAATGCCGTTCAGTTGCTCCAGACGTTCTGACATCGGCAATCCTTGGTGAATCAGCACAGCGTTGATGCTCTCCAAGTTCGACAATACGACGAGTTGCTCCAGCGTGGCAACATCGCGCATATTGCCCGGCTGGCCGGGATTGGCTTGGCGCCACTGCGCAGCCGTCATGCCGAAAAGCGCGACGTTCAATAGGTCGGCCTCGCTTGCGTAGACGGTGACGGTTTGCGCCTTGGTAAGTGTCGGCGGGATCAACCGTTCTTTGATGGCGTCGGTGTGGATGCGGTAGTTAACCTTGGCCAGCGTGCGCTGGAAGTTCCATTCCAGCGACATGGTACGTGCCTCATCGTCCTTGAGGCGTTGGAATTCCTTGATCAGGTACAGCTTGAACTCAGGACTGAGCCAGGAACCGAACTCGAAAGCAATGTCGCGATGCGCATAGGTGCCGCCACCGCGCCCGGCTTTGGCATACAACCCAATGGCATCAGTCGCTTCGATCCACTTCTTCGGCGACAGCGAGAAACTGTTCAACCCAGCCTGACTCCTAAACCTCTCGAATTCGATAGGTTTAAACGCTGGGTTGTTGATTCGTTCCCATATGCCCAGGAACTCGACCGTGTTGCGGTTGCGCAACCAACCGTACAGGATGCTCTCATCGCCGAAGCGCCTCACCATATCGGTGAGCGAGATGTAGTCCTGTTCGTGGCGGCTCGCGATTCCGATTTCGGCATCCTGCACAACGATGCTGCGGTTCTTCATGTTCGGCTCCAAGGCTGTCGGAAAACATTTGTTTGGCGACACGTCGGCAGAATCACCCATTACCGCCGTCGCCATCCCCGATTTTTTGTACGGAAAATGATGCCGCAATGGTATACCATACGCCAATCTCAATCCACAGGTTTTCCGCACATGCTTGTCGGCTACATGCGCGTATCGACCGATAATGACCGTCAATCGACCGACCTTCAGCGTGATGCGCTGTTGGCGGTAGGTGTCGACGCACGCCATCTGTTCCAGGATCGTGCTTCCGGCGCCAGGGATGACCGACCCGGCTTGGTCAAGGCGTTGGAATATCTTCAACCAGGTGACGTGCTGGTTGTGTGGAAACTCGACAGGCTCGGCCGTTCGCTTCCGCACTTGCTCAACATCGTGAACTCGCTCAAGGAAAAGCAGGTCGGGTTTCGCTCGCTGACGGAAAACATGGACACCACCACGCCATCGGGTGAATTTCTGTTCCAAGTCTTCGGCGCACTCGCGCAGTATGAGCGCGCGTTAGCACGCGAACGAGTTATGGCGGGACTGGCGGCTGCCAAGCGGCGTGGCCGACGCGGTGGTCGGCCACTCGCGATCACTGGCGAGAAGTTGGACACCATCATCGCTGCACTCAACGGCGGTATGTCAAAGGCCGCTGTGTGCCGTAATTTCGGTGTCAAGCGTACCACCTTGATCGAAACCCTGGCGCGGGTAGATTGGTCTGCACTATCACGTTTGGAAGTATAAAAGTATGGCAAACGGCAGCACGGAAGATCAGTGGCTATTGACACCAACCGAGTGCGAGTTGGTAATGACCAAGAACCGCACGAACCGCTTGGGCTTTGCCATCCTGCTGATATTCTTTCGCGAGCATGGCCGGTTCCCACGTGATGAAGCTGAGGTCGAGGCTCAAGCCATTGCTGTGCTGAGTAAGCAGTTTGACGTACCTATGCTAATCGACAGCGAATTCTTCCCCACTGGTCGTACCGCTGAACGTCTGCGTGCAGAAATTCGCGTCCGCTTTGGTTTCCGAGAGGCCACAGTTGCGGATGTTGAGCCACTGATGGTTTGGTTGCGCGACCATGTCGCTGGAGAAGTTGGCGGCGAGATCGAGCCGATGATCGAACGGCTGGAAATGCATTGCCGTGAACTTGCCATCGAACCGCCAACACCTGACCGGATGGAGCGCATCGCACGAAGCGCGTTGCGCGCCCACGAAGACCGTTTCTATAGCAGCACCTACGAGCGGCTACCGTGTGCGAGCCGCGAACGCCTGGATGCCTTACTACAACCAGAAAATGCGAACAAAGATGACATTGACCAAGATGTAACAGGCGTCGCCCCGGCTATTTTGCTCAAACTGCGCGGCAGTCCAGGGCGACCCAGCCTTGCCAGCATGCAGGACGAGTTGGAAAAGCTGAAACTGATCCGGGGTGTCGAATTGCCCGCTGATTTATTCGAACAGGCTTCGCAACGCGACTTAGAACGTTGTCGGCAGCGTGTGTCGGTTGAAGCACCGCATGAACTCCGTCGGCATCCAGATGCAGCCCGTCTCACTTGGTTGGCTGCTTTTATATACCTGCGTGCGCGCAGCCTGACCGATGACTTGGTGGACTTGCTGATCGAGACCGTCCACCAGATCGGGGCGCGCGCCGAGCGAAAAGTCGAGCGTGAACTACTGGAAGACCTCAAGCGCGTCACCGGAAAACAGAATTTACTATTCAATTTGGCTGATGCCACGCTTGCCCAACCGGATGGTGTCGTGCGCGACGTTGTGTTCCCGGTGGTCAGTGAACAAACGTTGCACGATCTGGTCAAGGAATGGAAAGCCACGGGGCCAACCTACCGCATCACGCTGCGCACCGTGATCCGCAATTCGTACCAAGGGCACTACCGCCGCATGGTGCCGTCCTTGCTCGCCGCGCTGGAATTCCGTTCCAATAACGACCGCCACCGCCCCGTGATGGACGCGCTCGAACTGGTGAAACGTTACTCAGAAACGAAAGTGCATACTTTCCCGGTCGACGAGGATGTGCCGCTCAACGGAGTTGTGAGCGGTCTGTGGCGCGATGCCGTGATGGAGAAAGACGCCGCTGGACGTGACCGCGTCAACCGCGTCACCTATGAAATTGCTGTGCTGGAGGCACTACGCGAACGGTTGCGATGCAAGGAAATCTGGGTGGTTGGCGCAAACCGATACCGCAACCCTGACGATGACCTCCCTGCCGATTTCGAGCAAAACCGGGAAAGCTACTACCAGGCGCTCAACTTACCGCTCGACGTGGATAGTTTCATCACGAAAATCCAGGCCGAGATGCGCAAGGCGCTTTCCACCCTGGATGCCGGGATGAAGAAAAACCGCCATGTCCGGTTGAGCAACAACAAGGGACGCAGTTGGATTTCATTGACGCCGCTCGATGCGCAGCCCACACCGCCCAACCTGACCGCGCTCAAAACCGAACTCAATGCCATCTGGCCGATGACCAGCTTGCTGGACATGGTAAAGGAAACCGATTTGCGGCTGGGATTTACCGATGCCCTGAAAAGCCCGACCTCCTATGAAACGATGGAACGTGCAGTATTGCAGCCGCGCTTGCTGTTGTGTCTGCATGGTCTAGGCACAAATGCGGGTTTGCAGCGTATGGCGAGCCTGGGTTCTGGCACCACGGCCAAGGATTTGGCCTATGTACGTCACCGCTATATCAGTGCGGACATGCTGCGCCGCGCAGTTGGCATCGTCACAGACGGTACGTTGCACGTCCGTAACCCGGTAATCTGGGGTTCCGGCACGACTGCATGTGCATCAGACTCCAAGCACTTCGGCGCATGGGATCAGAACCTCACTACGCAATGGCATGTGCGCTACGGCGGGCGCGGCATCATGATTTATTGGCATGTTGAGCGTAATTCATTATGCATTCACTCTCAGCTCAAATCGCCGTCTTCGTCTGAAGTAGCGTCGATGATTGAGGGCGTGCTCCATCACTGCACGGAGATGGAAGTAGACCGCCAGTATGTCGATTCACATGGGCAAAGCACCGTTGCGTTCGCTTTCTGCCGGTTGCTGGGCTTCCAGCTCTTGCCGAGGCTCAAAGCAATCCACTCGCAGAAACTCTACAGGCCGGAAACCGGAAAAGCGGATGACTACGCCAATTTACAACATATCTTGACCAAACCCATAGAGTGGAACTTGGTACGGCAGCAGTATGACCAGATGGTCAAGTACGCCACGGCACTACGGCTCGGCACGGCGGAGACCGAGGCCATACTGCGACGGTTCACCAAGAAAAATGCACAACATCCTACCTACAGGGCATTGTCCGCGCTGGGCAAGGCGATCAAGACCATCTTCCTGTGCCGTTACCTGCACGAGGAGCCGCTGCGCCGGGAAATCAATGAAGGGCTGAATGTGGTCGAACAGTGGAACGGCGCAACCGACTTCGTGTTCTTTGCTCGCCGGGGGGAACTGTCAAGCAACCGCCGCGAAGACCACGAGGTAAGCACGCTTGCGCTGCACCTAATTCAAAACTGCATGGTCTACGTCAACACGCTGATGATCCAGAAGGTGTTGGCGCAACCGCATTGGCAAGGCAAGATGACGCCACGCGACTATGCGGCACTAACGCCTTTGATTTGGGAGCACGTCAACCCATACGGGAGGTTCGACCTTGATATGAGTACTCGGCTTGATTTGGCGTGACTCGAATGGCGGCTTGTGACACGACTGTTGGGTCTAGGCCGAATTGTCACCCTATCCCAAATATCGGGCAGTTGAAGCGCCCACTCAGCTATGGCTTTTCTGAAGACAGCAGCGATAGACCGAAAGCACCGCCTGACTGATGTTGTCTTTGAGCCTGACGACAGCATGAAATCACGGAATGTCTTCACATCTTCGCGTGTGTAGGCGCTTAGCTCCTTGTTCCCGAGCAGCTTTGTGAATTTTGCACAATACATGCGCGTAACGTGGATTGTTTTGTCAAACCCCTGTTGTCCGGCGTTTCGGTGTTCCGTTTGATAAACCTCGATGGCATCTGAGAGAAGGAACGCATCTTTCCGGCGAACCAGCGCCAGCGCGGCTACTTCGGCAGGGTCTAGGAATTCCTCGGGGGTGGCCGTGGCGTAGGCATGCTCAGGGTCAAACTGCGCAAGCGCGTGATCCCGGCACTTATCTTCGATGCGTTCTAAGAAGGCATCTAAGGCGTTCTCACAGGCATTGTTAATGTGCTGAATACCGTACTCACGTTCCAGCAGCACAGCCCCGGAGTTCCGCACCTGGGGGGGGACAATGGAAGGGTCTTTATCCATCGCCAGCCATAGCGCGTCGTGTTCGTCATCCAACTGGGCAATCTTGCGGGCCGCTACGGCAGGGTCGCGTGTGCGTAGGTTGTGCTTCAGCGTAGGGGCACTCCCGTATCTGCCCATGTGCCGCTTGGGGATTCGCCGCTGCCAGTAAATAGCACCTGAGCGGGTGAAACTATGCTTCAACGTCATAACAATCAATGGGGAAATATGAAAATGCATTGCTTTGTACCACAAAAGTACCACAGGCAACGCACAGTGCTCAGTATATCTCCATGATTTATAAGGGGAATGTGACGTATTTGGCGTCCCCCCGACAGGAATCGAACCTGTATCTGGCGCTTAGGAGGCGCCCGTTCTATCCATTGAACTACAGGGAGAGAGGGACTGTCTGGAACTTCGAAGAAAAGTAGTACCCACGAGTCTGCGCAAAGGGGCGAAGCCTACCACGAAGACGTTTCGGGCGAAAGCGCAAACCAGTGCTTGAACGTTTGTGATTAATGCTGGTCAGGGTGCGGATAGTTGCGCCGTGACTGTCTGGTAGCATACCAGTAAATAGATGCGCACCGCATTCGGGCGTCGAGTGATGAATGTCGTTTCTGAGGCAGCCAAGGGGCAGGTTTCCGCACACAGCCATCTCGTTCGTGCATAATGCGCGGGGCGGCGAATATTGCGGCTCTCGTTTGGCATTTTCTTTCGAAGGGAAAAAATGAATCTGAGAAAGCTTATTCTTACGGACAACGCCTGTTATCAGGCGGGCATGACCATGATGCCAAAAGGCATAATGCTTCACTCAACTTCAGCAAATAATCCCTACCTGAAACGCTATCTCGGTCCCGATGACGGGCTGCTCGGCGAGAACCAGCACAACAACCACTGGAATCAGCCGACCCCGGACGGGGAAAAAAAGTGCGTCCATGCCTTTATCGGCAAGCTGGCGGACGGCTCGATTGCTACATATCAAACCTTGCCTTGGAACCATCGCGGATGGCACTGCGGCAGTTTGGGCAACGACACGCATATCGCGTTTGAGATCTGCGAGGACGGGCTGACAGATGCAGGCTACTTCGATGCCGTGTACAGGGAGGCTACTGAGCTGTGCGCCCATCTTTGCAAGGAATACGGCCTGAATGAAACGCAAATTGTCTGTCACAGCGAAGGGTGTAAGCAGGGCATCGCCACCAATCATGCCGATGTAATGCACTGGTTCCCAAGGCACGGTAAAAATATGGATAGCCTCCGTGCTGAAGTCAGAAGGCTGCTGACGATGGATATTCCGTCACCGATGGTCGACGTAGCCAATTTCAATGTGGGCTGTTCTGAATCTACGGCTAATCTGCAAAAAGGCAGTATGGGAGATGATGTGTGTTGGGTTCAAAACCAACTCAACCTCTATGGTGCAAATCTGGTAGTGGATGGAGATTTCGATCCGGCAACGGATGCAGCGGTACGCGAGTTTCAGAGAAATAACGACCTTGTTGAGGACGGGGTTGTTGGATCGTTGACCAGGGCAAAGCTGAAAGGGCAATGAAAATCCTGCCCTCGCCATTTACGCCTTAGTGCTGCGATTGGTCGCTGACAGCAGGAAGGGCCATGTTTCCTCAGGCGCGTCAATGTGGCGCAGCAGAACTTCAGGCGGGATGCGCAGCAAGGTATGGATTTTGGAAATGTCATCAGGCAGGGCTTTGTCGTCCCAGCCGTGTGCCGCGTGGTGTGCCAGCTCGACGGCAAGCGTGATGTTGAGAACCCTTGGATGGTTGATTTGGGAGGCATTGAGCAGTTGCACTAAGAGTTTAGGCAGATGCCAGGTACGAATCAGCGCAAATTGGAGTTCTTGAACCGTGACCCCGAAAACTTCGCGTTGTGCTGCGGAACTGCGCAGTTCCCGGTTGGCGCGCTGCATGTCGAAAACGCGCTGGATGAGATCGGGTGCGTTAATCCAGCATATCATTTCGGCGGCATCAAACAGCAGGGCGGCAATGGTGATCTCGTTGACATCGAGATCGTGCCGGAGAATTGCCCAATCGCGGGCATAACGGGCAGCTTTGCAGGCTTGAGCAACGAGCCTCATCAGGCCGACAAGCGCCTTGGGCCGGGAGGCCAACATATCCTCGGCGGCGGGCATGTCGCTGAACGCCTCGAAGAAAGGCATGATGCCCATCATCATGATGGCGCTGTTGATACTGATAATGTCGTGGTTTTGCGTGTTCTTGCGATGAGTTTCGATATGGGAGAGTAAGCGCATCGTCATCAACGGGTCGGCCAGCACTGCGGAGGCAATATGCTGACAAGTGACGTTATCGATGTTTTGGGCGAGTTGCGTGAGCGTACTCGCCGTCCGGCGTAGCGCCGGCACGGGCTGTCGCGAAAAGAAAGTGACATAGGATTCGACCGAAGATAGGGCTTGCGTAAGAACGGCCATGATTAAATCGCGACAAGAGATTATTTTATGTTGGCAATTATCGACATGAGAAAACAAGGTTAAAGCTGTAAGTTACGCAACTTTAGTCAGCTACTTTTCGGAAAAAGCGGTTGATCGGCGGGAGATGTGAAAGAATGCACACAGGGTGGGTTGGGGCAGGGCAAGATAGCCAACAATGCTTGCCCATGTTTTGCGCTTCTAAAAACAAAAAGCGTTAATGATTTTGTCATTGTCAACGATAAGGAGACAAAAATGGGAGAGGGTGACTCGTTCAAGGCTTTGCTGATCGAACAGGATGAGGCGCGCAAAGTACACGCTTCGCTGACTTCACTTTCGCCGACACAACTCGATGTTGGCGAGGTGCTGATCCGGGTGCACTTTTCGAGCATCAATTACAAGGATGCCCTGGCCGCGACCGGGGCAGGGAAGATCATTCGACGGTTTCCCTGCGTGGGCGGGATCGATCTGTCCGGCGAGGTGGTTGAAAGCGCTGATCTCCGTTTCAAGGCAGGCGACGCGGTGATTGCCACCAGCTACGACATCGGTGTCGCCCATCATGGCGGTTATGCCGAATACGCCAGAATCCCGGCGGATTGGGTGATTCCGCTGCCGTCGGGGCTTGACCTGCTGGAAGCGATGGCGCTCGGCACGGCGGGATTGACTTCCGCACTTGGAATCGTAAGGATGGAAGACAATGGCCTTGCGCCGGGCAATGGCCCAGTGCTCGTCACCGGGGCAACTGGTGGGGTAGGGGGGCTGGCAATCGACATGCTGGCCAGGCTCGGCTATGAAGTGGTGGCCCTGACTGGCAAGCCGGAGGAAGCAGATTTTCTCCGGCGCATTGGCGCAGCGGACATTCTCCTGCGCGGGGAAATTGATTTCGACAAAGTTCGTCCGATGGAAGCTGCCCGTTGGGCCGGAGCAGTCGATAACGTAGGTGGCGTAATTCTGCACTGGGTGCTGGCGACGATGCGCCAGGACGGTGTTGTGGCCAGCATTGGCAATGCCGCCGATTTCAAACTTTCGACCACGGTTTTTCCGTTTATTTTACGTGGTGTAAGTCTTTTGGGGGTTGATTCGGGTTATGCGAATATGGCCATACGGCAAAGGGTTTGGAAGCGTCTGGCGGTTGATCTCAAGCCGCGCCATTTGAAGGATTTTATTCACATCATCAGGTTTGATGAGTTGCCGAACGCTTTTGCTGCTTTTATTGATGGGAGGGCGAGAGGGCGGACTGTCGTCCGTATCCTGGATTGAACATTGCGTTGCAAGAAACAGCCACGGACACTGAGTACTGAGTAGATAGACGCGATATGGCCGAAGAAGATACCGGAGTCTTGCCGAAAATACTGATTATTGATGACTCGCGCATGGTACGCGCCAGTCTCATCAAGCAGATTCGTCATCGCTTTCAGATAAGGGAAGAGTGTGATGGCGAGGCAGGATGGGAAACTCTGTTGATCGATCCCGCGATCCGGATCGTGTTGACCGATCTCGGTATGCCCAAGCTCGACGGTTTCGGTTTGCTCGAACGCATCCGTGGCTCAAAAGTGCAGCGCATCCAGGATTTACCGGTCATCATCATTTCCGGCGACGAGGATGACGAAGCCCGTCTGCGTGCGTTGGATCTCGGCGCGAACGATTTTGTTTCCAAGGGCGCGGGATGCGCCGAGATGACGGCGCGGCTCGAATCCCTGTTGGATTTGACCAATACCCGGCGCAGTCTCGCGTTATCCGGGATGAACCCGATCATCGACCCGGTTTCTGGGTTGGTAACACCTGCTTACCTCAACCACAACGGCGAACAACTCCTGGCGCAGGCGCGGCGGCGGCAAACAGCGATCTCGGTGATGGTGATCGAAATCGACCACTACGAACAACTGCTCGAATGGCATAGCAGCCGCGTGGCCGAGTTGATTATCAACAAACTCGCCAAGATCATTGCCAGTAAGATGAGGCGGGAAGACACGATCAGCCAGATATTGGGGGGGCGGTTTGCTGTTTTATCGCCCGGCACATCGATGGGGGGGTGCTGTGCCTTTGCCCTGCGTCTGCAAAGGGCGATGGAACGGCTGGTGATGACGTACCGCGAGGAGCGTATCCGCATCACACTCTCCGTCGGTATTTCCGGTTCAGAGACGGACAGTTTGCAGAGCGTGGAGAATCTCGTCGAAGTTGCCACAGAGCGTGCGCAGTATGGCGTTGCGGCGGGAGGCAACCGCATCATCAACAATGCCGGTGAGGTCGACGAACTGATGGCTGAAAGTTACGGGAGCCGATTGGTCAGTATCGACCATGCCCTTCTCCAGCTACGGATCGGCGCGGAAGAAGACATCCTGGAACATCTGCCGGAAGTCATTGCAACCATGATGCCGCTCTTCAACCTGTTGGAAGAGCATCTGCATTTAGGCATTCCGCTGGGCAGACTGGACAATTTCGGGCGGAAGTAAAAGGGGTTTGCTGCGCACCCTCCAGGCTACCCATTCTGGATTGCTTCGCTTCGCTCGCAATGACGACTGTTTTCGTTCCTCATTGCGAGGAGTGAAGCGACGCAGCAATCCAGAGAGGTGAGCACCTGATTATTTCATCATTGATAAGTGGCGTGTAGTCAGGTATTTTCGGATCCTTGCGGTTGAACAACAGGTTGGGCAGAGAACAACCTGTTTTTGTTTAAGATGGCATCAATTGCCGCCGTGTTTTTAGGAAACAGGTTTTGATTAAACGCGATCAGGGTCAATATCTGGGTATCGAAAAGTTCCATCAGCACAACGCTTGGCATATCTTTTCTTTTTTCCTGGACGCCCTCGACTAACAACCGCGCGCTCTCTTCATTAATGCACTTACGCGCAATCACACTCGGCATTGCGGGGTCATCTGATGGGAAAGATGCGCATAGTTGGTCTATCGCGGGATCAGGATCATGCGGGGAAATGATCCTGCTAATGGCTCCCCCGCGTAAGATTGAATTGGCCGCTGTCGTGTCTTCAAGGGAGAATTTTTCCAAGAAAACGGTCAGGTTCTTCATCTGGGTATCGAGATATTCCGAAAACACAGGGCATGGCTCTTCCTTTTCCTGCTCCTGGGCGTATATATTGGCCAAATACGTTCGCTCCTGTTCGACAGTCTCTCGTGCAAACGTATACCGATGTTCTATGCTTTCTATGTTATTTGTTGCGGTGTCCATTAGCGTTCCTTTCTGTTTGACGGCAAAACAATTTGAATAATTATGCAAGGTACGCATCGTGTGCGCAATACTATTTGTACTATGAAGCTTTAAAATTTTTATATGTTGTAAAAATGTTCGCACCGGACAGTCAATGACGAGGGTGGCATTTCGTAACCCCGAAAAAAGCGGCATCCGCTCAGGCGGATGCCGCTGCCGGAGTCCGCAGGGCATCGCTACGTTTGAAGCCGGGCAGGAACACCTTACGTCAAGTGACCGTGACCGGAAATCAGCCCGGCTAAGGTTTCGTCGCCGAAGCGCAACCCCTCTTCCAAGCGACGCACAATGCTCTCGGAGCCTTCCTCGCCTGATGTTCCGGTAGCGCATTTCCATGCTCCGACATCGAGCGCGAAAAAGCGGATGATCTCGGCCAGCGGGATTTGCGAAGGCGCACGGGTGAGTACCCAGTCACCCTCATCGGTACGGCTCACCCATTCGGCCTCGGCTAGTTTGCCGAGCACGTCTTCGGCATGATATTCGGATAGCGGCGCCTGCTCGCGCAGTGCTTCGAAGCTGATCGGCCGGCCGTCGCTTTGGGCACGGGCCAGTTGCGTCAATATCGTCACTGCCGCCCATGCTTCGCAGCCGGGAAAAGGCGTCACAACCCGGCGCCGTTCGGCGAAAACAGGCAAGGTTGCAGTGATCAGCGCCCCGAGCAGCACCACGACCCAGGACGAATACAGCCAGACGAGAAAAATTGGCAGAACCGCGAACGTGCCGTACACCAGCGTGTATGTGGGAAAACGGGCAAGGAAAAGCCCGAAAGCGCGCTGCATCAGGAAAAATGCCACTGCCGCTGCCGCCCCGCCGGCCAGCGCATGCGTAACACGCACTTTGTGATTGGGCACTGCGTAATACAGGAAGACGAACAACACACTCAGCAGGAACGGCGCCAGCAACCGGGCGGAATACGGGCCAAGCCAACCCATAGCTGGTGACCACTCCATCGAAAGGCTGACCAGATACCCGGTGGCGGCAATACTGCCGCCGAGAATGGGTGGCCCGAGTGTGAGAACGAACCAATAGACGGTAATACGCAACAGCAGTGGGCGCGGCTGCCGCACCCCCCAGATATTGTTGAACACCTGTTCGATGGTTGCCAGCAGCATCAATGAAGTTACCGCCAGCATCACGGTGCCGATCAGCGTCAACTGCTGGGCTTTTTCGGAAAACTCCAGTGCATAAGCCGTGATGATGCTGCCTTCCTTGTCTGGGAGCACGTTCTCCAGCAGAAAGGTTCTAAGAGATTCTTCGATGTCCCCCATTCCCGGCAGACGGCCGAAAACCAGGAACGTTACGGTAATGAGCGGAACCAGGGCCAGCAGGGTGGTGCAGGTCAGGCTGCCGGCAACCTGGAAACAATGGGTTGCCAGAAAACGCTCATGGAGGAGTACGACGAAATCACGTAGTGAATGAGGAAGTGTCCGCGCAGACATGACCAGATTCCGACTTGGGAATAGAATTGCCACGATTTTATAGCCTCCTTGGCTCCAATGCAGGAGAGAAGGGCGGCAAGTTTCTGGCTCTGTAGATCGGATCGTTTTATGAAGGAACCATTCATATCCACCAACCGCGCCGTTGGGGTGGCAATCTGCCGCCCGGCACCGCCCCGCGTACAGCGGCAATGACTCCCCGCGCCTGGGCCCGGTTGGAGTGTGCGGCCTTGTTGGCGCTCATCGCGCTCTGTTTACTTTGGGAAGGCTGGCTTGCCCCGTTGCATCCGGGCGGGTCATGGCTGATCCTTAAAAGTTTGCCGCTCCTTGCCGCCGTGCCGGGGGTGCTGCGCGGGCGGCGCTATACCAGCCAATGGCTGTCGATGGTCGTGCTGCTGTATTTTCTCGAAGGGGCCTTGCGTTTCAACGACCCGGGACTCACGGCCATATTGGCGCGCGCAGAGGCCGCGCTGGCGCTCGTGCTGTTCGTGGCAGCCGTCGGTCACGCGCGTGCGACTGCGCCATCGCGGCAGAAGCGTGAGGGGAGTGGCTAGCTCCCCGGTGCTTTTGCCAACGGAGTGGATGTTTGCCTTTCTTTCGATAGGGCAGGTTTCAGCAAAAGACGGCTCTCAAGGATTTGGATCCTCTGGAACTGGCGTAAGCGCCTCCAGCAGTACCGGTACGGCATCAAAGCCGCGCTCGAACAGGTTATGGAATACGGGGCCGAGGTTACTCATCAGCAAGGTGAAGGCGAAGAAGCCCGTCATCATCGTGACAGGAAAGCCGACGGCGAAGAGGTTGAGTTGGGGCGAAGCACGGGTGAGTACGCCCATCGCGGCATTGGTGACGATGAGTACTGCGAGCATGGGAAGCGAAAGCAGGAAACCGGTGGAGAAAACAGCAGCCCCGGCGCGAGGGATAAAACTCCAGCCCTGACCCTGAAGCCCTGTACCGACCGGTAGCCATTCAAAACTGCGCACCACGAGTTCGACCAGGATCAGGTGGCCGTCAAGGGAGAGGAAAAACAGGGCGGCAACCATGCTCATGAAGTCGGCAAGTACGGCGCTTTGCCCACCGGAGTTGGGGTCGAAGAACAGAGCGAAGGATAGTCCCATTTGCATGCCGATGAATGAACCGGCAACATCGATCGCGGCAAAGATGAGCCGGATGGTAAAGCCGATGGCAGCCCCGATGAAAACCTGCTGGCCGAGGATCACGAGGCCGATGCCGGAACCGGGCGCTATGTCGGGCATGGGCGGCGCGGCGGGCAGGACGGCAACTGCAATGCCAAGCCCGATGGCAAGGCGCAGCCGCACGGACATGCCGCGGTTGGAAAAAATGGGGGCGGTCATCATTATCCCGAGCAGGCGCGCAAGCGGATACATGAAGGCTGCAAGCCAAGCGTCGAGTTGGGCGGATGTGATGCTGAAAACCATGATTTCCCTCTCCCGGCGCTACGCGCCACCCTCTCTTGCAAGTGGGAGAGGGACATTCTTCCCCCGCTTTCGCGGGTGAGGGGCAGGGGCAGAGGGAAACAGGCACATATGCCCTAACCAATCATCGACGGAATGGAACTGAACAGCCGCCGCATGAAGTCGGTGATGGTCGTGATCATCCACGGCCCGGCAAGCACGAGGGTGAGGAAGATTGACACGACTTTGGGTACGAAGGTGAGGGTCATTTCGTTGATCTGGGTGGCTGCCTGGAAGATGCTGACGCAAAGACCCGTAATGAGCGCGGCCAGAAACAGCGGCGCAGAAACCATCAGGGTGACTTCAACGGCCTGACGGCCCAGATCAATAACGGCTGTGGGGGTCATTTCATTTCTCCTGTAAGCAGTGGCGGCGCCCTTTCAGCACGCTAGGAGATGCTGAAGCTACGCACCAGTGAACCGATGATTAGCCCCCACCCATCGACGAGCACGAAAAGCATGAGTTTGAAGGGCAGCGAGACGATGACGGGCGACATCATCATCATGCCCATCGACATGAGGACGGAGGCGACAACCATGTCGATGATGATGAAGGGGATGAAGACGATGAAACCGATCTGGAAGGCGGTTTTGACCTCGGAGGTGACGTAGGCGGGAATGACGACTCGCATCGGCAAGTCCTCGGGCTTTTCAACCCGTTCGATGTTTGCCATCTCGGTAAAGAGGGAAAGGTCGGACGCGCGTACCTGATGGAGCATGAAGGCGCGCATGGGGACGGCGGCGCGCTCCAACGCCTGGCCGATGTCAATGGTGCCTTCGGACATGGGTTCGTAGGCGTCGGTATAGACCTGCTGCGCAACCGGGGACATGATGAAGAAAGTGAGAAAAAGGGCTAGCCCGAGCAGTACCTGGTTGGGTGGCGAGGTCTGGGTTCCCATTGCCTGACGCATGAGAGCAAAGACGATGATGATGCGCACGAAGCTTGTCATCATCAGCACCGTCGCAGGAATGAAACTCAGCAACGTGAGCAGCAGCAAAGTTTGCACGGACAGGCTGTAGAGCGTGCCGCCGCCGGGTGCAGGGGTAGTGGTCAGTGCGGGCAATCCTGGAAGGCTGAGGTCGATTTCCTGTGCGCCGACGGCCAGAGGGAGAATGGCGAGCAGGCAGGCAGCAACAGCGGGAAGGAACGCTCTAGCTCGCATTGCGGCGGCCTTTCAGCGCCTGAGCCAACCGGCCCGCAAAAGAAGTGGCGAAGGTAGAAGAACCGGAGCCAGTGGAGGATATGGCAGGCATGGGTTCAAGTGGCAGTTCCCCGTGCTCAAACACATGCAAAGTACGCACGTTGTTCGGAGTGACGCCAAGCATAAGGATTTTTTTGCCAACTTCGAGCAACACCACTTTTTCACGCGGCCCAACCGCTGTAACGCCAAGAACACGCAGGAACCCGCTACCGCGAACAGGAGAGGAAAAACGTTTCAGCAGCCAGGCGAAGGCAGCGAGGATGCCGAGCACGAGCATGAGTCCGAAAAGCATTTGCCCAAGACCGGTAAGCGGATCCGGGATGCCGGACGTCTCCATGGCAGCTTGGCAGAAGCTGGGAATGAAGGTGAGCGCGGCAGGTGCGAGAGAAACGGGTTGCAACTTCATTGCGGTCTCGCCTAAAAGGCCGGTTCAATGGCGGAGTTTGCGCATGCGTTCGGCGGGAGTAATGATGTCGGTGAGCCGTATCCCGAATCTGTCGTTGACAACGACAACCTCGCCCTGCGCAATCAGGGTTCCGTTGACCAATACATCCATCGGTTCACCGGCCAAGCCATCGAGTTCCACGACAGAGCCGTGTGCCAGTTGCAGCAGGTTGCGGATCGTGATCTTGGTACGCCCGAGTTCGACGGTGATCTGGACGGGAATATCCAGGATCATGTCGTAGTCGTTTAGCGAACGATGCCTGCTTCCATCTCCAAGGTCTTCAAAAAGCTGGCTCGCGGGTTTTGCCTGATAAGGCGAGTCGGCAGCGGCGGCGAGGTCGGCGGCAACCTTTTCGGCTTCATAGTCGAGACCGCTCTCGGCAACGGCCTGCTCTTGCATGGCTGCGGCCCAGTCGTCCTCATTGACATTATCATCGCCAGCCCCGCCGATAATGCCTTCTTCGTTGTCCGCTTGTGCCTGTTCCTGCATAGCCGCAGCCCAATCGTCCTCGCCGACAGGAGTTTCGGCCTCGGCATGTTCCGGGGTTTCGGTGCTGTCGTCGTCAGCCACTGTGTTGGCCTCCTGTCAGCGTATTGAGAGGTTCGCTGCTGCCGATCATTCTCTCGACCTTGACGGCATATTGGCGGTTACGAACCCCAGAATGGCATTCGAGCACTGGCACGCCGTCGATTACAGTCTCCAGAAATTCGGGGACGTTGAGCGGTATCACGTCGCCGACACGCATGTTGACAATGTCGCGCAGGGTGGCCCTGGCCGTACCAAGGTTGCAGACAAGCTCGACTTCCGCACCCTGTAGTTCCTGCGACAGCATCGTGACCCAGCGTTTGTCCTGCGTGAGATGGTCGCTTTGCATCGTCGAATACAGCAGGTCACGGATCGGTTCCAACATCGAGTAGGGAAAGCAGATATGCATGTCGGACTGGATATCGCCCATCTCCAGCGTGAAGCCGGCAGCGACGACGATCTCGGAAGGCGTAGCGATGTTGGCGAACTGCGAATTCATTTCCGACCGCACATATTCGAACTCGATACGAAAGACGGGAGCCCATGACTTGGTGTATTCGGTAAACACTACATTGAGCAGGCCATGAATAATGCGCTGTTCGGTCGGCGTGAAATCCCTGCCTTCCACCCGTGTCTGGAATTGCCCGCTACCACCGAACATGTTGTCGATGACGGTAAAGACGAGTTTGGGATTGAACACGACCAGCCCGGTTCCGCGCAACGGCTTGGCGAGGATCAGATTGAGATTGGTGGGCACGACCAGATTGCGCACGAATTCGGCGTACTTTTGCACCTTGATCGGACCGACCGAGACCTCGATGTTGCGCCGCATGTAGTTGAAGAGGCCAATCCTCAGGTAACGCGCAAAACGTTCGTTGATAAGCTCCATCGTGGGCATGCGCCCGCGCACGATGCGCTCCTGGGTGGCCATGTTGTAGGTGCGTACGCCCCCCTGTTCCTCTTCCTCGATGGAGGGTTCGTCAACCTCTCCGTTGACGCCACGCAGCAGCGCATCAACTTCTTCCTGAGAGAGAAAATCCGAGGACATGGCTTTGTTCCCGTCATTGAACGATGAACGAAATGAACAATACGCCCTGAATGGGACCCAGCGAACCATGCGCCTGCGGGACTTCTGGCGGAGGGGGAGGGATGCCAAACATGGCGTTAAGCCCTCTCAGGATTTCGCTTTGGACATTTTCGTGGCTCAGGTCACCCTGAACATCGCTAATGGATTTCGAACTCAGTATCAGATTGACGCGGTTACGTATTTCGGGCATCCAACCCTTAAGCGCGTCGGCAGTTTTCGAGTCATTGACCCTCAGAGCAATGTCCGTCTGTAAATAATGGGAATCCTCGCCTTCCTTAGCGCGCAGGTTGACGGTGAAAGGCTCCAACTGGACGAATATCGGCGGTTTGCTGATGTCAACTGTGGGGATACGCGCCACTGGTGCGGATACCACAGGCAGCGGGATAGCGTGTTGGCTGGCACTGGCATTTCCGCCTGTGTTTTTTTTACTTACCACCAGGACAACAAACACTGCGACTACGATGATTAAGATGAGCACCATGGCCAACAAAATAATGAGCAGCAATTTACTGCTACGCCTAGCGGGTACGGGTACGGGTGCGGAAACGGGGGTTTCTGCTGCTTCGGGCTTAGCCACTGGACTCTCCTTTTCTACGCTTGATTATCGTTGGCTTACGCCTTCCGCCAAGCGTGGAAAAGTGGGGCGTACCTCCCCTTATTCATCCGCTTCAGGCAAAAGTGTCGATCAACCCATTATCCAGTCTCGTCCAGCCCGGAGGCGTGACAACCGTGGCATCCACATCGCCGCCCCCGTCATGGGCATCAGGCGTGTGCATGCCCGTGCGGTTGGTGTTTTCGTGTGCCCGGTCTTCAGCGGAAGTGTTCACACTGGTTTCTCCGAGGTTGATCCCTGCCTGTGCAAGCAATTCGCGCAGCCGGGGCATGGCTTGTTCCAGCGCCTCACGTGCAGATTGCGAGGAGGCCAGAAACTGGGCCGTGCCTTGATCACCGTTGAGATGGATCGAAACTTCAACCTTACCGAGGAGGGGGGGAGTAAGGATGAGTTCGGCACGGCTTTCGGCACGGCCCAGCATCCACATGACACGGTTTCCGACCTCTTCGGCCCAGGCCCTTTGGCCCGCGCCTGACGGAATGGTGAATTGGGGTAAAACCAGACCCACCTGTGTGGGCAGCCGTGGCGGGTTCAACATGGGAACGTCCCCGGCGTTTACCGTGCCTCCGGCCGGGACGGTTCGTATGCCGCTATCTTCACGCGAGTTCATCGGAACTGCCGCATTGGCGGCTTTCATGATCATGTCGGGCGCGGTGGCATTGATCCGTGCTGAAGGTTCGTTGCCTGTAGCAGCGAGCGCGATGCTGTCCTTGGAGGAACGGCCCACACTCGAGGCCGGTACGTTCGGGCTTATCCCGCGATCGTCATCGGCATCGTTCTCCATGCCAATGTCATTTTTCGTGGCATCGTCCATGAGATTTGTGGTTCGCGCGCAGAGGCTGCCGGACGTGTCCGGATGCCGGGGATGGCCGTACATGGGCGTGTCCCGGAAGAATGTCTCTGAGCCGACATCGCTGCCTGGAACATCTTCAGCAATTTCTCCGGCAATTCCGATCAGCATGGCGGCAATCGTTGCCGGTAATTCCGGTGAAACTGCGGCATCGGCGAGTTGGGGCCGGGGGGAACTCTCGCCTGGGGAATTTTTCTCTTCCTCGTTGCCTTCAGTCGGTTTGCTGGTTCCGGTATTTACCTGTTGAGGGGGAGGCGTTTCAGCGGTTTGTCTGCTTTCGCGCGGGCTATCCTGGACACCTGCGCGGGCAGGTTCACGTACAGGTTCTTGTGATGGACGAGGGGGCCTGGAGGCGGGAGAGGAGGAATCGCCGGGCGTGCGTGAGGGTTCACGCGCAGTTTCGGGAAAGGGAGACGATGGTGTACGCGAAGACGCAGGCGTGGGGCGAGTATCCATCAGTGGGGCAGAGGTGCGGGTGTCGATGTTGTTTTGTGCGCGCAAAAGGTCGGAAAAACTGAACCCGAGCGCGCCATTGGCAGCGTTGCGGCTGGAATCGGAGTTTGCCGCTGCGCTGGAAGCCGAAAGATTCAGCGTGCTGCCGGATACCGCAGTGCCCATGATTTTGTCCCCGTTTGCATGTGTTCCATGCTATCGAAGCAAGACATGTGCCAGAAAAAGACCGACCAGGGAAAGACAGCTGAGTCACCCCAATCCCCCCCCTCCGGCTGGAGATTTTCGATACGGTTCAGGAGGGATCGTCGTGGTGTTTGCGGAATTTGCGGCTGGCGTGTTCATCACTGGCACGCTGTTCCTGGCGTAATGTCTTGCGGGCGAGTTCATCCTGGAAACGCTGTGAGAGGGTATCGAAGGCACGTACTTTGGTATGCTGCTCTACCCACTGCTGCTGGCCCTGCGAGGTGTGCAGGTGCGATTGCTCCACGATTCTCCGCTGAGCCTTGATGGCCTCATCGATGCGGTTAAGGAAACTGGTGTAATTGCGCATCGCTTCGGAACCGATACCGCCACGCGCCGCTTCGACGAAACGCTCGCTGTATTCGTTGCGGTATCCCTGGAGCAGTTCCAGTTTCTGCTGGCTGCTGCGTTCGGAAGCAATCAGTTCCCCGAGTTCACGGGTGACTTCATCCATGCGGACGTTGGCGAGATCAAGAAGGGATTGAAGAGGAAATTTTTCGGACATCAGAGATCGCCCGGATTGAGAACGATCTCATTGTAGTGAATGCCTTGTGATGGCAACCCTATCCGAATTCACGCTTTTGTCAAAACGGACATCGCACCTTGCGCTTAGCTTGCTCTCATCCGCTGCCCGTCCTGCTGCTTTTCTTTCTCCATGCTCCAGGATAAATGGATATCAGTTTCAGGCTGTAACGGTGTGGTTTCAGGCTGTGACGGTGTGTACTCGACGACCCATTGTTGAATGTCGCGTCGCACGGTGTCATCGTCAAGCGGGATAGAATATTCCAGCCAGCTTTGCAGATTCTCAAGAAAATCTTCACCAACCTGGCGCGAACGTGCAATCCGCAGTTTCGGGTGAGGCGTAGGAAGTGTCTGCTCGGTGTCAGCCAGCAATTCTTCGTAGAGTTTTTCTCCCGGACGCAAGCCGGTGAATTCGATGCTGATTTGTGCTTCGGTGTAACCCGACAGGCGAATCATATTGCGCGCCAGATCGGCAATTTTTACCGGGTTCCCCATGTCGAGGACGAAAATCTCTCCATTCTTCTCTTGGGCTGCGGCCTGGAGCACCAATTGTGCCGCTTCAGGAATGGACATGAAGTAGCGGGTGATTTCCGGGTGCGTCACGGTGACAGGCCCGCCACGGGCAATCTGGGCCTGGAATTTGGGAACCACGCTGCCGGAACTGCCGAGCACGTTGCCGAAACGTACGATCCCGAAACGAGTATTGCTTTCCACGGAAAACGCCTCGCAGACCATTTCGGCCAGCCGTTTGGTTGCACCCATGATGTTGGTCGGGTTGACCGCTTTGTCGGTGGAGATAAACACAAAACGTTCCACACCGTACCGGTGGGCGCAACGGGCTAACCGGAGCGTACCGAAGACGTTGTTGGACACCGCCTGCCAGGCATTGCCGGATTCCATCAAGGGAACATGTTTATACGCAGCGGCATGGAAGACGGCTTGGGGATGCCAGATGGAGAAAATTTCTTCGATACGCGCCTCGTTCCGGATATCGCTGATCAGCGGAATGATTTTCACTTCGGGATGATAGGTAGCAAACCATTCCGTGATCGAATAAAGCGCGAATTCGCTTATTTCCAGCAGAACCAACCTTTTTGGTTCGAACTTGGCAAGCTGGCGGCACAATTCGCTACCGATCGACCCCCCCGCGCCAGTGACGAGAATCGTGCGGTAGGCGAAAACCTGATGCACATGCGCCGCATCGATATGTACCGATTCCCGCCCGAGCAAATCTTCGACTTCGATCGGGCGCATGGCATCGATTTCCACCCGGCCACACATCAATTCTTCGATACCCGGCACGATGAACACCCTGGCGTCTGCGCCTACGGCGATGTTGGCAACGCGTTTGATGGCTGCGGGCGAGGCTGAGGGCATGGCAAGGATGACATGCGCCGCATGGTATTTTTTCAGCATCCGGGGCAGGGCATCGGCATCGCCCTCGACAGGGATGCCGTAAAGTTCCCGTCCCCATTTAGTATGGTCATCATCGAGCAGCGCGACGACCCGCCAGTCGGCGCGGCGTTCGAGCGTATGCACCAGCATCTTGCCGCTATTGCCTGCGCCGACGATGATGACCGGCTTTCCTGACGCGTGCAGGCCATGGTACATTCGATATTCTTTCCATATCCGCCAGGCCAACCGGTCACCGCACATGATGGCAGCGAGCAACAACGGATAGAGCACGAGCATCGAGCGGGGCAGCATCGGCCCTGAGACACCGAAAAAAAGTGCCTTGATTATCAACAACCAGACAGCCGAAATGGTAATCGCACGTAATACGCGTTTAAGGTCGGGCACACTGGCGAATTGCCAGATACCGCGATATAGGCCTGCCCAGTAGCAAGCCAGGGCATGGGCAGGCAGCAACGCTGCGAGGATCAAAAACGTGCTCGTGGAAAAACCGCTAGCGGCCGGCCAGATCAGATTGAAGCGGATCAGCAACCCGCCTACCCAGGCGACAACAACGGCCAGGAGGTCGAAGAGAAAAATCAGGAGGGTATGCACCGAGATACGGACTGGCATAGGGTATTATAATCGGGTATAGACGCTACATGTGGCAACGCAATCAATAACAATAGGTAATACCGGTTTTGCCAGTGTTAGCGTGTTAGTGCTTGCGGAAATATGCCGTAGTCTGTGCCGGAGAGTCGTCGATCTCATATGAAGGAGTCCAGTTGAGCAAGCGGCGGGTATGTTCGATATCGACTTGCATAGTGTTCAGGAAAGCGGGACATCATATATGTGTAGACAATAACTGCCTTGTAATATAGATAGTGGATGTAAGGATTAAGTATAATTTGTAGTTCGGTTTTTTGAATGGAAAAATGGGAAAGCCTGCATCCCGGAGAACATCCGTCTGCATGGTTTTCGTCAAATCCTCGCCATGCAATCCTTGTGGATGATCGTCGCCGGCTTTTTCTTCGCGGGCATGGGAGTGTGCGTCAAGCTCTCGGCGAAAGAAGGGCATACGCTGGCAGAGATAGTGTTTTACCGCTCCGTAATAATGTTTTTCATCATGCTGGTATTGATACGCTGGCATAATGTACGGTTGTCGACCTCGCACTGGCCTTGGCATGTGAAGCGGGGAGTGACGGGATTTTGCTCACTTTCTGTTTACTTCTACGCCATTTCCCTGTTGCCGCTGGCGACGGCGGTGACGCTCAATTACACATCCCCTGTTTTCCTGATGCTGATGCTGATGCTCTTTCGTGGGCTCAGGTTCAATTGGGGGGTCATGTCTGCCTTGGGGCTGGGTTTCTTAGGTGTTGCTTTTTTGCTGCATCCGTCATTTGAGGGGCAGATACTGTTTGGCGCGTCCGTGGCGCTAACCTCTGCCGTCCTGACGGCAATGGTGTATTTCGACGTAAGCAGCCTGGGACGGCTCGGGGAACCGACGGCACGCACGGTGTTCTATTTTTCGCTCATCTCCACGTTGCTGAGCTTGACCTGGGTCGTCTTTTCAGGCTTGAAACCGATCACCCTTCAGGGATTTTTCATGCTTGCCGGGACGGGGGTGTTCGCCACGCTAGGACAACTGACGATGACCCGCGCCTATTCGCAGGGCAAAGTGCTATTGACTGCAAGCCTGACTTATACGGCAGTAATATTTGCCACGCTGTCCGGCGTCGTTTTGTGGGGCGAACATCTGGGCTGGATGGAATGCCTGGGGATAGTGCTGGTGATGGTTTCCGGTGTTTCCTCCAGTTACTTCTCATCTAAAAAGAAATGAATCTCAGAAATCCTCTCATCGTCGCGTTTCTCTTGCTGCTTTGTGCGGGATTTGCACGGGCAGACGACACAGCTTACCCGCCAAAGGGCTTTGTATTCATACAGGACGCAGTCCCGGACGTGGCGCTCGATATCCGTTATTTCGGTATGGATAACTTCGTGGGGACTCAGATCGATGGCTACGAAGCGCCGCAGGCCATCTTGAGCGTGGAGGCCGCCGTTGCGCTCAAGGCGGTAAGCGTAAATTTGTGGGAAAAGGGCTACGGATTAAAGGTTTTTGATGCCTACCGGCCAGAACGGGCCGTGCGGCATTTCGTCCGATGGGCCAAGGATCTGAACGACACACGGATGAAAGCGCAGTTCTACCCGGACGTGGACAAACCGATGTTGTTCGAAAAGGGCTACATCGCCGCGCGATCCGGGCATTCGCGCGGCAGTGTGCTGGATCTGACCCTGATCGAATTGGGAAGCAGCCAAGAACTCGATATGGGTTCCCCTTTCGATCTCTTCGGGAAAATCTCGCATTACGCCGCGCCGGGGATCACTCCGTTACAAGCTGCGAACCGCGCCGTTTTGCGCGAGGCGATGGAAGCGCACGGATTCAGGCAATTGAAGGAAGAATGGTGGCATTACCGCCTGATAGATGAGCCGTATCCTGAAACGTTTTTCGATTTCCCGGTACGCAACCCCGTGCCAGCCGATGCCCCCACGCGGCAAATTCTGGAGAAACTCGCTGGTAGCGCTGCACGGGTCATTGTCGTAACCGAACGCGATGGAACAAAGAAAAACAAAGCACTGTTGCGGGCCTACACTAAAACCGATGGCCTCTGGAGCTTGCGGTTCAGCACGGACGGCTGGCTCGGGAAAAATGGCTTCAGAAAAGACAAACGCGAAGGAGATGGCGCAACGCCCACGGGAGTATTCACGTTTGGCCGTACCTTTGGCAACGCCGATGACCCTGGTGCATTGCTGCCGTACACAAAACTCTCCCCAGGCGATGTCTGGGTAGATGACCCTGCCTCAAAGTTCTACAACCAATGGGCGCACGCAGACGCGCCGGGTGCCGATTGGTCGTCCGCCGAACGGCTCGTAGCGTTTGGGAAACAATACAAATACGTGGCGGCGATCAACTACAACACCGCACCCATTGTGCCCGGCAAGGGCTCAGCGATTTTCCTGCACGTCGCCACCGGAACCCCCACGGCAGGCTGTGTCGCCGTGCCGGAAGCAGCAATGGTGTTTCTCTTGGGGTTCATCGAAAAAGACACCCGGATCGTGCTCACGCCCTCACTTGAAAGGGCAGGGGCATTGTAGCGCACGCTATACGGCGCAGCAACGCATGTGTGATAAATTGTGTATATAATCAAATATGTATTTAATAATCTTAATGTAGGTTATGGGGGTTAGGGATCAATAGAACAGCGAACCGACTTAAGCTATTGGCATTATATTACCAAGTGAGATCGGTTCCTTCCATGCGAGCCTCGCTCTCCGAGAAACAGTGGCGGTCGTCTGCATCACAAGCGATATCGCTCAGTAACTCGTTCACAGCTTTTTCCAGGTCCTCGTCGGTGTTATAGGGCACTTTCAGCTCGTACTCGCCGTTCGGTCGCTGCTTGGCGTCGTACTCTTCGAGGTAAAAGCTCTCGATGTGTTCTATCGTGCGCTTCTTGCCACGGACGAACTTGTTGTTATTCTGGATACGCAGTGTCAGGAGGATCGTGGCGATTTTGGGCGCATTGCCATCGCAGGCGTTTGCAGCGACTGGATGATTTGACCGTTGCCGCGCCAATTTCTTATGAGGGCCTATTTCGACTCCGCGATGCCGCAGGTAGCTATACAGCGTGCTCTTGGACAGGTGCAACTTCTGTGCGATGGCCGCGACCGACAACTTACGTTCGCGGTACAAGGTTTCGGCGGCTAGCGCCGTGGCTTCAGCTTGCGGCGACAGACCCTTGGGTCGCCCGCCAACCCGACCGCGTGCCCGCGCAGCCGACAACCCGGCCTGAGTGCGCTCGCGGATCAGCTCGCGCTCGAACTCAGCCAATGAGGCGAACAGGTTGAACACGAACCGCCCTTGCACGCTTGTGGTGTCGATAGGGTCGTTCAGACTCAGCAGACCGACCTTTCTTTCCATCAGGTTGCCGACCAGATCGACCAGATGCTTGAGCGAGCGCCCCATGCGGTCGAGTTTCCAAATCACCAACACGTCGCCTGCACGCAACTGGCCAAGCAGTTCGTCAAGCGCTGGCCGGACTGTCTTCGCACCACTCGCTACATCCTGATAAATGCGCTCGCAGCCGACTGCTTTGAGGGCGTCCACCTGCAAGGCCGGGTTTTGGTCGCGTGTCGAGACGCGCGCATAGCCGATTTTCATCCGTATATTCTGTTTAACTCGTTGAATTCGTATAATATCGAACTTTGATTGTGCAAACCACTATTTTAGACCGCTTATTAGCCTGTGGGCATGTTGTACCATTGTTGCATTAAAGTTTATAGAAACGATCGTTTTATCGAACCATTGCAAACGTAGTGAAAAAGGTGTATAAACACTTATGTAGATAAGCACTGTTTTGGAGGCATCATGAATACTGTGCGCTGGAACATCGCCGTGTCGCCAGATACGGATCAATCCGTACGTATGTTTCTTGCGTCGCAGGGCGGCGGCCGCAAGGGCGACCTGTCGCGTTTCATCGAAGAAGCCGTACGCACCTATATCTTCGAGCGCGCTGTTGAACAGGCCAAGGCAGCAAACGCAAACGTGAGTGAGGCGGATTTGACCGCTATCGTAGACGAAGCTGTGCAATGGGCACGTGAACGCTGATGCGTGTCGTCCTGGACACCAACGTGTTGCTCAGTGCCTTGCTCTCGCCGCACGGTTTACCGGATGCCATTTACCGCGCATGGCAAAAGGGTCGTTTCGATTTGGTAACTTCTATCATTCAAATCGATGAACTGCGCCGTGCGAGCCGCTACGCGAAGTTTAAGGATGTGCTCCAGCCTCGCCGCGTCGGTACGATGGTTAACAACATGTGGCGCGCAATCGTACTGAACACGTTGCCATCGTTACCTGAAAGTATCGAGGCTGTCGATCCGAACGATGTATTCCTGCTGGCAATGGCTTTAGAAAGCAAGGCCGATTACCTCGTGACTGGCGACCATCGCGCCGGACTGCTACAACGTGGCAGCATCGGTTGCACGCGCATCGTCACCCCGGTCACATTCTGCGCGGAAGCGCTGTGATGCCATGCCGGTCAGTTTCCTGACCACCTCACAACGGGAACGCTACGGACGCTATCCCGATGCACTTTCCAACGAAGAACTGGCGCGTTACTTCCACCTCGACGACGACGAGCGCAATTGGATAGCCACTAAGCGGCGCGACAGTAACCGGTTGGGCTATGCACTACAACTGACGACGGTTCGATTTCTCGGCACTTTTCTGGAAGACCCGACCGCAGTTCCTGGCGCAGTGTTGTATACGCTCTCGTCGCAGCTTGGTATTGCTGATGCTTCTTGTGTGCTGGCCTACCGCAAGAGCGAGCAGCGCTGGCGACACACGACCGAGATTCGCGCCCGTTATGGCTATCGCGAATTCGCTGGCCGTGGCGTGCAATTCCGTCTTGGTCGCTGGTTGTGTGCGCTATGTTGGACGGGCACCGACCGTCCAAGCGCATTGTTCGACTACGCCAACGGTTGGCTGGTTGACCATAAAGTGCTTTTGCCTGGTGTCACCATACTGGAACGATTCATTGCCGAAGTGCGCTCGCGCATGGAGTCACGTCTATGGAGGATGCTTGCGCACGGTGTGACGAATGAGCAACGGCAACGGCTTGATGACTTTGTTCACGCCGGCCGAAAACTGACCATGTAGGGCGGGGTATACCGGCCCAAAATTGACCAGGGTATTTAACCTGTCCTGCCTGATTTTTAGGCAGGAGGAAGAGGTGATGACCATGGAGATG
>Ga0123353_10001391_pt1 | contig 29629 bp, 27 predicted proteins | sample TergutLab28metaG_3_FD_92763 | JGI IMG/M metagenome (GOLD analysis project Ga0123353, IMG submission 92763) | Labiotermes labralis P3 segment gut microbial communities from Petit-Saut dam, French Guiana - Lab288 P3 | ecosystem: Host-associated > Arthropoda: Insects > Digestive system > Gut ...
CCACAGCGGCGCGGGCACGGCGAACTACAGCTTCATCTGGGGCATGCTGGGGGAGAACCAGGACTTCGACGACATGCAGGGGGTACAGCTGTAGGCTACACAACAAAGCATGCATTGTCGGGCAATCCACCCCGCTTTCCGCTATAATGCACTTGAGAAACGAGGTGAGAAAATGGATTGGACGGCAGGGATTGGCAGGGCGATCGACTACGTCGAAGCGCACCTGACGGACGAGATCGACTACGGGCTGGTGGCAAGGCAGGCCTATTGCTCCAGCTACCACTTCCAGCGCGTATTTTCGATCCTGTGCGGCTTCACGCTGGGCGAGTACATCCGCAAACGCCGGCTGACCCTCGCGGGGTTGGATCTGCGGGGCGGCGACAGCAAGGTGATCGACGTCGCGCTGAAATACGGCTATGAAAACCCGGACAGTTTTACGCGCGCGTTCGCGGGCTTCCACGGCGTCAACCCCAGCGCGGTGCGCGGGGATACGGCCGTCCTCAAGTCCTTTTCGCGCCTTCATCTCAAATTCAGTTTGGAAGGCGGACACATCATGGACTATCGCATCGAGGAGCAGCAGGCGCGCGTCTACACCGGCTACACGCGGCATTTCCAGGGGGTTCCTGGCAACAGGGGGACCCAAGAGCAGGATTTCTTCTGCAACACCCGCGCGAACCAATATCTCCTGCAGGGCATGGCGGACGACCCTACCGCGACGTACAATCTCATCATGAACATCAACGACGAGGGCTATGATTTTTACATCGCCGCGCTGCTGCCCGCCCATATGCGCGAACACATCGAGGATGACTGCGTTTTGGGCAAGGCGGACGCCGCGCGCTTCGAGATGATCGAAATCCCCAGGACCACCTACGCCGTCTTCGAGACCGGCCGGGCAAAATTCCCCACGCTGCTGCACCTGGACTTGCGCCGCCGGGCAGTCAGCGAATGGCTGCCTGGCTCCGGCTACGAGCTGGCCCCTGGCGCGGAAATCAGCCTAATCCACTGGTACAGGAAGCCGGACACGGAAAAGAGAACCATCGAGCTGTGGCTGCCGGTGGCGGCCGCTCTATAATTTCTTTTGCGCGTTGAACTCCTCCGCAAACAGCCCGTAATGGTGCTCGTCCCAATACCGGCCCTGGTGGAACACCTTCCCCCGCAGCACGCCCTCCTTTACGAAGCCCAGCTTCTCCACCATCCCGATGTTGTACGTGTCGCCCTCCATGAAGTACGTCTGGCACTTGTTCATCCGCCTCTCGTTGAAGGCATACTCCAGCATGAGCCGCAGCGCCGCCGTGGCATAGCGTTCCTCCCCGCCGGCAAAGTAGCCGAAGACGCCGTTGCGCTCATCGTCGATGCGCAGGTTCCCTCCGCCCACATAGTCGCCGCCGAGGGTTTCGAAGGCCAGGCAAATCCACTTGTCGTTTTTCTCGTTGGACTTGATGTAGTTCTCCCAGCTCTCCCGCCAGCCGTCCTCGCTGGTGGGCAGCTCCTGCTCGCAGTCGGTGAAAAAGCGCTCCTCGCTGTTGTAGCCCGCGTTGTGGTACTTCCAGTCGTCGGGACGGGAGCGGCGCACCCGCACCAGGTCGTCCTGCCAGAAGTATTTGCTGTAGTCGTACTCGTTTGCGTTCATGGATGGTTCTCCTTTTTGATAGATGATTTTACGCACAGTCTCGTCCGAGAGGCAGTACGCGTCGCAAAGCGTTGGGACATCCGCCTGCCCGCTGCGGTATTGCCCTTGAATTTCCGCGTTGCGCCGGGCATAGAGCATCTTTGCGCCGGTGCCCTCGCCCCAGGGCTGCCGCTGCTTCGCGGGGACATAGAGCAGCTCGCCTGGGGCGTGCCTCTGCAGTTCCCGCAGCAGCTGCGCGGGCAGGCGTTCGGCCGCGTTGCGGTATTTCATGGCGGGGCTCCCTTCTGCTTTGCTGATACCATCATACCCCCTTGCGTTGCATCGCGCAAGGGGGAAAATTTTTATAGAAACAGTTCAAATTTAGTTTGGCGCAAAAATCTCCGCGAATTCCTGCTCCAGCGCCGCCTTTTCCGGGTAGAAGGTGGCGCTGTAGTAGTGGTTCCAGCTGAAGATGAAGTGCGTCTTGGCGTATTCGTCCGATCTCAGCGCCTGCATGGCCACCTGCGCGGGCTGCCTCGTGGCGATATCCGGGCCGTGGAACGCCTCGTTGTTGATCCAGAAGGTGACGTTAAAACGCGCCGCCGCCCTGCCCAGCGCCGCTATCCACGGGGCCAGCACGGAGGGTACGACGAGCTCCTCCGGCAGAGGCCCGCCCGTAACCGTGCCGAAGCCGTCCTGGGGCATGAACACGTCGAAGGGGCGCAGCTTCGCCTCGGCAAAGAGCAGCTTCAGGCCGCGCACATAGCTGTCTGGCCGGATATACGGATACCCGATCTGGTAAAATGGGCTGAACACCAGGCATTTGCGCGGCGCGGATGAGTTTTCGATCAACTGCACATAGCCGCCCAGGTGGCGCCCTATGCTTTTCCACGCGGCCGCGCTGTACAGCGGGTTGTTGAAGAATTCGTGGGCGAAATACCAGCCGTAAATCTCGTCGTCGTACGCGGCGCTGTACTTCCCCAGGATGTCGTCCATGATCTTCCCCGCCTGCGCGAGGTCCTCCTCATGGAAGGCCTTGAACGGGTCGGCCCAGGGCGTGAGCCTGTTGATGTAGGCCCCCGAGGTGTCGTAATAGACGCCCGAGCCGTTGGTCAGCCCGACGATGAGCTTCATCCCGTTCGCCTTGGCGGCCTTCAGGGCCATGCTGAGCATGTCGTCGTCCACCGCCGGGTCCGTGCTGTACAGGGGGGTCTCGCCGAGGAAGGTCTCGACGATGAGGTACTCCATCCCCAGCGCCTTCATCTTGGCGAGCTCCGTGTCCCAGTGCGCCTGCGTGAACGCACAGGCCAGCCACGCCTGGATGAAGGAGCCGCCGAGCAGCCCCTGCGCGGCCTCATCGGCCACCGGCACGGCGAGGGCATCCCGCTCCGCCATGGCGGCTTGGAAGCCCTGCGGGCTGAAACCGGTCAGCAGCAGGCAGAGGAGGATGGTGAGGAATGAATTCATGGCGATACCCCGGCTTTCGTTGCGAATTTTCAAAGCCACCCCGTCAGCTGGGCCAACAGTTTGGTGTACCCGGTGAAATTTTGCAGGGAGATGTCCGGCGGGACCCCGTGGTCGCAGCCGGGGATAAAGCCGCCCTCGGCGAGCAGCGGGGGGACCACGCGCAGCACCTCGGCGCGCATGACGTCGCCGCCCGCCGCGATGGCGCGCTTGTCGATGCCGCCCCTGTAAGCCATACTGCGCCCGTACAGCCGCCGGTACTCCACGATGTCGTTGTGGGCGGCCACCTCCATGGGCTCGCAGGTGTTGACGCCGGCGGCGATCCAGATGGGGATCAGGTCCGCCACATAGCCGTCGCTGTCCAGGTTGATCACCGGCACCCCACAATCGCGCAGGATCGCGATCCATGCTTCATACACGGGCTGCAAAAATTGGCGGGTGAGCGCGGGGCTGATCATGGGATGCGCCTTGTAGGCCATGTCCTCATGGATCAGCACCCAGTCCAGCCGGACAGCGGACAGGCATTTTTTCAGCAATTTTGCGATAAAGCCGCACCAGAAATCGATCATCTCTCCCACGAAATCCGGGTCGTCCAGGAAGGCGATGCACAGGTTTTCCATGCCCATCCATTCGCGCAGCTGCCAGAAGGGCCCGTTGACGTCGATCCCCATGGGGAAATCGCGACGATTTATTTTTCCGCCTATTTCAGGCAGGTCCGCGGGCATGCGGGAGGGGTCGTCCGCGTCGTAGCGGGCGCGCATCTGCGGCCAGTCCTCCCGGGTTTTCACCGGGAAGCTGTGCCACCGCCTTGTCACGAAGTCGATGGCATTGCGCAAGTAGGTCACGTCGAACTCGTCGGAGATCTCGACCACGGCGCCCATCCAATCCCGCACGACCAGGTGGCCGTTCTCGTGTTTGAGGACCTTCTCCTCGAACATGGGGTTCATTTTGCTGTTCAGGAAGAAGCCGTGCCGGTCGCCGCCGATCTCGCCGAGGTCGATCCCCAGCGACTCGATGACGTGCCGCACGGCGTTGACGCCCTCCGGCAGGCCCTCCGCGCGCCAGCGCCTGAGGGTGGAGCGCCGCGGCCCGCCCGGCGTGAGGGGGATCCTATCCGGGTTGCCGAAGGTGAGGGCCTGGATGTAGCGTTCGCGTTCGGTCATACGGATTTCGGCTCCAGCCGCCGGTGCAGCAGCGCGGCAAATACGGCCAGCGCGGCCATGGCGGCCGCCACGATGCCCTCCACCAGCCACACGTTCGTCAGCGTGCCCGCCTGCATGAGCGCCGCGGGGACGTCCACCAGCGCGTGCAGGAGGATAGCCAGGGGGTATAGCCACACCTTGCGCGGCGCGTACACCGCGTAATAGACCACCGCGGACAGCGACACCTGTATGCCCAGGGCAAGCAGCCGCTCCGCGCCCGAGAGGAGCAGCAGGGCCGGCCGCGTGGCCGCGATCGCCTGCGCCTGCTGGAGCGTGGCCACGCCCAGCGCCGAGCCCAGCGCCTGCGCGCCCATCCGGTTGAGCATGGAGGCCAGCACGATGCCGCTGACCAGCGAAAGCCCGCCGATCAGCACGGCCTCCACGCCGCCGTGCCCGACGCCGTGCTTGAGCGCGGTGCCGAAGCCGTCGCAGCGCCTCTTCAGGATGTGGAACGAGACGAAGCGCGCGCTCTCCTCAAACACGCCCGCCGCGAGGGCCCCGTAGAGCATATACCAATACGGGTGCTGCTGCACGAACGCGACGGAGCCGTCCGCACCGGGCCGCAGCACAATCGCGTGCAGTATCTGCTCGAGCACCATGGCGAACAGGAGGAAGCCCAAGCCGCCGACCAGCACCGGCAGGAACCCCTTGCCATAGCGCTTGCGGGCCACGAAAAACAGGGCGATGGGCGCGCCGACGGACAACACGGCGGACACGGCCATGGCGACGAAGGAAATGGTTGGGACCATGGTATCAACTCCCCTGAATGTAGTCATAATTACATTTTATGTGCTCCGCACCACCCCCTCGGCGCTTCGCACCGGCCCCCCAAGGGGGGCATCTTGACAAATGCATACCTTTTTGCTTTACCGTACAAACTCTCGGCAACCGTCAGGATCGCCCCCTTGGGGGAGATGTCGCGTAGCGACAGAGGGGGTGGTCTTTTTATCTCCCCAGCCAGCCGCCATCGACCGGCAATGTGACGCCCGTGACATAGTCCGACGCGGCGCTGGCCAGGAACACGCAGGCCCCGGCCAGGTCGCCCGGGCTTCCCCAGCGCCCGGCGGGGATGCGCTCGAGGATCTGCCTGCTGCGCACGGGGTCGGCGCGCAGCAGCTCGGTGTTGTTGGTGACCATGTAGCCCGGCGCGATGGCGTTGACCTGTATACCGTGCTGCGCCAGCTCGTTTGCCATCTCCATGGTGAGGCCGCGCACGCCGCTCTTGCTGGCGGCGTAGCTGGGCACACGGATGCCGCCCTGGAAGCTGAGCAGGCTGGCGATGTTGATGATCTTGCCGCCGCTGCCTTGGCTGATCATCTGCCGGGCGGCGGCCTGACTGAGCAAAAACAGCGCCTTGAGGTTCACCTGCATCACGTCGTCCCAGTCCTGCTCGGTGAAATCCGGCAGGTCGCCCCGGCGGATGATGCCCGCGTTGTTGACGAGGATGTCGACCCTGCCATAATGCGCGAGGGTCTCCTCTATGATTTTCACATGGGCCCCTGGCTCGAGCAAATCGGCCAAAATGGCGTGGAACTTGCCGGGCTCGATCATCGCGGCGGTCTCATCGCAGCCGCGCCGGGCGGCGCCGGCAACCAGGGCCCCGGCCTCGGCCAGAGCCAGGCACATCCCCTGCCCCAGGCCCGTGTTTGCCCCGGTGACCAGGGCGACCTTGCCGGTAAGATTGAATTGGTCGAGAATCATATCGTCTCTCCTTCAATAGCGTCGTATTCCGCCTGCCTCACCTTGCGCATTTCGGCGAGCTCCCGGTACATGCGCTCGCGCTTTTCGCCCGTGAGGTCGTAGAAGAATTTGGGGATCATCCCCAGCAGGGCCGTGGCGGCCGGCAGGCCGAAGCCCATGGCGAACAGGGCGTACTTCGCCCGCTCGGACTGCTGGCCATAGCCCGCGCTGAGGGAATAGCCCGTATATTTCATGATCAGCGTGGTCATGGAGTTGATGATGTTGCGCACAATCTTGCCGATCATGGATTTCGTCGTCAGGATCGTGCCCTCGGAGCGGAAGCCGCTGTGCCATTCGGCGTACTCCACGGCGTCCAGGGTGATCTCGCGCGGGATGATCTTGGCCAGGGAGAGCGTGCCCATATAGGCCATATTGCGCAACCCCAACAGGATCGACATGGGGATCACCTTTTGGTACAGGCCGCCCACGGAGCCGATCGCGAAGACCGCCAAGCCCAGGATGTCCTTCACGTGCGCGCCCGCAATCCACAGGGTCTTGATGGAAAAGCGGGCGCGGGCCTTATTGATGTAGGCATAGCTGATATACGAAAGCGGCGCGCCGGGAATTCTGATGATATTGCGCAGCGTGGCGGAGCCCAGCACGTCGATGTAATAGTTGTGCTCCCAGGTCTCCGCAGAAATGCCGCCGAGGAAATCCACCAGCAGGAGGATCAGCAGCGGCTTGTTGTGCAGGATGGCGCGCAGGCCGTCGCGGTAGCTGTAGCGCTCCCGAGCCTGGGAGATGCGCTCGCGGGCATAGAGGCAGAAGAACAGCGCCAATATGCCGCCTGTGACCATGGTGACAGTGCCCATGGCGATATAGATCGAATCCATGGAGAACTTCACGATCTTTTTGTTGACGCCGTCGATCAGCAGGCCCATGGCGTAGCTGGGCAGGTCCTGCCAGATGGGCGCGATGACCTCCGCCTTCGTGTACGTGCGCACCCTGTCGTCCGGGTTGGGCGACATGCAGGACATCATGCCGGTCTCCGAGATGTCCCGCACGGTGGAGAAGGCCTCGAGCGTCATGGCCAAAACGAGCCAGAACGCGGCCTTCGCCAGGTTGTTCGGGTCCTTGTTGAACAGCAGCGGGGTCAGCCAGTAAAGGGTGGTGAACACCGTGCCCACGGTGGAATACAACAAGAGGTAGGGCTTGAATTTTCCCCAGCGGGTGTGGGTCTTGTCCACCAGCGCGCCCAGTAGCCCGTCGTTGATCACGTCCCAGATGCCGTTGATGAGGCTGATCACAGAGTTCCAAGCCAGGTCGATCTTCAGCACGTCGATCACGAAGCGGGTCTGGTACTCGTTGATGTGGAAGGTCTTCGACGAGCTGAACAGCACGTAGGACATGGACTCCCTGCCGCCGACGTAGCGGCGCTTGTAGGATGCGTCAGAAGCCGACATAGCTTACCCCCTGCAGACTTGTTTTTACGGACTCCAGCGGCGTTTTGGTCTTCTGCTCGATCATGCCGCATTGTACGCCGGCAGCCTGCGCGGCGTACAAAACATCGCCGAAGGGGATGCTCCCCCGGCCGATTTCGCAGTCGGCCTTGCCCGCAAAATCGCGAAGATGCATCAGCGGCAAACGCCCCTTCAATGCCTCCAGCAGGGCAAGGATGTCGCCGCCCGCCCGCTGTGTCCAGTAGGTATCGAGGACAAAATCAAGCGACGAATTCTCCGCCATGTAGAGCAGCGCGATCTGCCCGCCCACGCGTTTGAACTCGAAGTGGTGGTTGTGGTGCGCGAGGGCGATGCCCGCCGGGGCGAGCTGCTCTTTGAGCCTATCAAGCTTTTCGCAGTAGCGCAGCAGGCCGGGCCTGCCCAGCGCGAGCAGCTTCAGGTCGATCACGCTGTTGGTCAGTATCTGCGCGCCGAGCTCGTGCATATAGGCGATCGTGAAGGGCACATCCGCCGAGGAGGTGGGGTATTTGATCTGGCAGGAGATCACCCGCAGGCCATGCTGATCCGCCGCCGCGCGGACTGTTTCGGCTGTATCGAGCGTAAAGGGCATGGGGAGGTAGTCCACCGCCAGCTCAAGATTATGTATGCCCAGCGCGGCAACCTGGGCGAAGGCGTTACCCAGGGTATCGGGTGTGAGCAGCTCTCTTATGGTGAATGTCTGCAGGCCGATTTGCATCACGCGGCCCCCTCACACCGTTGATATTCCAGCGCCGCGAAGAACGCCGCCGCCAGGCCATAGTGCCAGTCGTTGGCGCGGGGCGTGTGCTTGTAGGTGAAGTAGGGGATGCCCGGGAGCGCCGAGGTGGGACCGCTGATGTAGGGCATGCTCAGCAGGCCATCCTTCATTTGCAGGTCGGCGGCGACCGCGTGAAAGGCCTTTTTCGCGGCTTTGAAGTATGTCTCATCCAGCAGGCCCGTGCGGTAGCCGTAGAACCAGCCCGCCGCGATGAGCATGGTGGCGGAGCTCTCCTTGTAGGTCTCGCCCGGGCGGTTGAAGACGGTCTCGAAGTAGCCGTCGGCCCGCTGATAGGGCAGCAGGGCGGCGGCAAGGCGCGTGAAGAAGCCCTTCACCTGCCCCTGCGCCTCCTCCGGGAGGTATTCCAGCAGCAGCGGGACCGCAGCCATCACCCAGCCGTTGCCCCGCCCCCAGAAGAGGGGCTGCCGGGGGTAGTGGGTCTTTTGCTTGGTCCAGTAGGAGTGGTAAAACAGGCCAGTCTTCTCATCCTGCAGGTAGCGCGCGAAATTGGCGGGCTGCCGGGCGGCAAAGTCGCGCAGGGCCTCGTCGTCCGCGGACGCCTCGCAGCGCAGGGCGCTATATGCCTCATCGCACGCAACGTTGGCCAGCCAGTTGGTGAACACGCCGTACATCATGATGCTGTCCACCCAGACGCTCTTGGGGTAGATCCAGCCCTCGTAGCCCGTGCCCAGGTGGTTGGGCATATCCTCCAGCACGCGCGGCGCGGTGCCGTAGTAGCGCTTGGCGGCCTTGACCACGTCGCAGTAGCGCTGCTCTCCGGTCTTCAGCGCGAGATAGAGCGCGCCCAGCGCCGGGGCGGAGGTATCGGAGCTGCACAGGCGGTAGCCCTTCTTGATGTGGTGGTCGTAGAAGCGGCGCAGGTAGGACGTGTACTTGTCCGTTTCCTGCGCTTGGTCGATGCGGGCCAGGGCGTAGAGGTACAGCGCCTGCCCCCAGGACCAATGGAGCTTTTCAGGTACGTATCGCTTGACGGAGGCGTCAGCCAGGTCGAAGACTTTTGCGATATCAGGATTCATTGGACTTCTCTCTCCCCTTTTTCAAAATGCAGCCGCAGGCTGTGGCCGTTGTGGGCGATCAAGAATTCCTCGGCGCCGCGCTCGGCGACGCAGTAGGGGTTGTCGAAGCGTTTGTGCTCCAGGGAAATCTCCTCGCCGTCGACGCGGAACTCTCCGCCGAACTCGGTCTCGTAGCGCACGCCGTCGCTCTCGTAGGCCAGCGACGCGCCGTCATAGCGCACCCGGTTGGATTTTATGCGGGCGACGAACTCCTCGAAGGTCTCCCGCGAGGCGTCGGACAGCTCGTAGACCCAGTATTGCTCGCGGCCGTGCTGGACCAAATCGAAGCGCGTGCCGGGGTGCTCTGTCAGGCCATTCTTGAATGCCTTGGCGGACATCTCCGAGTAAGGCTTGTACTCCAAAGCCGAGGCCCCGGTGAGGGCCAGGTAGGCCTCCCCTGCCCGGGCGAAGGCGTAGCGCCCGCACAGGCACACCTCGTCGAAGTAGGCCTCAGGCAGATAGGTGTGGGTGAACTGCGGCACGGGGTAGAGCTCCAGAAAGCCGGAGCGCTTCGGCAGTTGGTAGAGCAGCAGCAGCACGTCCCTGTGCTGCACGCTGTGGGGCGCGCGGCCGTAGCCCGCCCAGTAGCCGGGGTAGCCCTTCACACTGCTTTCGGATTCGTGCTTTGCCGGGTGGACCGTGAACGCCACGGCCTTGCCTCCGAAGTTCGCTGCGTGGAGCATCTGCTGCGCGCCGAAGCTGCCGGGGTGATACCGCTGCAGGGAGGCCAGGGCGTAGTGGGGCGTCTGCCGGCAATAGAGGTTCGCCCGCTGGATGGCGATGCCGTTGGGCATGGGCTTGAGATTCCTGGAGACCCGTTCAAGGAACCGGGGACGCTTGACGGCCTTCAGGTTGACGATCTTGAAATAGTTGACGAACTGGTTGGAGAACATCCTGTTTTCATGGAAATAGGTGACCGTGTTGTAGATGACCTCCGGGTTGGTGAAGGCCTCCATACTCAGCTGGCGCATGATCTGCGCGTCGCCGTGGCCCACGAAGCCCCGGGCGGGGAACTCCGCGGTGTCCAGGCCGAAGGAGGCGCGCAGCTCGCGTTCGGAGGCGTCGCGGCCGATCTCGCGCAGGACCCCGGGGAGCTCGTAGTAGGGCTGGCCCTGCGAATCCCGGGCGCGCAGCATGGCGAAGAGGTTCACCCACTGGCCGTCGCGGCTCTCAGCCCCGGAGGGGTCTTCGCCCCAGAAGTACTCGGCGGATTGGTGCAGGCGGTCGCCGGTGGCGCCCACCATGTTGTCCACGTAGGCGCGGCCCGTGGGGGCCAGCAGGCTGCGCTTGTGCATGTAGCAGGCCCAGTCGAAGAACAGCAGGTCCACGCACATCTTCATGCGCTCGGCCATCAGGGCGTCCTCCGGCGCGGCGAACTGGATGAAATTAGCCGCGGGACCCAGGTTGAAGCGGTAGTAGTTGGCGGAGTTGAACTCCGAGTAGCCGAAGGCGAAGCGCTGCTCCATCCAGTGGCCGATGCGCGCGCGGCCCCGGGCCATGTGCGCCCGGCCGGTTGCGCCGTCGTTGGTGAATATTTTGTCAAGCCAGGCCTGCCCGGCGAGGTATTCCGCCACGGCGAACAGGATCTGGTGGTTCTCCGACCAGTAGCACATGGAGTCCTCGCCCGGCTCGGTCATCCAGTACTTTGCGCCCAGGAACATGTCCTCTATCATCTGCGCGCCCAGAGGGGACAGTTCGCGGAGAGAGCCGGCATGTGTGTATTGCAGGCGCAGGAGGGACTGCATACGGAAATCCATGCAGTCAAAACGCCCGTCGATGATCACCTTCGCGGGCGTGAGGGCACGAACTATGTACGCGTCGTCGATGACGACCCCGTCCTTTTCGCGGGCTTGGGGGCGCTCCAGGTAGTACAAGAGGTCGTGGATCAGGTTGGGGTCCGGGTCCGTCTTGGGCAGGTCTGGGATAGACTTGACGGACAGGTTTTTCGCGATGTCGCAGGCGGCCGCCGCGACGCCGGCAACCAGAGCCGCGCCGCCAATTGCCAGGGGAACCACTTTTTTGGGATTCATATTTCCACCCCGCTTTCGCATTGATTGTACCAGAATTTTTCGCGCGCGTCAAGGGGTTTTTGGGGCTTGCGTTTTTGCGGCTGTGCTGATATAATTGAAGCATGAAAAATCGTTCCGCTGTTTTTTCCATGGTGAGGCTGGCGCTGCCGGCGGTGTCGCAGGCCTTCGAGACCCTGCGGGCCTACGGCGAACGTCCTGCGCCCGACGCGCGCGAGGACGTGCTTGAGGCGTGCGAACGGCTCCTGCTGACGATGCCGGAGGCCTCCCTCACCGGGCCGCAGCGCACCGCGCTGGCCTATCTGGCCGACGGATGGGACGCTTTGCTCATGGCGCATTTCACGGGGATGCCCCTCCGGCACGCACAAAAACTGTGCGAAGAAGCCCTTACGCTGCTGGGCTTCTCGTCAAAATCGGAGCTGCTGCGGCGGCTGGGCGAGTTGCGGGCCGGGGGGAAAAAAAGCGACCACGCCGCCGTGTACGAGACCTATGGGCTCACGCAGCGAGAAAGGGAGATCTGCACACTGCTGCTGACCACAGGCGGGGCGCAGAAGCACATCGCGGGGCAGCTGTCCTTGAGCGCCGACACGGTGAAATTCCACATCAAGAACATCTACCGCAAGCTGGGAGTCCAGAGCCGCGCCGAGCTTGAGGCGAAGTTTCAATCCGTTGCGGGCACGCGTTGAAAGGCACGATTTCCGGCCGGCCTACCCATTTGGGTGGGTTGACAAAACGCTGGGCAATATGTTATAAATTTGTTAATGAAGGGGTATAATGCTATGCGGCATTCTATCCCCTTTTTTACCCCCTTTTGGCTGGTGCTCTGTATCCCAATCCCAAAACATAGAAGAAAAGGAGAGTCACTATGATTTGTACCCAATGTGGAACCCAGAACCCCGATGACGGCACCTTCTGCGTCGGCTGCGGCCAGGCCCTGCAGGCCGCCCCGGCCCCGCAGTATGCCCCGCCCCCGCAGTACGCCCCAGCAGCCGAGGCGCCGGCCGTTGATGAGGCGCAGGACGCCCAGGACAACAAGCTCATGGGAATCCTGTCCTACCTCGGCTTCCTGGCGCTGATCCCCTTCCTCACCAAGAAGGACTCCCCCTTCGCACAGTACCACGCCAAGCAGGGCATGACGCTGTTCGTCCTGGACATCGCCGTCATCATCCTCAACTCCATCCTGGGCCTGATCAAGGTCACGAAGGTCGTCAACTACGGATGGTGGCAGGACTCAATCCGCGTCACGCCCTGGTACATCTCGCTCGTCACCTGGCTGCTGAGCATCGGCCTCCTCGTCCTGGCAGTCATGGGCATCCTCAACGCCGTCAAGGGCCTGAAGAAGGAGCTGCCGCTCATCGGCAAGATCCAGATCTTCAAATAAGGAGACAAAAAGCATGAAGAAAATTCTCTGCCTGCTGTGCATCCTTGCGCTGGCAGCCGGCCTGCTGGCGGCCTGCGGCAAAAGCAATCCCACGCCTCCCCCACCCGGCTTCACCACCGCGGGCGACACGCCCCCCGCGAACAATAACGAAGAGACAGAGCCGGTAAACGGCGGCGACGGCATCAACAGCATTGAGGACTTCTCAGAGGCGCTCAATCAGCTGGGCCAGATGTTCAGCACGAACTGGCCGGAGAACGAGTTCACCAAGCAGGTGCCCAAGCCCAGCTTCGAGACCAGCTTCGGCGGCATCACCAGCGAAAATGAGTTCAGCGTCATCTGCGTGGCGAGCATCGACCAACTGAAGGATTACGTGAAGGAACTGCAGAAAAAAGGCTTCACCAAAAATGCCGATACCACCGATATGAACATGTTCGGCGCGATTTACAACTACACGGCCGACAATGGCAAGGGCTATACGGTGGATGTGAACTCCGCGCTCGGCATCAGCACGATCACGGTGAGAAAGGGCTAAAGCCCGAAGCTACATAAATAAAGAAAGCCCTTCGCGGGGCTTTCTTTTTATGCTTTATGCGCCCGATTTTCGCTTTTTGCTTACCAATAGTAGCTGTCGTGGAACCAGCCCATGGGATCCAGCACATCGGCCACCTGGCTCAGCCGGTATTCGGCCTCCCAGCGGATATCATACAGCGAGCCGAGGATTTGGTCGGCCCAATATTCCAGTATGGTCTGGCCGGGCATGAGCACAGGGGTCCTGGGCAGCCAGAGCCAGCCGCCGCAGAAGATCACCGCAAACCACTGCGCAAAGTCGTAGTCCACCGTGAAGGTCACGTCCTTGGCGTATTTGCCGTCCGGGGAGGCGATGTTGATGGTCTGGCTGCCGCGGTTCCAGCCTTCCACGGGGTTCCCCAGCCAGCCCAGCGTGAAATCGGCGTCGAGCACCAGGGTGTCATAGGTGCATGTCTCAATCAAATCGTTGAGCCAGGCGGACTTATGGAAGCCCACGTCCATGCTGCCGCCGGCGAAGGACAGGGTGCTCGGGCTCACCGTGAGGGTGTATTCGCAGGCGTTGTCGCTGAATTCCCCTGCCAGCAGGTAGTATGTCTTGCCGGCTTTGAGAGGCTCGCTGATGTTGAAGTCCAGGCCGCCAAGCCAGAAATCGCTCCGCTCGTCCAGACGGCCCCGCTCGTCCCGCACCATGAGCGTGACCTGGGCGTCGTCATTTGCCTTCAGCAGCTTGCCGTCGCCGTCATAGAACGCGGCGCAGGGGTCGCAATCCACGCTATCGGAGGAGGTGAAACTGTAGTAGCCGTTACTGGAAGGGGTGAAGGAATAGAGGGCGGCGGGGGCCTTTGCCGTGAGCTTCACCGTGGCCGCCTTGCCCTGGGCGATTGGCGTGGCTTTCATCTGGGTCAGCAGCATCTTGAAGGAGGCCACCAGGGTGTTGGGCGGAGTGGGCTTCCAGCCGAACATGTCGTCCCAGCTATCCAAGCTGGGAATGAGGTCTATGATCACCACGGCGCCTTTTTTGGCTGCAAAGGTGACGCAGCCTTCGCCCTGGCTGTCACTGTAGTCCCAGTAATAGTTGCCGAAGTAGCAGGCCCCCAGGATCTCGCCCTTCGGGTCGAGGGCCTGGATTTCAACGCTGCCCGTCTGCTTCAGCAGGACGTCGCTGATCTTGAGCTGGTAGACGCCGGAGGCGGGCGCCGTGAAGCTGTAGGTGGGGCCGTGGGCCGCAACGGGCGGGGTATACAGGGTTACGCTGATTGTCTTGCCCAGCGCCAGGGGGGTGCGCTTGGGCTCAGCCGCGAAGGCCGTGGGGGCAAGAAACGCCATCAGGCACAGCGCGGCGACGCAGGCCGCCAATGCCTTCCGGAGGATGCGGGGGGTTCTCTTTTGCATAGGGTGATCTCCTTTCATCTTGGGCTTTATTTGGAAAAATCATTTCCAGCAATTGTATTGTATCATGCTAAAACGCCTTTTGCAATCCCTTTTATATCTTTATTTTTTCTTTATTTTCTGCATCAGCACAAAAATACAGGCGGGAGCTTTTGCGGCTCCCGCCTACCCGCCTGTTTCGCGCCGCTTCAACCCCTCCGCAGCACGACCTTCGGCATGGCTTCCACGACGCCGGCGCGTCCGTAGTGCCGCCCGCAGGCCAGCGCGGCGACGAACGGCTGCGGGTCGCAGCCGACGACGACGCCCTCCTCCGGCGCCTGCGAGAGGGGGAGCAGGCAGGCGGCCTCGCCCCCCAGGCCCACGGTCTTGAAATGCCCGTAGGCCTCTTCAACGAACTGCTTCGTGTCGCCGCATTGCTTGAGTGCCTCCGCATGTGCGCCGCCCGGCACATACACCGCGTCGTAAAGTACCGACGAGGCTGTGGCGAAGGTCTGGCCGGCCTCCACCGTGCTTTGGTCTGATGCTGTGACGGGCCCCAGGGCGGAGGAGACCACCTCGTACTGCGCGCCGGCCTCACACAGAGCCTGCGTCATGGCATGCAGCTGCGCACTGTCGAAGCCCTGCGCGACCAGGATGGCCACCTTGCGCGTCTTCGGGCTCTTGACGGTGTGTTCCATGCTCAGGGCCTGCGATGCGGACGGGTTGGGTTCTACGGGGATCGCCTTGGCCGGGGTCACGCCCAGGCCCTCCCCCACCGCCCCGGCGAGCTCCGTGTCGACATGGCCCAGCAGGTCCACCAGATGCTGGCGGGTATCCCTGTTCATGCATTTGCCCAATTCGAAGCGGAACGCGTCGACGATGTGCTTCTTCTCGAAGGCGGACATGCTGTTCCAGAACATCGCGGGCTGGCTGAAGTGGTCGCCGAAGCTCGCGCTGCGCCCGCGGATCACGCTGCCGCCGAGCTTCTCCGGCAGGTGCGCGAAATGACTCTCATCCCCTTGGGCGGGATGCGGCTCATTGTTGCCCAGCGCATTGGGGCTGTACGCGGTCTGGCCCTCCTCGGCGGTCATCCGGTGCATGCCGTCGCGCTGGTTGTTGACGACGGGCACGGCCGGGCGGTTGATGGGGATCTGGTGGAAATTCGGGCCGCCCAGGCGGGTCAGCTGGGTGTCGAGGTAGGAGAATAGGCGTCCCTGCAGCAGCGGGTCGTCGGTGAAATCGATGCCGGGCACGAGGTTGGCCGGGCAGAAGGCCGCCTGCTCGGTCTCGGCAAAGAAGTTGGTGACGTTCCGGTTGAGTGTCATTTTGCCCACGCGCTGCACCGGGACGAGCTCCTCCGGCCAGAGCTTGGTGGCGTCCAGGATGTCGAAATCGAACCTGAATTCGTCCTGTGGGTCGAGCACCTGGATGCCCAGCTCGAACTCGGCGGGGTTGCCGGATTCGATGTTGCTCCACAGGTCGCGGCGGTTGAAGTCGGGGTCCTTGCCCGCGATCTTCTGCGCCTCGTCCCAGATGAGGGAGTGCACGCCCAGCAGCGGCTTCCAATGGAATTTGACGAATTTGAACTCGCCTTCGGCATTCACCAACTTGAACGTGTGGATGCCGAAGCCCTCCATCATCCGGAAGCTGCGGGGCACGCCCCGGGGTGACATCATCCAGATGACGTTGTGAAGGGTCTCCGGGGTGTTGGCGACGAAGTCCCAGAAGGTGTCGTGGGCGGAGGCGGCCTGGGGCATCTCGTTGTTGGGCTCCGGCTTCACGGCGTGGATGAGGTCGGGGAACTTCATGGCGTCCTGGATGAAGAAGACCGGCATGTTGTTGCCCACCAGGTCATAGTTGCCCTCCTGCGTGTAAAACTTCGTGGCGAAGCCGCGCACGTCGCGCACGGTGTCCGCCGAGCCGCGGGAGCCCGCCACGGTGGAAAACCGCACGAACACCGGTGTGACCAGCGCCGGGTCGCTGAGGAAGTGCGCCTTGGTCAGGTGCGAAAGGCTCTCGTAGACCTGAAAGACGCCGTGCGCCCCGAAGCCCCGGGCGTGCACCACGCGCTCCGGGATGCGCTCGTGGTCGAAGTGGGTGAGTTTCTCCCGGAGGATGAAGTCCTCCAGCAGCGTTGGGCCGCGGCCTCCGGCCTTCAGCGAGTCGTCCGTATTGGCGACGCCCACGCCCTGGTTGGTGGTGAGGTTTGCCCGCATGAGATGCCCTCCTTTAATACTAATGCTACTAGCTTTGCCGAAAAGAGAGAATTCATGCGTTCAGGCCTTGCTTTTTTGCGCGGAATATGGTATTGTACATTGGTATTTTTGAAACAGGGGTAACATCAGTGATCATCGACGCGCATGTGCATTTATACCCGGACAGCATTGCGGAAAAGGCCGCGGGCAGCATCGGCACGTTTTACGCGATGCCGGTGCGCTACGACGGCAGCGCGCGCACGCTCCTGCGCGTGTGCGGCGCGGCGGGCGTGGACAGGTGCGTGCTGTGCTCGGTGGCGACCGCGCCGGCCCAGGTACGCCCCATCAACGTGTTTTTGGCGGCAGAAAAGGACCGTTTGGGCTTTGCGGCCCTGGGCGCCCTGCATCCACAGATGACAGAGACGCAACTGATCGAGGAACTGGATTTTATGCACGCAGAAGGTCTCTCAGGGGCAAAGCTGCATCCGGATTTCCAGCGCTTTCACGCGGACGACCCGGCGGTGTTTTTCATCTACGAGGCGCTTGCCGCATACCGGCTGCCACTACTGCTGCACGCGGGAGATTCCCGGTATGACTTCTCCTCTCCTCAAAGGGTAGCAAATGTGGCGAAGGCCTTCCCCGGCCTGACGCTGGTGGCCGCACACTTGGGCGGCTGGAGCGAATGGGAGGAGAGCGCGCGCCTGCTGCCCGGCTGCGGCAATGTCCTCGTGGACACCTCGAGCTCGCTGTACAGCCTCGCGCCGGAGCGGGCAAGGCAGGTTATACGCGCGTTCGGCGCGGAAAGAGTGCTGTTCGGTACGGATTACCCCATGTGGGACGCAACAGACGAGCTGCGCATGCTGCGCGGGCTCGGGCTGACGGAGGAGGAGCTGGAGCTGATCCTCTGGAAAAACGCGGAGGCATTATTCTTTGGGAGGAAGGCAACATGCTGAAGGGTATCACGGGCTGGCAATACCGGCCGTTTCTGCCGGAAAACCGCGCGGACGAAAAGGGCAAGCCGTATATCTGCCGCCTTGCGCCCTTTGAGACGGGCGTGGAGGCGGAGGTGCTCGGCGAAGCGCACGCGCTGCATATTCGCGTGAAAGATTCACAGGAGCCGTGGCGTGTGATCGGGATGACTGGCCCGGCCGCTGTGATCGACGGCCTGCAACCGGACACGGATTACGAACTCTATGCCGTCCCCGGCGGCAGGCTGCGCTACGCGCGCACCGGCTTCTATCCGGACAGCCTTATAAATTACCTGCACCCAGAAGATGATAGCTACTCGTTTTCGGGCAGGTACTTATGTAGCCCGACGCTTGCGCGCGTGCCCTCCGGTGCCCTCGTGGCGGCGATGGACGTGTTCGAGAGCGACGGGCCGCAGGACCTCACGCTGCTGCTGCGCTCCGAGGACGGCGGCAAAACCTGGCGGTATATGTGCGACCTGTTCCCGGCATACTGGGGCACGCTGCTTATGCGCCGCGGCACGCTGTATTGCCTGGCCACGAGCACGGAGAACGGCCACGTGCTCATCGGCGCCTCCTATGACGAGGGCTTCACCTGGACAAAGCCCGTCCTCCTGTTTGCCGGCGGATGCGGGAAGCGCTCCTGCGGGTTCCAGCGGCAGCCGATGCCCATCATCACCCACAACGGAAACATTGTCACCAGCGTTGACTACGGCTCGTGGTCCTCGCCCACGAAATACGGCGTCGCCACAATGTTCGCGCCCGAGGACGCCGACCTCCTCGACCCCGGCAGTTGGACAGTGTCGGACATCACCTACTACGATAAAAACTGGCCGGGCTCCCCGCAGGGCGGCAGCATCACCCTGTTGGAGGGCAGCGTCTATGCCGCGGGCGACGGCAGGCTCGTCAACCTGCTGCGCATGGAGATAGCCCAGTCCAGCCCCAACCACGGCAAAGCCTGCCTGCTGGAGCTGGACCCGGATAATCTTGTCTGCGCCCCAAAATTTCTGAAAATCATCGACATGCCCACGGGCGCAAACAGCCGCACGCATGTGCTTCAAGATCCGGTTGGAGGAAAATATTGGGGCATCGGCAACCTGGTCACCAACCCGGAAACGCCGCGCATGCGCAGCATCCTCGCGCTGACGGTGTCCGGCGACGGCTATGACTGGCGCACGGCAAAAATCCTGCTAGATTACAGCGACCGGGACCCGAGCGAAATCGGGTTCCAATACACCAGCTTTATCTTTGACGGCGACGATATCCTGTACCTCTCGCGCACTGCGTTCAATGGGGCGCACAATTTTCATGATGCCAACTGCCAGACCTTCGGCGTGGTGAAAAATTTCCGTGCGCTCGCCTGAACGAAAAAATGGATTTGGGGCTTGCATTCCGCTGCAGGGTGTGCTATAATGCCTTGTACGCTGGTGTGGCTCAATGGTAGAGCAGTTCACTCGTAATGAACAGGTTGTCAGTTCGATTCTGACCACCAGCTCCACGGCGAACCCCGCAATCCTTGGTGGATTGCGGGGTTCGCTTGTCTTTGCTACTGTTGCTCAGGCCGTTCCCGATCCGGGCCGTGGCGCCTCTTGTTCAGCTCTTCGATGATCCTGTTGTGTTCGTCCGTATCCAATTCATATTTTCGCATGGGTATGACGGTCAACAGGTAGCCCACAGCCGCGGGTACCGTAATCAGGAAGAACATAATCATCATATACGGCTGAAACTCGGGGTTGGTGCGCGCAACGCCGCCGGCCGCGATGTAATCCTTCACTTTCTCTATCGCCGCATCGGAAAACCCGACATAGTTGTAGCCAACCCCCATGATAAACGATGCGATCGCGGTTTGAAGCTTGGCGACAAAGCTCTGGCCGGCAAAGAACACACCGTCCGGCCGTTCGCCCGTCATGTATTCCTGATAGTCCACGCAGTCGGCAATCATGATGGACATCAAAACAACCGGGATCCCGATGCCTATGCCCACGAAGGTAAAACAGATTGCGAGCAGGCCGATGTTGACAGGATGGATCAGGTTCATCGGGCTGATCTTATACAGAAGAAAGGCGAGCAGGCTGGGCAGCACCGCGAAAAGGTTGGAATACATAAAAAGCTTTTTCTTGGAAAACCTCGTCAAAAGCTTCGGTGTCAAGGCCTGCGCTATGAACTGCCCGCCGAACAGCCCCGCCAGCACCAGGCCCATCAGGAGGACGCCTGTGATGCCCTGGCCGAAATAATATGTCATCAGGGGCAGCGCCACAAGCATGATGAGCATCTTCGGGCTTGCCAATACGCCGGAAATCAGAATCCGCCTGAAAGGCTTGTTTTTCCACATGACCTGAAAGGCATGAAAGGGACCGGTCTTCTCTATTTTTGGGCTGATCTTCTCTCTCATGCCGAAGGGCACGGGCTGCATCATGGCAAAGCCGATGATTGCGAAAAGGATCGCAGTGATCAAAAAGCCCTTCTGGTCGCTGGCCAGCTTTCCCCCGAGCGATTCGGCGATGGGCATCACAATGAAGCCCAGGCCCATACCCGCCGCGGCGACGACGCGGGCGTTGGCCAAAAGCTTGTTGCGGTCGTTGTGGTCCTCCGTCGCGAGGGATGTGATGCCCCAGAGCGGGATGTCGCTGACGGTATACGCAAGGCTGAACAACACATACGCAGCGAAGGCCCAGGCCGCGACGAGGGCGGGCCGCTGCGCATGCGTATAGGTTCCGAAGGGGGACATGAAGCTCATGACGGTTGTGAGCAACAGGATGGAGGGTGCTGCAAAAAGATACGGGCGGCATTTCCCCCATTTCGTATTGGTCCGGTCGACGAATACGCCCATGACGGGGTTGCTGAACGCGTCGAAGGCCCTGGCGAAGAGCATCGCGGTGCCGACGGCCATCGAAGGGATGAGCAGGGTAAAACGAAGGTAGTAATCAAATGCACTGGAAAAAATGCCGTAAAAAACGTTTTGGCCAACGATGGCCGTGAGAAAAAGCCATTTTTCGTTCCTAGAATAGGTCAACAGTTTTTGCCCCATAGACAGTTATCCTCCCCTTTGTGCGAATTGAATGTGGCCTTGGCTTCACCTTAGTATAAATCATGATGCAAGAAAAAGCAACACGTATTTCATAAAAGTTTTGCTTGACTGGCATTTTAGATTGTGCTACAATGATAAAAATAAATAAATGGGAGGCAAAGCAAATGGCGATCACCTTGGACACGAAGCTCAAAGATATCATGAAAAACCCGGCGGCGGTGGAGATTCTGGCGAAGCATTTCCCCGATTTCACGACGAACCCCCAGCTGAAGCTGGGCTACATGATGACCTTCCGCACCATCTCGAAGTTCCCCCAGGCCAAGCAGTTCGGCCTGACCCCGGAGATCCTCGAACAGGTCGTGGCGGAATGGGCCGCGTTGGAATAGGCGTTTGAAAAATGAACCCTGCCCGGCGTCACAACGAACGTTGCAGCGCCGGGCACAATAACAACCGGCGACAAGAGAAGGAGGAGTATTCATGGAACGTATCAAAATGGGCATCATCGGGTGCGGGTTCCCTTTCTATTTCCATACGGACGGCGCGGAGAACTCGCCCTATGTGGAGTATACCGCGGTACATGATCTCAATTACGACCTGGCGTGCGAGGTCGCGGAGGCGTTCGAATGCGGCGGGATGACAGCCTACCGCACCCTGGAGGAGCTGCTCGCCTCGGACATCGACGCAGTGCTGGTCTCGGTGCCGCACGATGTGCACGAGGAGGTCGTGGAGAAGTGCCTCAACGCGGGCAAGCACGTGCTGTGCGAGAAGCCCATGGCAATGACCGTCGAGGGCTGCCGCAAGATGATCGCGGACGCCGAGCGCAACAGCGTGCGGCTGATGATCGCGGAGAACCACCGCTTCCTGCCGATCCACAACGCCATGCACGACGCCGTCGCCGGGGGCCTGGTGGGGAATGTCTGCCTCGTGCGCTCCTACGAGGGCTGCAACGAGATCGAGGGCAACGAGGACCCGGATTGCTGGAAGGGCGACATCTGGAGGTGCGGCGGCGCGTGGCTGGACATGTCGGTGCACAAGTTTGGGGCCCTGGAGTACATCCTCGGCGAGCGTGTGGATTCGGTGATGATGCTCATGAGCAAGCAGGTCGGTACGCTGCCGATGAAGGGCGACGACAACGCCATCAGCATCGTGACCTTCAAGAGCGGGGCGATGGCCGAAATCACCGTCAGCTCCACCCAGGTCTCCCCCGCCAACAACCGGATGGAGATCTATGGGGACAAGGGCACGATCATTGAGAGCCACGACGGCGACCCCGCGCTGCGCATCTACTCGGAGGCGGACGAGGCCGGCGACATGGCCTACGATTGGGACACGCCCGAAGTCGAGCACGGGGAATTCCCCACCTACTATTTCATCTCGGGCCGCAACGTGGACGACCATTTCGCGCAGTGCCTCCTGGAGGGCAAGGACTTCGAATATACCCTGGAGGACGCCATGAGCGCGGTCGAGTGCGCATTGGCCGGCTACCTGTCGTTCCTGGAGCAGCGCCCCGTCAAGCGCGAAGAGGTGCTGGCCCTGGCGGAGACCAAGAGCCTCTATGACCGGCTGGAGGGCATCATTCCCACAAAGGGTATACCAGCATGAGTAAAATAAAGAGCGAACGGTTTACGGCGTTCACGGAAAAACATGCCGAGCTCTACAAGTTCATCAAATGGAATCTGGTGGGCGCGGTCGGGGTGCCGGTCGAGATCGGCTCCTATTATCTCTTCGCCTACGTCTTCTTCAAGAGCCTCAACGCAAGCCCCGTCATCATTTTGAAAGATTATCTGGAATATGAAGGATTGGGGTTTTTCTGGGCGTTCCTGCTCTCCACGGCCCTAGGCGAGTCCGTGGGCTTCGTTCTGAACCGGAAGTTCACTTTCGCCGCGGACGCGAATCCTGCGCTCAGCATCTTTCTGCACTTCTGCATGGTCACGTTTTCCATTTTCGCGACCACCTGGGTGGGCATGGAGATCCTCCGCATCTCCTCCGGTATGGGCGAAACCATCGCGTATTACGGGGAGCTCGCGGCAAGGCCGATCTCAACCATCGCCGCCACCGCTTGGCTCTATCCTTTGAACAGGTTCGTGGTGCACAGAAAAAAGAAGCCGAAAGAATAAGCACGCAAGGAGTTGATCACTATGTCCTGGCTGCATTCCCCCGGGCTGATGGGGCTGGCGATCCCCTATCCCAAGCTCCTGAAATACGAGCGCTATTGCTTTGTCTCGCCGCACCCGGACGACATTGAACTCGGCGCGGGCGGCACCGTGGCACGCCTGAAGGCGATGGGCAAGCACGTCACCTATATCATCGCGACAGACGGCAGGTACGGCGGCGAGACGCCCGACATCCTCCCCGAGGACCTCATCAAAATACGCGAGGAGGAGACCAAGGCCGCGGCCGCGCATCTCGGCGTGGATGAGGTTGTCATGCTCAGGTTTTGCGAATCCGGCTGGTACGACCAGAACGAACTGAAAAAACAGATCGCACTGGCGGTGGCGAAGGCGGAGCCGGATATCGTTTTCACCGTGGACCACCTTGTCCCCACGGAGCTCCATCCCGACCACCGGCGGGTCGGCCTGGCGCTGTCCGACGCGTTCATTCACATCAACAACCACCACTATATGCAAGAGCTCGGCGGAACGGCGCCCAAGCGGGAGCTTGTGGGCATCGCGTATTGGTTCACCAACAGGCCCAACCGCTATGTCAGGATAAAAATGAAGTATTTCAAGCAGCAGGCGCAGGCGCTCGCCCTGCACAAGAGCCAGATGTTCGCCTACGGCAAAAAGACGCTCGCCGACATGTTTAAGATACTCATTTTTATCCGCCACCTGCGCTACGGCCTGCATCGGCTCTGCCTGCAGGCGGAGGCCTTCCGCGTGCTTGCTGTGCACCAGGCGCACGCCGCGCCGGAATTCTGCGAGAAGAGCCTGTTGGGGAAATATTGAAAACAGAACAAATCGCTCGGAAGGTGTGATAGCATGCGTGAGCTGAAGACCTATACGCCCCGGGAGCGCAACATGTACCTGACGGCGATGTTCGGGCAGAACATGCTGTACGGTGCCATCGGCGTGTTCACCAACTACTTCGCCAAGGACGTGCTGTTTATCCCCGCGATGACGGTGGGCGTCATCATGACCGTCGCCCAGGTGTGGGCCGCCGCCAGCGACCCCATCATGGGCACCATCGTGGACCGGACCCGCAGCAAGCTGGGCAAATGCCGCCCCTGGCTCGTCGTCACGCCCGGGGTCATCTTCGTGCTCCTCATGCTGTGCTTCCTGTGCGGCATCTACCAGTACGGCCCGGAGGCCTCGGCCTGGCGCAACGCGGGCGTAGTGGTCTGGGCCGGCGGGCTCTACATCCTGTGCACCACGGCCTATACCCTGGGGGACATCCCCCTGTGGGGCATCACCGCGCTGATGACCGAGGACGAAAAACACCGGCAGAAGATACAGGCCGCCGCGCGCATCACGGGGGGCATCGGCCAGGGCATATCCACGGCGCTGTTCCAGCCCATCGCCCTTTTCCTGTCGCAGAAGGCGCAGTCCGACCGGCAGGGCTTCCTGCTGACGGCGCTGATATTCGCGGTGTTCGGCTTCATCACCTTCCAGATGGGCGGCGTCTTCGTCAAGGAGAAGATCGTGCCCCAGAACCGGGGCAGCGGCCTGGCGGGCAACTTCAAAATGCTCTGGAAAAACAAGCCGTTCCGCCAGATCCTGATCTCCGGTATCCTGGGCTCGCCGCGCAGCCTGCTGGGGATGGTCGTCTTCCCACTGGTCACCTACTACTACGCCAGCAAGGACCCAGGCAAGGCGCTGTTCTATATCGCGCTGTTTGGCATCGCCACCGCCATAGGGCAGTTCCCGGTCCAGGGCCTGACGCCCAAGCTGCTTGAGCGCTTCCCCAAGCGCCGCCTGTATATCCTGTCAAACCTCATCGAGGTGCCGGCCAATATCCTGCTGTTCCTGCTGTTCCTTGGCTCCGGGGGCCTGCCCGGCGGGCTGACCCACCCGGCGATGCTTGCCATCGTCTTCCTGTGCTTTGTCGTCAAGAGCGCGGCCGCTGGGCTTTTCCTGGTGCTGCAGGCAAACATGATCGCCGACGCGGTGGATTACGAGGACTACACCAACCATGTCCGCCCGGAGGGCGTGTTCTTCTCGGGGCTGACCTTTATGACCAAGGTCAGCAACGGCATCTCCAACCTGATCTACCAGTCGCTCAGCGCACTGGTGGGCCTTTCGGGCGTGAATATCATGATGCTGCAGAACATGATCGACAACGGCGGCGTGCCCAGGGAGCTGATGCGCCGCGGCTCCGGGGCGATCGTCCACTCCATGGCGCAGGGCGCGCTGACCTCCGGCCAGCTCTATTCGTTTTTCGCCATGATGTTCTTCGCCGTGTCCATCCTGCCGGCCATCTCCAACGTGCTGGCCGTGCTGCCCATGCGCAAGTACGCCCTGACGGACGAGAAGTACAGCGAGATCCTCGAGGTCCTGCAGGCGCGGCGGCGCGTGGAGGGGGAACTGGCGGAGGATTAGTTGATTTTATTTGAGGAGGAGATCGTATGAAACGCATTTTGGCCCTTATGCTCAGCGCCGCGCTGCTGCTGGCCTTCGCCGCCTGCGGCAAGACAAAGCCGGCCGCCACGGAGGAGACGCCGGAGGAGACCGAAGTGACCACCACCGCGCCGGAGGAGACGTCCAGCGAGGAGGAGAGCACGGCGGAGGAGGAGACCAGCGCCCCCGATGACGAGACGTCTAAAACGGCCGAGACCGAGACCACCACGGCAAAGATCCCCCAGACCAAGGAGGAACTGGTAGCATACTTCAACGAGGTGGTCAACCGCGTGAAGGCCGAAAAGCCCGGCTTCACCTGGACGCAGCAGAACATCGTGTCGAATATCGCCAGCTCCAGCGGGTTTATCCAGAGCGCGGCGGGCATGGCAATGCGCTTTGTGTCCCTGGACGTGGAGCCCATGCCATCCGCCGCCAAGGGTGCGGACCACAACGCCGACTTCAACGTGCGGGGCCAGGCCTGGTCCAGCCGCCTGACGCCTCAGGCTGTGTCGAAGATATCGCTCGCTGACAAGGGCGCGGCCTGGGAACTGCGCGTGGACCTCAAGCCTGAAAAACGCGACTCTCTGGCCGTTAACCCCCCCGACCACGATCACGGCAAAATATTCACCGTGATGACCTACGATGAAATTCACGGCGCCATCGACTCCTACGCGTCCATCGGCAAGATGGAATACTTCGCGCCCTCCTACCACGACAGCTGGGCCGTTTTGACCATCGACAAGGGGACGAACCGCCTGCTCAAGGCGGAATATATGCTCACCATGGACGCGGTTATCGGGGCAAAATTCGTCCTCTTCCCCGCGTTCGATGCCACGGCGACCATTTCGCGGCATGAGGTGTATACGATCGGGTAATATTTATAAATTCTTTATAAATATCATGTCATATCAAAGGCCCCGCCGGGACAAAACCGGCAGGGGCCTTTGAATTTGCTTTTATTCTTATTGGGCAGGCTCCCCCACTTCCGCCATGCGATACCCCACGCCCACCTCCGTGATAATATATTCGGGGTCCGCGGGGTTCTTCTCTATTTTTCTGCGGATATTGGCGACATTGACGCGCAGCGTCTGGTTTTCGCTGGCGTACGGCCCCCACAGGTTCCCCAATATGTGGTCGTGCGTCAGCACCTTTCCCGCGTTCTGAGAGAGCAGCACGACGATTTTGTATTCGATGGGCGTCAGGTGAACAGGGTTCCCGTCCACCGTCACAACACGCTTTTCATAGTCGATCACCAGGCCGCCGTTGACAAAGACGCACACCTTCCTCGTGTCTGCGGAGCGCCTGTGGATGCGGATGGCCGTGCGTATGCGCGCCAGCAGCTCGTCGTTGCCGAAGGGCTTTACCACGTAATCGTTCGCGCCGCTGTCCAGAGCCCTCACCTTTTCCTGTTCGTCGTGGCGGGCGCTGACGACGATGACGGGGACGTCCGACCACTCCCTGATGCGCTCGAGCACCTGGATGCCGTCGATATCCGGCAGCCCCAGATCCAACAGTATCAAATCCGGCGTGTGGGATGCGGCCATGTGAACCGCCAGCTTTCCACAGTTGGCGTGGATGACCTCGTACTCGTGGTAGGAGAGGATGGCGCTGATAAATGGCACAAGGCCCCTGTCGTCCTCCACCAGCAGGATCCTTCCCTTTGTTTTTACGGATACGCTCATATGCCCTCCTCTGCGGGCAGCGGCAGCATGACGCGGAACACCGCGCCGCCGTCCCGCCTGTTTTCCCCTGTGATTTTGCCCCCGTGCGCGTCCACGATCGTTTTGCATATGGACAGGCCCAGCCCCGGGCCATGCGCTTCAAAAAGGCGGCCCACAAATTCGTCCGGGATTCCCCTGCCCCGGTCGCTCACCTCAAATTGGGCGAACCCGTCGTTCCGGCACAGGCTCAGCTGCACCGGCGCGCCGGCGGGCGAATTCTTCACCGCGTTTTCCAAAAGATTGATCAGCACCTGTGTGATGAGGATGGCGTCCATCGGCACCAGCAGCGGCGCGTCGCCCGCCCTGACTTGAATCCTGCAGTCGGGGAACCGTTTGCGCACGATGGCCGCCGCCTGTGCCATGGCCTCCTCCGCAACCTCCCTTGCCCTGTTCACCTGCACGGCGCCCTCAGAGCTGCGGGTCACGGCGAGCAGGTTTTCCACCATGCGGATCAGCCATTCGGAATTCTGCCTCACGTCCGACGCGAGGCGGCGGATCTCGGCGGGGCCCAGGCTATCGGCCTGTTCCTCAATGACCGAGCCCGCGCTCAGTATCCCCGTCAGCGGCGTGCGCAGGTCGTGCGCAATTGCCAGGAGCAGGATGCCGCGCGCTTTTTCATTTTCCGCCTCCGCCTGTGTTTGGGAGCCCATAGAATCCCCCCTTTGTCATACGCTGGCATTATAACATATTCTTTCCACGTAAGCAAACTATATTTATATTTTCTTTACGCGCGATAACGAATCTTTATGGAATCTTTATTCCTCTGCATAGCAGGATTTGTTATAATAATGTGTATTTTGCTGTACGAGGGATTTGACACATGGCAAGTATCCGCATCCAGTATTTTGGCTCCATCCGGGCGGCTGCCCAAAGAAGCGAGGACGAGGCGGCGCTTGCCGGGGATACCACCGTATACCGGTTGCTGCTAAGGCTTGCCGACGGGTACGGGGAGGGCTTCCGGGGAGAGGTTCTGGCTGAAAGCGGGGGGGCGCTCCGGGACGACCTTACGGTGGCGGTAAATGGCGCGATCATACAGCACGAGGCCGCGGATGAATTTCTTTTGCGGCCGGGTGATGTTGTGGCGCTGTTCCCCCTTTTTCCCGGGGGCGGATGAATCAATTTGCAGACCAACACGACAAACATGAATGGAGGTGAAGGCACCAATTGAATGCGTATACAGGCAAGATCCTTTACATTGACTTGAGGACAGGCCGCCACAGGAGTGCCGAATTTGACGAGGCGTTCGCGAAGGCCTACATCGGCGGCACAGGCTTCGGGATCAAAATGCTCATCGACCACCTCAAGCCGGGCTTGGACGCCTTTGACCCGCAAAACCCCCTGATCTATGTTTCCGGCGCGAGCACCGGGACCATGGTGCCGTGCACCGCTTCGAAGTTCGGCGTGTTCGCGAAGTCCCCGGCCACGGGGCTGCTGGGGGAGGCCTACTCCACCGGCCAGTGGGGCGCGGAGCTGCGTTCCACCGGCTATGACATCCTCGTCATCACTGGCAAGGCGCCCAAGCCGGTCTATCTGTTCATCGACGACGGAGCCGTGCAGATCAAGAGCGCCCGGCACCTGTGGGGCAGGACCACCTGGGAGGCCGAGCAGATGATCCGCGACGAACTGGGGGATCAGAAGGTCCGCGTATCGGGCATCGGCCCGGCGGGGGAGAATCTCTGCCGCTTCGCCTGCCTGATCAACGACCATTTCCGCGCCGCCGGAAGAACCGGTTTGGGCGCAGTGATGGGTTCGAAGAACCTCAAGGCCGTGGCCCTGCGGGGCACGCGCGATATCGGCGTGGCCGACCGCGAAGGCCTGGTGGAGCATTGCAGAGGCCTTTATGAGCGAGCGAAGGGCCCCGCAACCGAGAAATACCGCACCTTGGGTACGGCCCAGAATGTATTGGTCCTAAACGCCCAGGGGGCGCTGCCGACAAAGAACTTTCAAAGAGCGACCTGGGAACACGCGGAAAAAGTCAGCGGCGAGCGCTTCAAAGCGGAATTCACAGTGAAAACCCAGGGCTGTTCGGCCTGCCCCTGCCGCTGCGAGCATGTCGCCGTAGCGAAGGAGGGCGAATTCGAGGGCGCCGTGGCCCGGATCGAATACGAGCCGCTGAACGTGATGGGGCCCGGCTGCGGCGTGGACGACCCGAACGCGATCATCAAGGGCATTGAGCTCGCCAACACGATGGGGATGGACGCCATCAGCATCGGCGTGGTGGTGTCATTCGCCATGGAGTGCTACGAAAAAGGGCTGATTACGAAGGAGCAGTGCGGCGGCCTGGAGCTGAATTTCGGCAACGGCTCCGCGATGAACGCGCTGATCGAAAAGATCGCCCTGCGGCAGGATATCGGCGACGTGCTCGCGGAGGGCTGCCGGATTGCCGCGGAAAAAATCGGCGGTGGCTCGGAAAAATTCGCCAACCACATCAAGGGCCTCGAACTCACCGGCTATGAGATCCGGGGGCTCAAAACCGCCGCGTTGGGTTATGCGGTGTCCCGCCGGGGGGCCGACCACCAAAGGCACGGCAGCTACAGCCACGACCTCAAGGGCACGGTGGACCGTTATAAGGC
>Ga0123353_10001392_pt1 | contig 29625 bp, 13 predicted proteins | sample TergutLab28metaG_3_FD_92763 | JGI IMG/M metagenome (GOLD analysis project Ga0123353, IMG submission 92763) | Labiotermes labralis P3 segment gut microbial communities from Petit-Saut dam, French Guiana - Lab288 P3 | ecosystem: Host-associated > Arthropoda: Insects > Digestive system > Gut ...
GTGGTGCAGGTGCTCGCGTCGCTTCCGGTGCTGCTGGTGGACGGTCGTCCGGCGGCGGGGTCGTTCGAGGCGGCCAGCGCGTTTTTGTACACGGCCTTGTCCCCGCGGGCGACCTGGCCGCCGCATGTTCCGGGGATCGATCAGCCGGTCGTTCCGGCCGGTGCGACCGGGGCCACGCCCGTCACACCGCCTCTGGCTGGTAGTGGCATGTCGCCGTCGGGTCCGCCGACAGCCACCACCGCGCCCGTGGACGAGCCGCTGATTCTCCCGACGGTGATCGCGGCGGCGGACATCGCCCGTGTGAAGGATTTTTCCGCGTACCGCCTGGTGATTCTCGCCAACGTTCCGCGGCTGGATTCCGCGTCGGCCGAGTCGCTCGCGCGGTTTGTCAGTCGGGGGGGCGGGCTGCTGATCGCGCCGGGCGATCAGGCCAATCAGACATTTTACGGAACCTGGCAGGCGCCGACGGGCGGACCGGTCGCGCCCGCGACCCTCGTCGAACGTACCGTGCCGCAAACCCCGGTCCACCTGGCCTTGAACAGTTTTACCCATCCATCTCTCGCCCTGGTGGCCGACGCGGACCGCTCTGACGCCACCGCCGTGCTCGTGCGGTCGTTCTGGACGCTCAAGTCCGACCCGAAGGACACCGCCGTCCGCGTGGCCGGGCTGTTGGAGAACGGCCTGCCGCTGATGGTCGAACGCAAGCTCGGTAAGGGGTTCGTGCTGATGACGGCGTTTTCGCTCGACGCGCGGGACAGCAATTTCTGCCAGCTCAACAGTTTCGTCACGCTGGTGCACGAGGTGGCGCATTATTTGGCCAGTCCCGAGGCGCCGGTGCTGAATTTCCCGCCCGGCGGAGAGGCGGCGCTTCCGCTGGCGCTGTTGGCGCAACGGACGACGCGCGATCTGCCCGAGCAGGGGCAGACGCTTGCGGTCACCACGCCTTCCGGGCGGCACGGGGACGCGATGGTCACGACGCTCGACGGGGCGCCCCACGCGATCTTCCGCAGCCTCGAGGAACCGGGCCTGTACCGCATGGAGCTTCTGCCCGGCGGTCCGGTGGCGTCGGAGGACGATGAGGAGATCGTGCTGCCGTTCACCGTTCGTAACGATATCGCCGAGAGCAGGCTGACGGCACTGGCCAACGCCGACCTGGCCCGCGTGGGAGAGTATCTGCCGCTCTTCCACGCCCAAAGCGGTGACGAACTCACCAGCCGCGTGACGGGCGGAATTCCGGGGCAGGAACTCTGGCGATACCTGGCTGTGGCGGCGCTGGCGGCGCTGGTGCTGGAGATCGCCCTGACGCGCTGGATCGCCATCCAACGCCGCGCCGACCGCGTGGTGACCGTCCAGTTCGGAACCGAAGCGTTCGACGCCGCCCAATACCGGGCCAAGGCGAAAGAGATGCTGGAGAAGAAGCCAGTAGCCAATAGCCAGTAGCCAAATATGATTGCAATGGAACAACATATCGCGTTGCCTGGGTCCGTTCCGACGGTGCTGGCGGTGTTGCTGCTGGCTGTGGGCGCGGCGTTGTGGGTGTATTTGCATCGGGTGGCACCGGCCGATTCGGTGTGGCGATGGCCGTTGCGGCTGGTCCGAACCGCCTGCGGGTTTCTCGTCGTGCTGCTGGGGTTGCTGACGGCGCAGCGGGGGCTGGTGATGACGACGACCTGGCCGCTGTGGGTTCCGGCGGCGCTGGGGGCGGTGGCGGTGGAATGTTTGATCGGGTTGTATCGCCTGGAACGGCGGACCGTCGCGCGCCCGTTGGGGCTGGCGCTGACGTCCCTTCGCGTGGCGGCGGCGATGCTGGTGGTGCTGATGCTCGCCCAGCCGGTGCGAAGCTGGGACCGCACCGACCGCATCCAGCGGCAGGTGGCGGTGCTGCTGGACGAGTCGGCCTCCATGCTCATTCACGACACGGCCTTGCTTCCGCACGAAAAGTTCCGCCTGGCCGAGCGGTTGGGCGTGTCGTCGGCGAAACGGAAATTCCGTGTCGAGGACGCGGCCGCGGTGCTGGCCAAGACGCGGGACGAGTTGGGCGCGACGCTGGAGTCGCTGGCGGCGCTGGAGCAGTTGCAGGTGGACGATCGCCAGCAGCGGCTGGTGGACCGTCGCGGAGAACTGGAGGCGCTGGCCAGCCGAAGCGTGGAGGCGCTGGACGAAGCCGTCCGGGAGATCGACGGTCCGCTGAACGACCGGGGTCCGTTGAGCATCAGCGCCCGCGGCATGCTGACGGACGTCAAGGCCCGGTTGAACGTGAAGGCCCGTCCGGCGCTGGAGCAGGTGGTCAAGTTCGCGCGGGAGAAAAACGCGGACCGCCTGGGCGCGTCGTACGGCGAGCTGCTGGCGGCGTTGCGGTCGGCGGCGGTGGAATTGAACGAGACGGCCCCGAAGGCGGATCAGGCCTCGCAGGTGCTCGACGACGGGCTGTTCGCCGGACTGAGCGAGGCGAGGAAGGCGGAGATCGAGGCGATCGCCGCCTGGCCACGAAATAAGCTGGCGCGGGAGTTGCTGTTGCGGTCGGCGTCGGAGGGCGACCGTCCGATGCTGGAACAATTGCTCGACCGCTACAAGGTGCAGTTGTACACGTTCGCGGCGACCTGCACGCCGGTCGACGTGGTGGAATTCCGGAGGCAGAGCGAGGCGCTGGTCGTGGAGACCCGCCCGGCGGAGGGTCCGGTTCCGCCGAACCGTCCGATGCCCGCCTCCGTGCCCCCGGCCGACGAACCCGCCAGTCAACCCCAGAGCGCGCCGGCGCCGGTTCAGTCGGCCGAGGACGTCACCTGGGCCGACAGCACCGACCTGGCCGGGGCGCTGCGGCGCGTGATGAGCGACCTGAAGACCCACGGGGGCGAGCAGTTGGCCGGCGTGGTGGTGTTCACGGACGGCCGGCACAACGCGCGCGCATCCGTCGAGTCCGCCGTCCGGCAACTGGGCATGCAGCGCATTCCGGTCTGCTCGGTGGTGATGGGGTCGTCCAGACCGCCCAGGGACGCCGCCATCGTCGCCATCGACGCGCCCGACACCGTCTTCGCCAAGGACCGCACGCTGATCGGTGTGGATCTGAAGCTCGACGGTCTGGCGGGGCAGACCGTCACGGTGGACCTGCACGACGGCGAGAAGGTCGTCGACACGCGCGAGCTGCGCGTCGAGGGCGACCGCGTCCGCACGCGCGTGCAATTGGCCGACACGCCCGAGCGCGTCGGTCCGCACGCCTACCGCGTCAGCGTCAAACGGTTCGAGGGCGAAGTCTTCCCCGACAACAACGAGTACCCCCTCACGCTCCACGTCACCGACGACCGAACGCGGATGCTCTACATCGAGGGCAGGCCGCGGTGGGAGGCGCGGTATCTGAAGAATCTCTTCGCCGCGCGCGACACGACGCTGCGGCTCCAGTACGTGCTCTTCGAGCCCGACCGCATCGAGGGAATCGCCGACAAACCGGCCGACCAGCTCGTGACGGCCAGCGTCTCGAACGCGCCGGACGTGATCGAGTGCGACCGTCTTCCCGCCAACGAGGCCGAGTGGTTGAAGTTCGACGTGATTATCCTCGGCGACGTCGCGCCGTCGCGCCTGGGCAAGGCGCAACTCGACGCGATCCGCAAGTTCGTCACCGATCACGGCGGGACGCTGGTGATGATTCCCGGGGCCTTCGACATGCCGCACGCGTACCTGAACACGCCGCTGGCGGATCTGCTTCCGGTGAACGTCCGCCCGGTCGGTGAGGACGTGACGGTGGTCTCGGGCGATCCGAGTTTCCGCTGGGCCCTGACGGACGAGGGCAGCGAGCACGTCGTGATGCGGCAGGAAATGGACTCCGACGCGAACCGGGCGTTCTGGTCGGCCAGACCCGAGATGTACTGGCGGTATCCGATCCGGTCGGTCAAACCGGGCGCGACGGTTCTGGCGTACGCCCTGCCGCCCAATCCGCCTCCGTTTATGATCACCGCCAATCCGCTGCTTCCGGTTTTTCCTTCCAGCGCGACGGCCTCGCAATTGGCCAATCAGGAGCAGGTGCTCGCGCAGCGCAAGGAGTTTCAGGCCACGCACGCGCTGGTGGTCACGCAGCCGGTGGGGATGGGCCAGGTGATGTTCCTGGGAACGGACCGGACGTGGCGGCTGCGGTATCGGGCGGGGGACACATACCATCATCGGTTCTGGGGCCAGGTGATGCGGTGGGCGACGTCGAATAAACTGCCCGCCGGAACGGCGTTCGCCAAGATCGGAACGGACAAGGCCCGCTACGCGCCCGGAAGCCGAATGACCGCCAAGGCCAAGCTCAGCCAGGCGGATTTTTCACCGCTGACCAGCGCGAACGTCTCGGTGGGCGTGTACCGGGGGACGGATCTGGTGTTGCGTCGGTCGATGCTTCCGTCGGCGGAGTCCGCCGGTCTGTACACCGCCGATCTGGGCGAGTTGCCCAGCGGATCGTATCGGCTGGAACTGGACGCTCCCGAACTGAAGGACCTGCTGGCGGCCGAGGGGGTCGAGACGGTCTCGACGGAGTTTTCCGTGGACCCGTCCGCCCCGGCCGAGCAGGTGGAGTTGTCCTCCGACCGCGGGCTGCTGGGCCACCTTGCCGCCGTCAGCGGGGGGCAGACGGTCGACCCATGGGAGGCCCACCGCGTGCTGAACACCCTGGGCGCGGGCATTCTCGAAACCCACCAGAGCCGCCAAACCACGCTCTGGGACACATGGCCGCTGCTGGTCGCGATTGTCCTGCTGATCTCCGCCGAGTGGCTGATACGGAAAAAAGTTGGCTTGGCGTGACGTGTTGGTGAAGATGGGCAGTTGGTTCGACGGTACAATTTCGTTAACTGGTTGACTGGTTAACTGGTTAACTCGTGCGTTGGAGTGACCAAGTAACCAGTCAACCAGTCAACCAGTTAACGAGTTAACCAGTTAACGACGGAGTGCGGTATGAGCAACTTGAACCTTAACCTGTCAACATCGGCTGTGCCGCAGGCGATTGTGGACGCGTTGCAGAAGACGATTCGGCGCACGCGGATGGTGATTACCGTCAAAGGCGTCTGCGCGACGCTGGCGGTGGCGGTGGCGGGACTGTTGACCGCCATGGCCGTCGACAAGAGCGTGACGATCTTCTCCGCCTGGCCGCGGTGGGCGCTCTCGCTCAGCGCGCTGGGACTGACGCTGGTGACGATGGTCGCGCTGCTGATCCGCCCGTTGGTGCGCAGTTTCACGCTGACGGGAATGGCCCGGCTGCTCGAAAGCAAGCACCCGGAGATGCAGGAACGGCTCAGTTCGGCCGTGCAGTTGCTCACCAGCAAGGACGCGCCGGAAATTCGCGGGAGCGAGCAGCTCATTGCCGCCCTGGCGATGGAGGCGGCCGACACCGCCTCGGGGCTTCAACCGCGGCGCGAGGTCTCCCTGGCGGCCGCTAGACCGTACCTGTTGGCCGCGGGGTTGGTGGTGGCGATCCTGGGCGGTCTGTTCCTTCTGTGGCCCGAGACGACGGCGACACTGCTGGCCCGCGCGATGGCCCCCAACGCGGACATCCCCAACCTGCGGGCGGGCGACCTCATTCTCACGCCCGGACAGGACATGACCATCGCTCAGGGCGAACTGCTGACCATCGGCGTGGCGGTGAAAGATACCCGCGTCGACTCGGCCAGTATCCGCTGGATCGGATCCGACGGGCGCGAATGTGTCGAACCGATGTCCCCGCGCGGAGACGCCGACGGTGGGCGGTCGTTCGGATTCACCTTCGCCTCGGCCGAGGAAACCTTCCGATATCGCGTCCATGCCGGAGACGCCCTGTCGCGGTTTTTCACCGTCACGGTCGTTCCCCGACCCCAGGCCCGCAGCGTCGTCATTCGCTATGAATATCCCGACTACACCAAGCTGCCGCCGGCCCAGGAAAGCGGCATGCAGATCAAGGCCGTCGCGGGCACGACGGCGAAGGTGACGCTCCAGGCGAACAAACCGCTGAAGGAGGCGCTGCTGGTGATCGAGGGCTTGCCCCGAACCGTGCTGCCCCGGATGGAAACCACCGACCGCGACGCCGCGACGTTCATTCTCACGCTCACGCCCAAGCTCCGCGGAGACTGGCGAATCGAACTGACCGACGAACACGGGTTCCGTTCGATCGTCGGACCGTTCCCCGTCGAGGCGCAGGACGATCTTCCGCCCGTGGTGCAGATCGTCAAGCCCGAACAGTCCACCCTCACCCTGCCGCCCACCGACCGCCTGCCGATCGGCTATACCATGGCCGACGATTTTGGCTTGGCGGCGGCGGAACTCGTCGTCAAGGCCGACACGCCCACCGTCCAGATCGCGCCGGTCAAGCTCACGCTTCCCCGGACGGCCAATCGTCTGGTGGCCGACACCACCACGCTCGATCTGTCGCAGTTGGAGCTTCGCGGTGTCCGTACCCTGACGGTGACGCTACGGGCCGTCGACCGACGACCCGACGGGCTGGGCGGACCCAACGAGGGGGTCTCCAACGCCATCACCATCCAATTGGACACGAACTCACAGGGCTACACGACGCAGATTCAACTCGCCGACGAACTGATTATCCGCCAGGTGCTCGAAAAGGTATACAAGGAGCTGGAGGAGGCCAAGAAGGAATCGTCGTCGCTGTATAAGATGATGCCCAACCTGGAAGAACTCAACGGGCCGGCGATGGAGAAGATCGACCGGCTGCGGGGCATCCTCGACGGGACCGAGGGGCAGCTTCGGGAACTGATCGAGCGGATTTCCGGTGGCACGTACGCGCCGCTGGCGGAGACGCTGTTCGCGCTGGTGACGGATCACATTTCGGTGGCCGGCGGCGAGGCGGGCAAACTGAAACTGACCGAGGCCAAGCAGGATCGCATCACGGGCGCGGATCTGGTGGACTTCGAGATCGACCGTAGCCTGGCGATTGTCGGGGATTTGCTCAAAAAATTATCGGTGATGACGGAGGAGGCCAAGAAGCTCCAGGCGCTGTTCGACCTGGCGCAGCAGCAGCAGGAATTGGCCGCCCAGAAGGCCGCCCTGGACGCCGAGCAACTCGCCCGCGCGTCGGGGGAATCGCCCGATGACGAGAATGCGGAAAGCCAACCCGCCGACGCCGATGGGAGCCTGTCCGAGTCGAGTAACCCGTTCGCGTCGCTGTCGGACGAGGAGTTGGACGCGGCGCAGGATCAATGGGCCTCGCGTCAGGCGGCGATGGCCAAGCGGTTGGCGGAATTGGCCCAGAAGACGCCCGGCGCGATGGGCAAGCGGGCCAAAACGCAGGAGGAAAAGACGCGGAACTTGATCGGTGACGCGCGTCGGTTGGCGCAGCAGCAGGAGGCCGTCAGGAACGAAACCGCCCAGGCCGCCCAGATCACGCAGGTCGACAATGAACTCAAGAAACTGTCCGAGCGGCAGTCGGCGCTGGCGAAGGAAGCGCAACCGCACGACGCGACGAAGGGGTCGGTCGAGGCGATGGAAGAGGTGGCCGCGGAGTTGGCGAATCTGGACGTGGACTCGGCCTACAAAAAGCAGGGCGAGATCCAGGAGGCGTTGAAGAAGCAGGGCGAGATCAACAACCAGAACCGTTCGGCGCACGACTTCACGCAGCAGCTCAAAAACTGGGCCAATCGTCAGGCGGAGATCAGCAAGCAGGTGACCGAACGCGCCGAGGCGGGCGCGAAGGCGACGGCGGCGTCGGAAGCGGCCGCCAAAACGCAGCAGGAACAGAAGGACGCCGAGGAGAAGCTCAAGGACGAGATGGATAAAACGCTCGCGGAGCTTCAGACCAAGCAGCGGGAACTGACCAACCAGATGCGGGAGTTGGAGAAGCAGACGAACGAGAACGCGGCGCTGGAACCGACGCGGAACGTGAGGCCTTCGGGCGTGATGAACGAGACGGCCGATCACCTCAAGGCCGACACGCTGCCGCACGCGCTGGGCAAGGCCGGTCAGGCGGCCAACGAGGCGAAGACGTTGTCGGACCGCGCGACGTCGGCGGCGGGCGAGGCCAAGAAGCGGGCCGACGACCCCAACGCGTCGCAGACGGCCGCGAAGGAGACGACCGACGCGAAAGCGGCCAAGGAGGCCGCGGACAAGGCGGTCACGGATGCCAAGGCGGCCCAGGCGGCGAAGGAGGGTGAGAGCACCAAGGCGGCCGACGCGGTGAAGGCGGCCGGTGAGAAGGCGACGGGGGCCAAGACGGCCGCGGACGCGTCTCGCGCGGCCGCGGAAGAGAAGGCCCGCGTGTCGACGGAGTCCTCCAGCGCGGCGGGTACGGCGCAGCAGCCGGTGGCGGCGGCGGAGGCGGCGGCGAATGGCGCGAACAACACGTCGACGGTGAAGGCGGCCGAATCGGTGGTGGCGGCGCAGCGGTCGGACGAGGCGGCCGAGGCGGCCAAGAAGGCCCGCGCGGACGCCGACGCGGCCAAGGGGTCCGGTGCGGAAGACGCCGACGCGAAGGAAGCGGCGGCCGTGGCGGCGCAGCAGTCCGCCAACGAGGCGGCGGCCGCGGCCAAGGCGGCGGCGGACGCGGCCGTGGCGGCCAAGACCGAGGCGGAAAAGGCGACCGCGGCCCACCAGGACGCGTTGACCAAGGCGGCCACCGCGAAGGCGTCGGCGGAAAAGGCCGCGTTGGAATCGGAAGCGGCCGCCAAATCGTCGCAGTCGGCCAACGAGGCGTTCGCCGCCGCGGAGAAGGCGACACAGGAAGCGCAGCAGGCGGCCAACACCGCCAAGCAGGCGGTCGAACAGGCGGCCGCGGCCACGACGACGGCGGAAAATACCGCCAAGCAGTCGGCGGAAAAACTGGCCGAGAAGGAGAAAAAAGGTCAGGAAGTGACGGACAACCGCGCGAAACTGACCCAGGACGCCGAAGCGGCCGCCAAGACGGCCGAGGCGCTGGTGAAACTGGCGGCGGATCAGGCGGCCATTCAGAAGGCGATTTCGGAGGTGACCGAGGGTCCGGTCAAGCAGATCGCGGCGGCCCGCGAGACCGCGAGAAAGGCCGACGAGGAAAAGAACAACCAGGCGAGGCAGGCGGCCGAGCAGGCCAATCACATCAAGAACCAGGGCGGAAACCAGCAGCAGGTTCGCGACCAGGTGCGGCAGATTCAGGCGGCCGTGGCCGAACGGGCGTCTCCGGCGGCGAAAGAGGTGATGGAGAAGAGCCAGGCCCTGGCCGCGCTGGAGGAGGCGCTGACGAAGATTCAGGCGGGCGACCTGGGCGAGACGAATCCGCCGGCCAAGGCGGCCGACGTGCTGAAGGAGCTGGCCGAGGCGATGGAAAAGGCCCTGGGCGACAAACCGGTCGACGCGAACGTGCATCAGCAGGCGGCCGGGGCGATCCAGCACATCACCAACAAGCAGGCGGAGTTGGCGAACGCGACCAAGCAGCAGTTGGACCGCCGGGCGCAGTTGGTGGAGCAGCAGAAACAGGCGCACCTGGCCAGGCTGACGGCCGAGCAGGCGGTGTTGACGGCGAAGGTGGCGGCCTTGAGCGATCAATACAAGGAGTTGGCGCCGCAGGAAGATCGGCTGGACTTGTCGTCGGCGCGGTCGGCGGGCCGGGCGGACGAGAACCTGCGACAGCGGAACCTTCCCGACGCGATTCGCGAGGCGACGACGACGGGCGAACGACTGGAGCAATTGGCCAATCGCCTGGGCGCGACGGTGAAACCGCCCCCGACCACGCAACCGGCGGGCGAGGCCGATCCCACCAGCCGACCCGCGGCGGACAAGGACGCTCCGCCCATCGTCCAGGGTTCGCTCGCCCAGACCCCCGACCAGTTGAAGACCGGTCTGTCGCTGTCGGAGAAGCGCGAAGCCCTCGGGGAGCAGACGGCCAAACTGGCCGAACGACAGCAGCAGTTGGCCCGCGAGCTGGAGTCGGCCGACAAGGGCCGGATCAATGAGTTGGTCGCGTCGCGTCAGGCGGACGTGACGTCCCAGACGAACGATCTGGCCGAGGACGTCGAATTGGTGAAGGATTACAGCGGCGACCTCGTTCCCGACCCGAACGTCAAGAACATTGCCCAGCAGGCGCACGAGCGCATGCAGTCGGCGCAGGAGCAGCAGGCGGTGGCGGGCAAGCAATTGGCCGAGAACGCGCCGCAGCAGGCGGTGGGACCGCAACAGCACTCGTCGCAAAAACTGAACGAAACGGCGCAGTCGCTGGAGCAATTGGCCAACCAGTTGAACGCCGTCGCGGCACGGGACGCCATGCCCCAGGACCCCGACGCGGCCGAGGAAAGCGGGCACCTGGCGGCGGCGACCGACGACGCGACCGAGGCGGCGATCAAGCGGGAACTGTCGCTGGCGGATCAGGCGGCCAAACTGCTGGAGCAGATGACGCAATCGGCGGCCGCCAAGGCCCAGCAGATGGGCGTGATGCCCCAGGCGATGGCCGCCTCCATGCAGCAGCAGGGTCGGATGATGAACAACGGAGGCATGTTCTCCAGTCAGAGTCGCTTCCGCGAGGGAACCGCCGTCGAGCTCAGCACGGCCGACCTGGAGGCGATGGGGTTCGTGATCGGAGACTGGGGCCTGCTCAAGGGCGAACTCCGCAACCAGGTGATGCAGGCGGCCGGTGACAAAAGCCCGGAAGAATACCGCCAGATGATCCGCGATTACTTCGAGGCCGTCTCGACCCGCGGTGGCGAGAAGACGGCGACAAGCGAGAAATGATGAACGGCCGGCTGTGGGCTGTAGGCTGTAGGCGCGGGCGTATGATTGTTTTGGCCTAAAGCTGGACGTTTTTAGCCCCGTCAGGGGCGCCTTGGAGTTGGATTATCTCCAAGGCGCCCCTGCCGGGGCTAAGAACGACGCCGCAAACGGAAAACTCTCGGCACTGTTGAGAGAAACTGGTTAGACGAATTGGAGCAATAACTGATGACCCCTACACATAAACGATTTGCCACGATTGAAGGGCGACGCTCTTGTCGCTTGTCGCTTGTCACTTGTCGCTTTACCGTGTGCGCGCTGGTTGGTCTGCTGATGTTGGTACCACCGGCCGCCCTGGCCGACGAGGTGTCCGAGGCGTTGCTCAAGCAGGAGGATCAGGTAGAGCTGGCGCTGGACAAGGCGCTGATGTTCCTGTCGCGGCAGCAGGTGGAGGACGGGTCGTTCCAGGCCAGCGCCCACAAGACTGCCGTCACGAGCCTGTGCGTCATGTCGTTCCTGGCCAAGGGACACACGCCCGGTGACGGTCCCTACGGTGACATCATCAACAAGGGGATCGACTACGTGCTGTCCACCGCCGGAGAGGACGGGCTGATTCTCGGCCCCAACCCCGGCGGGAATGGGTCGATGTACGTGCACACGATCAACACATTGATGCTCTCGGAAATCAGCGGTATGGTGGACCGCGCCCGGCAGGAGCGGGTCGACAAGGTGCTGCCCAAGGCGCTCAAGATCATCCTCACCGCCCAGCAGGTTCGCAAGGACGCCAGCCAGCAGGGCGGGTGGCGGTACGCGCCAAACTCGACCGACAGCGATATGTCCTGCTCGGGATGGGCGCTGATGAGCATGCGGTCGGCCCGCAACAACGGCGCGACCGTCCCGAAGGAGTCCATCGATCAGGCCGTCGCGTACATTATCAGGAGCCAGCACCCCACGGGACTGATCGCGTATCAGCCCGGAGGCGGAGGGGAAACCACCACGCAGGTCGGACTGCTCTGCCTGGAACTGTGTGGCCGACATCAAAGCGCCGAAAGCCTCCTGGCGGGCGATTACCTGTTGAAGAATCTCCAGACGAACTACGGGGCGGGATATTTTTATTACGGCCTGTATTACGCCAGCCAGGGGATGTTCCAGTTGGGCGGAAAGTACTGGGACACGTTCGCGAAATACCAGTACGATATGATGCTGCCCAAGCAGAACCCCGACGGTTCGTGGCAGGTGGGCGGAAGCGGAGAAGCGGCCGCGGGAATCTGCTACTCCACGGCCATGAGCGTGCTCGCCCTGAGCGTCTCCTGCCGACAGTTGCCGATTTATCAGAGGTAGGTGAGATGTAGATATGGCTTGCCGGTTTGCGCTGTAGGGTGTTGTGAAAAGAAAACGTTTCGTTTTTTCACAACGTTCCACAGCGCAAACCGGCAAGCCATATCGTCGCGTGTGTGTCCTTGGTATGATAACGGCATGATGCGATATACATTGGTTGCGGTGGCGATATGCATGTCGATGGGTTCATCCGGGCAGATGATGGAGGTCCGGGTGGCGGAGGTGCAGGTGGGGGCGGCGGACGGTCCCGCGCTGGTGGGGCTGGTCCGGTCCGCCATGGCGGAGTATCTCGTCAACCGCACGCCCGTGGAGAAGCAGGCGATTCCCGCCAGCCTGTCGCATCTGGAACAGGACAAACGAACCTACGCCGCCAGCGTCACGCTGCGCCACGAGGGACGGCAGGTCGGCCGGGCCATCGCGAACGTTTCGCTTAAGAACGAGCGGGGTCTCCCGCAGCCGGCGGGGGTCTGCCGCAACGTGATCGCCGCCGCCCTCGAGGCCATGCGCGGCGAACATCTGCCCGACAACATCACGCGGGACTACCTCGACAGCCTGACCATCGAAGTGGAAATCCTTTCGCCGCCGGCGGCCGTCGAAGCCCCGCCGGGCCAGAAAGTTTCAGGACTGCTCGTCGAACAACTGCTCCTTCCCGGTCGAACGGGTCTGCGCGTCCTCCGCGGGGCGGACATGGGATACCTGTTGCCCTCGGACGGATACCTGCTGGGAATGGACGCGGCGGGAATCCGCGCCGCCGCCCTGGCGAGTGTTCCGCAAAATCCCGAAAACGCCGACCTCGACTGGCGGTACTGGCTGTTGGAAAGCCGCCACTTCGTCGGGTACGGCGACTCGGTTCCCAACCTCGCCGGACGCGTGCTCTGCCTGACGCGGGGCAAGGCCGTGGGACCCGACGGAATTGTCGCCAAAGACATGCTCGACGAGATCGACCTGACGCTCTCCCGCGTGGCCAGGCATCTGGCGGGCAATCAAACCCCCGAGGGTCTGTACGCGGTGGGGCAGACGGCCACGCCGCTTCGGGATCATCTCGCCGCCGCCTGCGCGATGCTCCAGGCGGGGCAGCGGCTGCGGAATGAGGACATTTTCACCAGCGGAATGAAGGCGCTGACGTACACGGTGGCGCTCTGCGCGCGGGAAGACGGAAAGGCGCACGTGGCGACCGAACCGATGGATCAGTACGGCGCGACGGCGATGTTCGCGCACGCGCTGAGTCTGGCCCCGCGCAACGCCGAGAGCGAGGCGCTGTACGGGGAGTTGATCCGGGCGCTGCTGGCGGGGATCGGACCGGACGGTTGGCCGCTGGCCCGGATGGACGGTCAGCCGGGCAAGGCGAAAGCGCCGCTTCGCGACGCGCTGCTGGCGTACATGGTGTTGTTCGGCGGCGCCGGAACGGACGAGGAGGTGGCCGCGTACAAGGCGATGGGGCAGACGCTACGTTCGGCCTGGCCGACCACGCCGGACGAGGCGTTGTGGCGGTTCCGCGCGGGGCTTGGACCCGTGACGGTGACATCGCAGTCTCCGCCCGATCCGCTGGCGTTCGTGGCGCAAGTGTTGCCCGGAGAGGGTCGCGACGACGAGGTGGGCGGGTTTGTGGTCGGATATCAGCCCGCGGTCGTGGAGTTGACCGCGTTGGCGTTGTCGGTGCAGGCGGGCGGGCAGGACTGGTCCGCCCAGCCTCTGGAACGCGACCCCGACCGTCGGGCGGAGAAGATCGCCACCATGACGATGTGGTCCAAGGTGTTCGTCTCCACGATGATGTACCGCGCGAACGAAGCCTATTTTTCGAAAGACCCCGCCACCTGGCTGGGCGCGGTCCGCACCGACGCCGGAAGCGCCCGCGTCACCCCGGCCGCCTGCGCGGCGGCGATTGAGATTCTGTTGACGGAGACGAAGTAGTCTTCGGGAACCGAGCACCACCGTGGGAATTTTCGACGGACCGGGGAATTTGCAGTTTCGCGGCGGGCGGGCTCTGACTACAATGCTCCGATTGTCGCGATCGGCGTAACGGCTTCCGGTGACGGGTATCGTGTGTTTGCCCGTGCCGGTGCGTCGACCGATGGGATCGGGTTTGGGTTTGAAAACAGGCTCTTGGGAGACCATGATGGGACAATATAACGACCTGGATCGCAAGGTCATCAAGCTGGGCAAGATGGTGGTTCGGATGTGCACGGCGGCGGGAAGCGGGCATCCCTCCAGCGCGTTGTCGATTCTGCATTTGTCGGCCGCGTTGATGTATCGCGTGATGCGGTACGATCCGAAGAACCCGTGGAACACGGGCGCCGACCGCCTGGTGCTCTCCGAAGGCCATGCCGTACCGGCCGTCTACGCCGCCTACTGCGATCTGGGCGGTGTCGCGGGCAAGCCCGACGCCCCGCAGGCGCTGGAGTTCGACGACTGCCTGACGCTGCGCGAGTCCGCCAGTGTGCTCGACGGGCATCCCAATCCCGCCCAGGGGTTCCCCTTCTTCGACGCCGCCACCGGCAGCCTCGGGCAGGGCATCTCGGTGGCCGCGGGCCTGGCGTGCGCCGCCCGCGTGCAGGGAAGCGACAAACAGATTTACGTCATCGTCGGCGACGGGGAGAGCCGCGAAGGGCAGATTTACGAAGCCCTCGACTTCATCGTCGATCACAAGCTCACCGCCGTCCGCGTGATTTTCAACGCCAACGGCCAGGCGCAGAGCGATTACGTCTCCCCGCAGCAGTCGGTCGAGGGTCTGACGAAAAAACTCGAGGCCTTCGGGTTCGACGTCAAGGTGATCGACGGGCATAATTTCGACGAGATCATGCCCGCCCTGACCGCTCCGGCGACGGACAAACCGATCGCCATCGTCGCGAAAACCGTCAAGGGCTGGGGCGTGAACGAGTTCCTCCGAAGCAACTATCACGGCAAACCGCTGGAGGAATCGCAGGTGGCGCAGGCGTTGGCGGATCTCGATGCCAAAGGCGCCGAATTGGGCGGAACCGACGCCGACGACGTGGCCAAGCTCACCACGCCGCAGCCCCGCGAGGCGGACGGGTACGCGGAAGTCTCCGCCGGGACGTTCGAGGAAGCCTGCGCGTACACCGGAAACGAGAAGTCGTTCGCGGCGAAAAAAATGTCCACGCGCAAGGCGTACGGCGTGGCGTTGGCGGCCCTGGGTCGCGATCGCCGCGTGACCGCGATGGACGGCGACGTGAAAAACTCCACGTTTGCCGAGTATTTCTTCAAGAAACACCCCGAACGGTACTTCGAGGCCCGCATCGCCGAGCAGAACATGATCTCCGCCGGAGCGGGCCTGGCGGCGGGCGGGACGATTCCGTTCGTCTCGTCGTTCGCCAAGTTCATCGTCCGCGGATACGACCAGATCGAAATGGCCGCCATCGGCGAGGCCAATCTGAAAATCTCCGGCAGCCACGCGGGGATCAGCCTGGCCGCCGACGGTCCCAGCCAGATGGCCATCACCGACCTGGCCTTCTTCCGTTCGATGGCGCACGCCAGGCGGACCGACGGCGCTCCGGTCTGCCGGTTCTTCCAGCCCTCCGACGCGGTCAGCGCCTTCAAGCTCACCGAGCTGATGGCCAATGTCGAGGGCATGTGCTACATGCGGACGGCCCGCCCTGACGTGCCGTTCATCTACGACGAGAACGAAGAATTCACCGTCGGCGGGTACAAGCACCTGATCGACGGCGAGGACCTGGTCATCGTCACCAGCGGGTACATGGTGCATGTGGCGATGAAGGCGGCGCAGATGATCGAGGAGAGCAACGGGCTCCGCGTGAGCCTGATCGACGCGTACTCGATGCCGCTGGCGACCGAGGAGATTCTCCAGATCGGCGACGACTGCAACGGGCAGATTCTGGTGGTCGAGGACAACTACGCCGGCGGGATCGTGGACGAGATCACGCAGGCCGCCGCCGCCAGCGACAAGGGCGTGATGGTGCATCCGCTGTATCTCAAAAAGATGCCCAAGAGCGCCAAGACACCCGAGGAAATCATGGCGCAAGTTGGTTTGACCGCCGAAGACATCGTGGCGGCGTTGCAGGAGATTTTCGATCAGATTCAGTGAGAGCGCGGAACGTTTCGTTGTCTGGAACGTTCAACAACGCAAACTGGCAGGGCCGGTAAAAACGTTTGTGGTTGGCAAAACGTTTTTACCGGCCCTGCCAGTTTGCGTTGTTGGACGGTATACTACCAAGCATCCTGAATCCCTAAAAAGGAACCCGACAACATGATTCTCGCGACGCACGTCATTCTGACCGGGTATGGCCATTGGCTGCCCAACGACGTGCGGGGAAGTTATTCGAAAACCGTGTTCATCCCTCCAATCGCCGAACTCGGGCCGCTCCATCATGGGCGAAAACTCGTCCAGCCGTCCGCGTCGGAGTTGCGGAAATTCCACCAACAAGCCAAAACAGCGTTGGCCCACTCCGTCCACTGGTTTTCGCTCGAGGAACGCAGCGCGATCCGCGACACGCTTGCCCGGCTGTGTCAGGAGCAACGGTTCGTCTGTTACGCCTGCGCCATTCTGCCAAACCATATTCATGTTTTGATCGAACGGAATTATTTGCCCCCGCCAACCATTCACGACTTGCTCAAACAATGCGCAGCCCAAGTCATCCGAAAGGTTGGCCAGGTGCCCGCGGAACACCCCGTGTTCAATGCCGGTATTGCGACATTGCATAAATACACTCCCGTACAGATACGTCAATGCGCGAAATACATTACGGATAATTTTGCGAAACACAAACTCCCGACAGAACGCTACGAATTCGTCAGTGATTACAAGGAAAGATGGATACATAAACGAGTGTTTGAATGAACCTCGGGACCGTTTCGCTGTCTGGAACGTTTTACAACGCAAACTGGCAGGGCCGGTAAAAACGTTTTTACCAACAAACGTTTTTATCGGCCCTGCCAGTTTGCGTTGTCGATTATTATACTGCAAAGCATTCTGAGAAGGAATTGACTCATGAACGTTCTTCTAACCGGTGGCGCCGGGTACATCGGGTCGCATGTCGCGCGGGCGTTGGCGGCGGTGGGGCATGGGTGCGTGGTGCTGGACGATTTGTCCAACGGGCACGCCCAGGCCATCGCGGGCGTTCCACTGGTCGTCGGCGACGTGGGGGATTCGTCGACGGTCGAGAAGGTCCTGCACGAGCACCGTATCGAGGCCGTCATTCACCTGGCCGCGTTTATTGAGGTGGGGCAAAGCGTTCGCGAACCGGGGCGGTTTTTCCGCAACAACACGCTCAACGGGCTGGTGCTGCTGGAGGCGATGCGGCAGGCCGGTGTGTCCAGGCTGGTGTTCAGTTCCACTGCGGCTGTGTACGGTATTCCGCCGGTCGTGCCGATCCACGAGGAATCGCCGCTTTGTCCGATCAATCCGTACGGTGCGAGCAAGCTCTGCGTGGAGTACATGCTCCAGGCCTACGCGGCGGCGCACGGAATGGGGTTCGTGTCGCTGCGGTATTTCAACGTGGCTGGGGCGCATCCCGACGGCGACATCGGGGAGGCCCACTCGCCGGAAACTCACCTGGTTCCGCTGGTGTTGCAGGTGGCGCTGGGACAGCGGGAGGGCGTGACGATCTTCGGTGACGACTACGACACGCCCGACGGCACCTGCATCCGCGACTATATTCATGTGTGTGACCTGGCCGACGCCCACGCGCTGGCGGTGGCCGCGGCCGAACCGGGACTCGTGAAGGTGTATAACCTGGGAAACGGCGAGGGGTTCAGCGTTCGTCAGGTGGTGCAGGCCGCCCGCGAGGTGACGGGACATTCCATTCCGACGTCGCCAGGCCCCCGCCGCGCGGGCGACCCCGCCCGGCTGGTCGCCCAAAGCCTGCGCGCCAAACGGGAACTCGGATGGTCACCGAAACTCCCACACCTCACGGATATCATCCACCACGCGTGGACCTGGCACCGGACGCACCCGCGGGGGTATGAGAACAGGCTGTAGGCTGAAGGCTGTAGGCGCAGACGCAGGTTTATGATTGATTTGGCCTAATCCTTCATAAGCCTGCGCCTAACAGTCTAACAGCCTAACAGTCTAAAACTGCTCTTGCCTCGCGATTGTCCTGTCGCGTATAATGCGGCGTGGATGTGAATTGATAACGGTTGGTGGCGACGGTGTCACGACCTGCGCGCGTTGTTCTCACAAGGATGAGCCATGAAACGAGCATTAGGGTTGGCGCTTGTGGTGTCGGTGATGATGGGCATGACGTCCTGGGGACAGGACGCCCCACCGGAGCGTCCACCGCTGCCCGAACCCCTGTATAAACGGGTGGAATTCTCCATCGACAAGGGCGTGCAGGCCCTCAAGGCCGCCCAGGAGGCCGACGGAGGGTGGGGCGCCTACTCCGAAGGGTATTACACCGGACCGACGGCGCTGGCGCTCTACGCGCTGCTCGAAGCGGGCGAAAACGCGCAGGACCCGAACATCGCGCGCGGATTGGCCTGGTTGGCCGACGCGCAGTCGAAGGAAACCAAGTTCGATTCGAAGAATCCCAATCCGCCCGGTGCCCGCTGGCCCCAGACCTACGAACTGGGTCTGCGGTGCAACGTGTGGTATCTGGCCAATCGACAGACCAAAAGCAAGTACGCCGTGCAGATGAAAAATGACGCGGAACTGCTGGAAAAATCCCTCGGTCCCAAAGGCAGTTGGGGATACGGCAGCTCGGGCCAATCCGCCGATGGGGATAACTCCACGTCGCAGTTGGCGCTGCTGGGGATTTACATGGCCACGCGCGACGGGTACGAGCTGAACGACTCGTTCTGGCAGCGGTGCATGCAGCACTGGTTGATCACGCAGTGTCCCGACGGCGGGTTCCCGTACACGGCCCCGGGCGATTCCAGCGGCACGATGACGTCGGCGGGTCTGGCGAGCCTGTTCATTTGTTACGACAAGCTGTTCTATCGCGATTTCCGCACCTGCAACGTGGAGGCCAACTTCACCGCCATTGAGCAGGCGCTGTCGTGGCTGGATCAGCGGTTCGCGCCGATCCTCCAGGGTAAGGAAGGCGTCAACCGCGGGCACGGGGACAATTACTATTTCCTGTACGGTGTGGAGCGCGCGGGGTTGGCCAGCGGGTACAAGTATTTCGGAACCACCGACTGGTTCACGCTCGGTGCCGACGTGCTCATGCGGTCGCAGGACAAGGAGACGGGCGTGTTCGGCGGCGGGTACAGCCCGGTCATCAGCACGAGTTTCGCCGTGCTGTTCCTGGTCCGCGGACGGAACGCGGTGGTGTTCAACAAGTTGCAGTTCGACAGCGACGGTGGCAGCGGACGGGTGGACAAAACCGACTGGAACTGCCGTCCCCGCGACCTGGCCTTCCTGACCGGTTGGATCAACAACGTGATCTTGGAGACGCCCATCAACTGGCAGATCGTGAACCTTCAGACGCCGGTGGAGGAATGGCACGACGCGCACATCTTGTACATCGCCGGGTCGAAGGCGCCGAAGTTCTCGGCCTCCGATATCGAGAAGCTCAAGCAGTTCGTGTTGCAGGGCGGAACGATTTTCAGCGTCACCGAGTGCAACGGGCAGCCCTTCAGCAAGGGCATCCGGGACGTGTACAAGAAGATGTTCCCGGAATACCCGCTGACGAAAGTGGACGCGGGGCATCCGCTGTACACCATTCGCACGGAGGCGAGGTTGCGCGGTGACCCGCCGCTGGAGATCGTCAGCAACGGCATCCGCCCGTTCGTGGTGCATTGCGACACGGATCTGGCCAAGAGCTGGCAGATGAACACGACGGGAACCGAGGTCAAGAATTTCCACATGGGCAATAATTTGTTCATGTACGTCACGGACGCCAGACCCAAGAAGCGCGGGCACTTCATTTGGCCGGCCGCGCCGGAAAAGACCCCCGACGGCCCGGCCATTGAGATCGGGCGCGTGGAGTGGAAGGGTTCGTGGAATCCCGAGCCGCTGGCGCTGGAACGGTTCGCGCGGCTGATGGCCACGGAAACGCAGTTGAACGTGCAGGTGTTGAAGGACGGAGTCAAGGCCGCCGACGCGGGTCGCAGCAAGGCGAAGATTCTGGTGCTCAGCGGTGTGGGCGAGTTGACGCTCTCGTCGGCGGAGCAGGACGCGTTGCGGACGTACGTGGTGGGCGGCGGGACGCTGGTGGTGGACGCGGCCGGTGGGAACGAGGCGTTCGACCGCAGCGCCCGCCCGCTGCTGGAGAAGATTTTCGGCGCGAGCAAGGTGTCGCCCCTGATGGCCAGCGCGGCGATTTTCAACGTGGATTCGGACGTCTGCTGGAACGGGCCGATCGGGAAACTGAAAATCCGCTCCCGAACGCAGGGCCGCCTCAGCGCGACCGTCGCCGGTGGCATGATGGGCGACACGATGGAGCCGAAATTCCGGCATGTGCGAATGGGCGATCGCGTGGCGGTGTACTATAGCCGCGAGGACTTCACCAACGCCGGGCTGGTGGGATACCAGTGCTCCGGCGTGGACGGGTTCGATCCGCAGGGAAACTTCGAAAGCCCGTCGTATCTGCTGATGCGGAATATCGTGCTGGTGGCGATCGGCAAGGACAAGAAAGCCCAGGCGGCGCCGACCCAGGAGGCGGCGGAGTAACGAAATCCGAAGCACGAAATCCGAAACAAACTCCAAAGCGGAAAACAACAAATTCCAAACGGCGACGCCACGCGTCAAGGCGCGTGGCGTCGCCGTTTGGGTTTTCGGATTTGTCGTTTGGGATTTGTTTCGGATTTCGTGCTTCGGATTTCGGATTTTTCCGTCACCGGAACGCACAACGCGGGCGAGACGCCCGCGACACGTTTGACCACGAAACTGAAAAACCGTGAATAAATCATGGAGCGGCGGGCGTGATACCTTTGTAAAATGATGCTTGTTGCGGGTGTGTTTTCTTTTGCGGCTTGGATCATTTTTTCTTCCGTGGCGAGCGCGGTGTCCGGTGGGCGGACCGTGATCGTCGGGTATCCTTCGCGAAGGACAAGGGAATGATGACGCGCGGGAATCGTAGGTGGGCTTCGTGGCGGGCGTGGTCCGTGGCGGCGGTGCTGGCCGCGGGGCTGGGGCTGCTGTCCCTGCCGGTTGAGGCGCAGGTTGTCGGGGCGCTAGCGGCTCGTCCCGGCGTGCCTGCCGAGAAAGGCCCCCGCACGATCCTCGTCAACGCCGACGACGAATACGCGTCCTATCTCACCGAGGCCGTCGATTTCCTCGAAGCCGGTCAATACGACGAAGCCATCCGCATCCTTCAGGAACTGATGCGCATGCCCAACGGCGGCTATGTTCCGACCGACACGCCGGGCGTGTATCGCGGTCTGCGGCTGCGGGCGGCCGAGGCGCTCACCAAACTCGATCCCGAGGGTCTCAAACGGTATCGCATGATGTACGACACCCGCGCGCGGGAGTTGTACAACGAGGCGTTGGCGGGCGACGTGGCCAAACTTCGCACGGTGGCGCAGATTTACGCGCAGACCAGCTACGGGCCCCGCGCGGTCGAACGGTTGGGGGCGGTGTATTTCGACCAGGGGCGATTTTTGCAGGCCGAGGCGGTGTGGAAGTCGCTTCTGAACGCGCCCCTCGAACCGTCCGAGCGCGCGGTGCTTCTGGCGAGGCTGGCGGTAGCGAGCCATTTTGCCGGCACCCCGTCCGACCGCGACTGGCTGGCGGATTTGAAGGACATACACCCCGGCGCCCGCGGGGAGATGGGCGGGCGGATGCAGGACCTGGCCGAGTTCGTCGAGGCGATGCGCGAGGTCGACCCGTCGGGCATTCTCGTGGCCGGCACGCGCGAGGTCTTTTCGCTGGGCTGGCCCGGTCTGGGCGGAACGCCCAGCGGAACGGGCTTGATGGACGACAGTCCCGTGCTGCTGGAACCGCGATGGACGGCGGCGGCCAATGGCGCGGACCGGATCGACTCGTCGCAGCTTCGCGGAAATCTGATGGCGCTTCCGGAAACGTTGAACCACCCGATGCTCCGCAATCAGCAGGATATATATTCCTCGCGGAGCAGCAACACGACGAACTCGCCCGTGCGCGTGGAGCTGGAGCGCGGGCATGTGCAGATTCGGACGGCCGCCAGCGGCCAATCGTTGCAGCCGTTCACGCTTCCTTCGGCGATCGAGCCGGTGATTGTCGGGGATGAGGCGATTTTCCGTACCCACGACGCCGTCGTCGCGGTGGACGTCGTGACCGGGCGCCCCATCTGGAAAACGGGCGGTCCCGACAGCGCCGACATGCGGATGGAACGCACGCTCACGATCCAGGACCAGTACGGCTACAACTACGGGTATTACGGGGGCGTGTTCTATCCCGACATGGGGCGGTATCGCATCACGGTGGGGACGAACAAGATTTACCTGGTGAGCAGTTTTCGGCCTTACGTGAATCCGTACGTGTTCCAGAACCTTCGCGCGGGAACGGACCGGAGCCAGTTGGCCGACACGTCGCGGCTGATGGCGATCCAGATCGATCCGGACAACCCGACGTCGGGCGACCGCCAGGGCAAGCGGGTCTGGACGGTCGGCATGGGGCTGGGCGACGACGATCTGCTCAAGGGCGGAAAGTACCTCTCGGCCCCGACGTACAAGGACGACCGCGTGTACGCGATGGTGGAATACATCGACACGTACCACCTGGTCTGCCTGGACGCGGACAAGGGGACGCTGGTGTGGAAGTCGATGATCGCGCAGGTTCCCTCGCAGGGTGGAAACGATCCGTGGGGACGGGGAATGACCGAATGGACGAGCCGGGCGGCGCCCCCGGCGGTCGTGGACGGCCGGGTGTACGTGGCCACCAACGGCGGGGTGGTGGCGGCGGTGGAGTCCGACAGTGGGCTGCCGCTGTGGGCGTATCAATACACGTCCAGGCCAATGCCGCAGCGCGGGCAGATCGTGATCGCCCCGACGGCGGCGCTGAATCCGCTGATCGTGGTGGGCGACCGTGTGCTGGCGCTGCCGGCTGACAGCACGCAACTGTTCTGCCTGTCGGCGGAAACGGGTCTGCCGCTCTGGGCGCCGCTTCCCCGGCGCGACCTGAACGACCTGAGCTACATCGACGACAAGCGCGTGCTGCTCTCGGGCGGTTCTCTGGCGGTGATTGACGTGACGACCGGCTTGGAGATTTGGCCGGCCGAGACGGGCGACGGGGGCGGTCTGGAGATCATGGGTCGTCCGGCGGTCGGTGGATCGGCCGTGCTCGCCAGCGGGCGCGACTGCGTGTATCGGCTGTCGCTGTCGGATTATAAACTGACGCGGGCGGAGTTGAAGAGTCCCTTCGGCGTGCTGGGGAACCTGGTGTGCGTCAAGGGCAAGCTGATCGCCTCCAACGCGGCGGGGATTTGCGCGTACTTCAATTACGAGGAGGCGTTCGGGCACCTGTCGCGCCGGATCGACGCCCAGGCCGCCCGCGGCGCGTCGGCGACGGAACTGATCTTCCAGCGGGCGCAGTTGTCTTTCAGCGACGGGCGGTTCGACGCCTGCCTGGAGGACCTGTCGTGGTGCGCGGAGGCGGCCGACGCGGGCGACGAGTTGGCGCCGCCCTCGCGGGCCCGGTTGGCGCCGTGGTTCTACCGCGCGTACGTCGGGGCCGCTAACCGCTCCGCCACGCCCGCGGACATGCTGGCGAATTTCACCCAGGCCTCCGAACACGCCACCAGCGACCAGGAACGGGCGCACCTGATGGTCCGGGTGATGAAATTTTATCGCCAGAACAACGACCTCGAAGAGGCGCTGGCGGTCGCGCAGCAGTTGAGCGACCGGTATCCCGTGGAAAGCCTCGTGGACGTTCGGATCGGACCCGACGCCGACGACAGTGTACGCACACTGGAGTCGATGCCGGAACAATTGGCCCGGACGCTGGCGCAGGAGTTCATCAGCGAGATCGTGTCGTCCCTGCCGGGGCGGACGGCGTACGTGAAGTACGACGCGGCCGCCAAGACCGCGCTGGATCGCGCCTCCGCCGCCAATGACGCGGCCGCCCTCGAGCAGGTGGCGGACCAATGGCCTCACTCGCTCCATGCCGACACGGCGCTGTTCCGCGCGGCCGAGGCGTACACGCTCGCCCTTCCGTCGCTGACGGACGAGAAGCGCCAGGAGGCGATGGGGCGAATCGTGGCCACACTGTCGGGTCTCACGCACGGCGGGGGCGAGATGAGTGTTCGGGCGAGCCTGGCGCTGGCGTTGGTCTGGTCGCGCGGGGGCGTCAAGAGTTTCGCGGACCTGGCCATCTCCAACCTCGACGTCGACCAGGTCGAGGCCATGCGGGATCAGTCGTTCACCTTCGCGGAGTACACGGGAACGATCGGGGAGTTGCTGGCGACGGTCGCGGAACGTCCAGGGGCCGCCACGGCGGTTCCCACGGTACTGGTCAGCGCCCCGCCGGCGACGTGGGAGACGCTCTTCGACGTGAAGGACCAGAACACGTTTATTGTGACGGATCAGAATTACGAACCCGTGCGGCTGATGGACCAGGTGCTGGCCTTGAAGGATCAGCGGCTGGTTCTGGTGGACACGCAGGCCCGGGACGCCACCAGCGCGGCCCGGTGGACGGCGGTCAGTCCGGTGTCGCTGCGGATGCTGGACGGTGGACGGAAAGCGCCCGCCGAGCGGTTTGTCGCCGGGCTCAGTCGCGACGGAAACGTGTTGTGCGTAGCCGACCGCGAGAGCGTCTCGGGCATCGACGTCGGGTCGCAGCGGATCATCTGGCAGAAAAAGATGGGCGCCGATCTTGGTGTTCCGTCCCCCCAGTTCCTGAGCATCGAACAGGGGCTGCTGCTGGTGAACGATCTGTCCAGCGCCAAGCTGGTGTGCGTGGAACTGTCCACGGGCGAGATGGTCTGGCAGAGCCCGCTGGGATCGTTCGGGTCCACGCTGTCCCAGCCGGTGTCCGTGAGCGGCGGTGTGGCGATGGCGGTCAACGCCGACGGAAGGGCGCTGCTGTGCTGGGACCTGTCCAACGGCAAGGTGGTGTGGGGCACCAAGGCCAATCAGGCGGTGGTGGCGCAGTGGACGCCGCGTGGCCTGCTGGTGGTTCTGAAGGACGGACGGCTGAACGTTCACGCCCCCGGTGAGTTCAAGGAAATCTGGTCCACCGCCCGCTCGTACCCCAGCGGGGATATCCTGGCTGTGACCGACGACGTGGTGGTGGTGGCCACACCCAGCCGGCTTGAAAAAGTGGACGTGCTGTCGATCCCGCGCGGCGGCGAGGTGGTCTGCTCGCTGACGATGGGCGCCGCCGGAGGAGTGGCTTGCCGACCGACCGACGTGCAGATCGCCAACGGGAGGGCGTATGTCGTCAGTTACCGCCAGGTGCAGATTCAGCAGCCGCGGCGAGGCAAACAGCCGGCGGGCCTGGGGTTGAGCGTGCAGGCGTTCACTCTGAAGGACGGCGCGAAGCTGTGGCAGAAGGATTTCGACGCCGAGACGATGTACCAGCTCCTGCCGCTTCGCGTCTGCGGTGACGCGGTGATCGTCTCGCCGTCCCTGGTCCTCGCGCCGCAGCAGCAGGTCAACCAGGCGACTATCCTGGTGCTCAGCGATTCGCAAAAGGGCAGGGAGATCGCAAAACTGTCGCCGGGACTGGAGTCCGAACCGCGCCGCCAACTGTACTCCCCGCCGGTCGTCACCAACGAACGGGTCCTGATGGAAACCGTCGACGGACTGCGGGTGATCGGGAAACGGTGAGGAGAGGGCGAGACGGGACGCGGATGATGGTTGTATGGTTTGCGAAGCAAGTGACAAGCGACTAGCGACAAGGGACAAGAGCAGGAACATCCTGCGTTTTGTCGGTATTGTTTTGTGCGAAAACAGCGAAGCACATAGTGCATTGCTTTCTCTTGTCGCTTGTCACAGGTCGCTTGTCGCTTTGTTGCCGGTGGAGAGGACTATGAAAAGAGTAACGATAATCTTGTGCCTGCTTGCCACAGTGGGAACTCACGCCCAGCGTCCCGGGCCGGTGCTGCCGGCGTTGATTGACGAACCCACGCAGGCGGCGATCGACAAGGGGCTGACGTACCTGGCCCAGAAGCAGAAGAACGACGGTAGCTGGCTCAACAGCGGCGGGTACGGCAGCTATCCGCAGGTGATGACGTCGCTGGCGGCGCTGGCGATGATGTCCAACGGTTCGACGCCCGAGGGTGGCAAATACGCCCGGAACGTCCGGCGGGCGATGCTTTTCACGCTTCGCACGGGCGAAGCCGCCACCGACGGCCTGATCGCCGGCGGCGGGAATGAGTATCAGTCCATGTTCGGCCACGGGTTCAGCATGCTGTTCCTGGCCCAGTGTTACGGTGTGGAGACCAACGCCGAATACGAAAAGCGGCTGCGCACGGTGCTGGACGCGGGGATCAAGCTGATCGCGAAAAGCCAGTCGAACATCGGCGAGCAGTACCGCCGGGCCGGCGGGTGGATTTACACGCCCAACGGAAACAGCGACGAGGGCAGCGTGACCATCACGCAGCTCCAGGCGCTCCGCGCGTGCCGCAACGTCGGGCTGGTCGTGCCCGAGGACACCATCAAACGCAGCACGCTGTACCTCCAGTACTGCCAGAATCCCGACGGCGGGATCAGTTACAGTTTCTCCAGCCGCGGGTCGAGCCGTCCGGCGATCTCGGCGGCGGGGATCGCGTGTTTTTACTCCGCGGGCAAGTACGACCAGGGCGACGGTGAGGAGGCCAAGATGGTCGCCCGCCTGGTGGACTACTGCCGCAAGAACGTCCGCGTGGACACGGACGACGGGCACTATTTCTACATGCATTTTTATCTGTCGCAGGCCTACTACATGCGCAGCGGGCTCAGCGACGACGCGAAGAAGGACTGGGAAAACTACTACAAACAGATCCGCACCTGGCTGCTGAAGAACCAGGCCCCCGACGGAAGCTGGTCCGGCGACGGTGTGGGCACCACGTACGGCACGGCCATCGCGTGCATGATCTTGCAGCTGCCGTACGGGTACTTGCCGATTGTGCAGAAGTGAGCGTCGTGGGCGGTGGAAGCGTTATTTTTACCACAGAGGCACAGAGGACCACAGAGAGAAGAGATGGGCGATAAGGAACATGCATCGGGTCGGCATGTTGAGGTGACGGATGCCATTATCGGCGCTGCCATCGTGGTGCATCGGGCGTTATCCGCAGGTTTTGTGGAAGCGGTCTATGAAAGGGCGCTGTGCCATGAACTCGCCAAGCGTGGTCTGCATGTGGAACGACAGAAGATTGTTCAGATGTTTTATGACGGCGTGCAGGTGGGGGAGCATCGAGTTGATATTTTGGCGGAAGATGTTGTGGTCGTGGAAATGAAAACAGTGGAGCGGTTATTGGACGTGCATACGGCCCAGAGATTGAGCACAATGAAGGCGGCCCAGAAAAATGTCGGATTGTTGTTGGATTTCAAACAGGCCAAGTTGGTCGATGGTATCAAACGAGTCTCTCTTTGATTCCGGTTTGTTATCGAAAAATGGCGTAGGAACTCAATGATGTGATGAGACAGGCGAAACGCATGGAGTCACCCTCAATCCTCTGTGATTCTCTGTGTCTCTGTGGTGAAAAAGAATGTTCACAAGGAGCTCGACGTAATGGAACAGTTAGCGCAGGACGACATCGCGGCGGTGGAGTGGTTGACGAAGGCGTACGGGGCGATTCGCGCGGAGATGGCCAAGGCTATTGTCGGGCAGGAGGAGGTGCTCGAACAGTTGCTGACGTGCATTTTCGCTCGAGGCCACGCGATTCTCGAAGGTGTGCCGGGGCTGGCGAAAACGCTGATGGTGTCCAGCCTGGCGCAGTGCCTGGACCTGGCGTTCGCCCGCATCCAGTTCACGCCCGACCTCATGCCCTCGGACATCACCGGGACCGAGGTGATTCAGGAGGACAAGACCACCGGCAATAGGGCGTTTAAGTTCCTGCCCGGACCGATTTTCAATAACATCATCCTGGCCGACGAAATCAACCGTACGCCGCCCAAGACCCAGGCGGCCATGATGGAGGCGATGCAGGAACGCCAGGTCACCACCGGCGGCGTGCGCCGCGCAATGGGCGACCCGTTCTTCGTGCTGGCGACGCAGAACCCCATCGAGCAGGAAGGCACGTACCCGCTTCCCGAGGCGCAGCAGGACCGTTTCATGTTCAAGATTTTCGTCAAGTACCCGACGTGGGACGAGGAGTTTGACGTCATCCGTCTGACGACGGCCGTGCAGTCGGTGCAGTTGGCCAAGGTGCTCGACGGGGCGTCGATTGTGCAGATGCAGGAGATCATCCGCCGCGTTCCGGTGGCCGACCATGTGATCCAGTACGCGATGCGGCTGGTGCGCGCGACGCGCGTACTGGAACCCGACGGCGTTCCCGAGATCGTCCGCGAGTACGTCTCGTGGGGGGCCGGTCCCCGCGCGTGCCAGTATCTCATCCTGGGCGCGAAGGTCCGCGCGGTGCTCCACGGGCGGTACCATGTGTCCTGCGAGGACATCCAGGCCGTCGCCAAACCGACGCTGCGCCACCGCATCGTAACCAACTTCAACGCCGACGCCGAAGGGTTCACCAGCGACAAAATCATCGAAAAACTGATCGAACTGATCCCGGCCCAGGACAGCAGTATCGCGGCGAATCCCGCGACGGCGCGGGCGGTGCAGTAGAACGGCAGCCACAAGCCACGAGGTAAGGAATGTCGGTTGGTGATGGCGTAAAGACGGAATGGAATTTGTCATGCTGAATGCCATACGAGTCAGGATGCGCGTGGAGACCGATACGGTGCGAATTCCCGAGTTGGCGCCGATGATCGGCAAGGATGTAGAGATCATCGTTATAGAAGAAAAAGCGGCGCCGGAACGCCACCCTGATGTACAGGCATTTATGGACGCGTCAAAGGGTATACCGGAAGATCTTGATTTTGACGCGATGGAAAAAGCTGTGAATGACCTGCGGGAAAACAGCATGATTTGATTTGTGATAATCAGTATGCCTGAGTTACGGCAGGCCCGCCATACCTGGTGGCTTGTGGCTAGTGGCTTGTGGCTTTCTGGAAGGAACGCAGCCGAATGGCGGAAGTGTCCCAAACATCACGAGCGGAACTGGAACAATACCTCGACCCGAAAGTGTTGGCGAAGGTCACGCGGCTGGATTTGCAGGCGAGGCTTGTCGTGGAGGGGTTTATCAGCGGATTGCACCGCAGCCCGTTTCACGGGTTCAGCGTGGAGTTCGCCAGCCACCGCGAGTATGTGCCCGGTGACGACCTCAAACACCTCGACTGGAAGGTGCACGCCAAAACCGACCGCTACGTCATCAAGCAGTACGAGGAAGAGACCAACCTCAAGGCGACGTTCCTGGTGGACTGCAGCGAGTCGATGCGGTACGCCCGCGACGGCGACGGACTGACCAAGCACCGGTACGCCTCGGCCCTGGCGGCGAGCATGGCGTTCATGCTGCTCCAGCAGCAGGACGCGGTGGGGCTCGTGACGTTCGACGAGACCCTGCTCACGCACGTCCTTCCCAGCGCCAACCCCAACCAGATCAAGACGATCGTGCACGCGCTGCACACCACTTCCTGCCGCCGCAAGACGTCCATGGAGTCCATCTGCCACGCGGTGGCGGAGAAGGTCTCCCGACGCGGGCTGGTCTGCGTGGTGAGCGACCTTTTCACGGACATCGACGGCCTGCTGCGGGGCTTGCAGCACTTCCGCCATTGCGACCACGAAGTGATGGTGCTGCA
>Ga0123353_10001393_pt1 | contig 29612 bp, 30 predicted proteins | sample TergutLab28metaG_3_FD_92763 | JGI IMG/M metagenome (GOLD analysis project Ga0123353, IMG submission 92763) | Labiotermes labralis P3 segment gut microbial communities from Petit-Saut dam, French Guiana - Lab288 P3 | ecosystem: Host-associated > Arthropoda: Insects > Digestive system > Gut ...
ATTGCTGTATCAGTCTATCCCACATACAGGGGATGCCTAACGGTCTGGTAGCCGACGGGTCATAGGGTTTTGGGATGTCTTTGCGCCTTACTGGCTTGGGGCGGTAGCCGTGTTGACTGCCTTCCTGTTCAAATTTCAATGAAGCGAAAAAGGCGGCACCGGTTAGTTCGGTTCCGCTTATATCAGTTATCGCTCCAATCCCTTTTTCTTGGGTGGCTTACCTGGGGTTGCCCGTTCCAACTCCAAAAGCTGCCGCACCCGTTTTTGTATATGCCGCTCGATAGCGGTAATCCGTTCCTCCGGCCAGTTTATGGACGGATGCCGCTTGAATGTGAATCCAATTAGGTGCCGGAGCTGCTCTACCTGTAATTTCCCTATTGCGCTTGCGCAGATGCTTTCAAATGTGGCGTTGGAATAGGCGGGCAGGCGCGTTTTGGCGTATTCGACCAAATCAGAAATATCGTCCGCCATGGCGAAGTTGAACAGGGAAAGGCCATGGTCGAACAACGGCGCGGGGCGAAGCAGTTTGCCTGTATGATTGTCCCGCAGCAAGCCGAAGTTCCCGAAATGCCTGTCCTCGTTATAAATCACGGCATCAAACACCAACATGCTCTTGATAATTTTCGCAAAATCCCTGTTCAATTCCGCATAGAAGTCCAGGCAGGCTTGGATGCCGCCCGTGCGCACAATCCTCCCCGCGGGGATAAAGGCGGTGTCAATGTCGGTAAACAGCCTGCATTTGGAGGCCAGTATGCCCTTCCAATTCTCCAAATCATAGTGGACGGCATCCAGCCCCATGGCCTGCGCGATTTGGCAGGCGTAGTATTCGCTGTACGGCTCATTGCCCGTGTTTGCCGCGCCGCTGGTGCCGCCCTTATACAGATAAATGCCGTCATGTTCTATAAGCCGCCATGCCTTGGGCAGCATACCACTGGTGGTCAGCTCCGGCGAGGTGGAAAAGGCTTCGTGGCTTTGCCCCACGCCTGTATAGGCGACGAGGGACAGGATTTCGGAGAAGCGGTTTTCATACAGGTTGTATTGCGCGAAGCGCCCTTCAAAGTCCTGCGGCACGATCCAGTAGCTGTCGTTGAGCGACAACCCCTTGCATACGTCGATGATGCCCTTGGTGTTGCCGACCGACAGGTTTAAGGTTTTCAGAATCTCCGCGACAAAGGTTCGGTTCTTGGGGATGACCCTGCGCTCCAGCCATTTGACCATACCCTCGCCCGACAGGGTTAAATCCAACGGAAGCAGGGCGCTGACGCCGTCATACACTTTGAGAATTTCGGCGTCGAACCCGCCATAGGCTCGCTCTTGCAGGGTAAAGCTGACAAGCGGGGTGTCATAAAGCCGCAGTTCGTATGCCTTGTTCATATGCGCCACCTCCATTCCGGGATTTCCTCAATCTCAAAGTCCTTAATATTTCATCCTTAGATAATCGGCTTCTTCTTCGGTTATTGCATGGCCGTAATAAGCCGAATTTATGGAGCCTTGTACTTCGTTGTACAGGCAATCCAGCAAACGCGAATTGGTACGATACCCTTCTTCCAACGCAACAATGTCATTTCTCAGATACTTGGAAAGGCAGGCTTCAAAAAGATTCTGTTGTTCGGGAGTGAAAGCCATATGCATCCCCTCGCTTACTCCATAAATTTCTATTGCTATTTTAGCAAATTAGGTTCATAGAATCAAGGACAAAAAAGGGAACGCAAAGGCAGAACGCAAAGGCGGGGTAAAGACGGCGTTGATTTTCACCAACGCCGCTGGTCATCTTACCGCGCCACGCCCGCAACCCTCGGCGCAATCTCCGTGTCGCCCTCGTCCGGTTCGCAATCGAGGATTGTGCTGTCCTTTTCGTCCATGTTCAGCAGCGAATTGACCTCTTTCAGCCGTTTCGACTTTTTCTGATACTCCTGCTCCTGCGGGAACGGGCGCGTTACTTCGGCGCGCGCGGTTTCCATCTGCTGCCGCGTGTCGGCAAGTTTGCTCTCGCAGTTTTGGAGTGAGGTTGTCAAGCCGTCCAATACATTGTCTATTCGGGTGATGTTGCCGCGAATATCTGTGCCAAGGTTGACTGTGTGGGACAGCGCGCCTGAAAGCGTTATACGATACTCTTTCGCAAAAGCGTCAAAGGAAAGCACCATTTGAAAGCCCCTGTATTCACCAAAATGTCGCGGTTCCGGGGAACCCATCGCCTTGCAAGACTGGATGATAGCCAAACCCGCGTCCGCTCTCTCCGTATAAAGAATCCCGTCTATTTTCATAGGCGGGAAGTTATCTTTATCTGCGGGATGCTGCGCTACGGTTTGAATGTCTGCCTTGAACCCTGCTATGCGTTCGGTCAGCCGCTTGATTTCCTGCGGGTACTCTTTGAGGAGTTTATCCTCCAAAGAATATCGCTGACTGAGATGGCTGGCTTGCAGGAGTTTCAGCTTACTCACCTCCATTTCCAACTGGCATTTCTCTATAATCAGAGGATTGCCCGTCGCCAACGCCTTGATCTCCGCATAGCTCAACGCCTGCTCATCCACATCTTCCGCAACGCGAACGGGGGTTTTGGAGGTCATGATCTGAGATATGAACTTCTGTTTGTTTTCTACCAACTGATAGAGGTAACTGTCGAAGGTGCCCTCAGTGACATAACGGAATATCTCCACTTCCGGGTTCCGGTTCCCCTGTCGGACTATCCTGCCGAGCCTTTGAGCCAAGTCGGTAGGACAGACTTTGCGGACAGTTTGGGGAAATATGGAGCGAACCTACAATTCTTTTTTTGATTTTAGCAGTCACTTGTGAAATAGAAAAGCCGCCTTATTGAGCGGCCTTATTATTAATGGCAATTATGTTATCAATAAAACTAATTTCGCTGATCCTCCCTATTGTCATTATCAGATGATTTCTCGTTCGTTGTCTTAACTACACTGTTTAGCTTGTCAAGGATTTTGATAAGAATTCCTTTTTGTTTGTGCAGAACAATTTGGGGAAGAACCAACGCAAGAAATCCTACAATAATTGCAACAACCATAATAAATTCGAACAGATTAAATCCTCGTCCTTGAAGCAGACAATATATACAAACCGCAACAAATGCGAGACTAATCAGGAAGTATAATAGTGCTTGATATTTCTTAAATACATTCAAAACCTTATTGTGAGAATCTACAAATTTTATGATATTTGAATCTGACGGTTCTCTTTTCAAAAGAATATTGTCTTGAAACAGCTTGTTCACTACCTGTAAACAATTATGCATTGCATAGGCTTGGATTTTATCTTTTCGCAAGTCATTTTCTTCTTCTGTATGACCTAATTCGTTTTTCCCCGCGCCCCAATCACATATACCTTTTATCACAGCACATGGTATTTCTTTGTTTGCACATTCGGAAAATAGGCCGTATCCTTCCATTTCGCCGCCAATTAAATCTTTGCTCGATACAGCATCAATCACGGATTGCTTGAATCCTTCGTCATCAACAACCGCTTCTCCAGAAGCAATATCACCATATCGAACACAAATAGGTTCCTTGCTTAAAAACCCTTTGCACTGACGAAATCTTTCATGCAGCCAAGGACTTATGGAAAAATTATGCTCCTTCTTAATGACAATTTTTCCCGCTGTCATCTTTCTACCCATATCGTAGGAGCAAATTCTTTTTGATACAATGACACCGTTGGGGGGGCCATCTCTCTTAATGCCAAATGCTACACCGAGTGAAAAAACGACTTTAGGTGTAAACCGCTCGAATATTTTCCGTAGTGTCCAAGAAGAGCCTGCTCGTGTGTGCGCACCCGTATCTCCGGCCCAAACATAAACGGCCTTATAATTCCCCCAATTAAAAAAGTAATAGGTGATATTAATGGTGCCGTCGCTAGAGAAAATCCTTTTTATCGTTAGATTGTTTTTCTGTTCACGATTAAGCTCGTTAGCAATAAATCCTTGCAACACACCATTTTCTATTTTGTTTGCTACTATTACTAATATTTCTGTTTTTATAAGCTCAGAATCTAATTCGCTTTCTGGAAGGCTCAGAATAGTAGAATTGAAATCTTCTTTTGTTGAATCCTCATACAGTTCATACGCATCAGCAACTTTATTGCTATCCGCTTGGATTGCCTAAGCGTAGAATGAAAGAGCGATTGACTGGTTTATTCTGTAAAAGAGGTCTGTATCATAAAATGGTACAGACCAAAACATAATCAACATGTTTTCTTTTATCAAAGAAAGGTGGCTCCGTCACCTGTAATATGGTGACAGAACCGCGTCGGTATGGTATATTATTTTTGTTGATACAAGCCGCTCCTCACCATTTGGCAATGGCTACCGCGATAGCTTGCAGGGTGAAAACGGACAATAAGCGGAACCATAAAGTCATTTTCACATATATTTCACTTATGGTTAAGTTGACGCATCCCTATTTATCAGTATAATGAAAAGTAAGATGAACGAAGCGCCGAAAAACCAGAAAAAACAGCGGGGCGGGATATTGCGTGCGCTGTCGATCTCATCGCAGATAGGATTGACCATCATTGCCTGCTTGTTTATCGGCGTGTTCATTGGCAAGTATTTGGACAGTCTTCTCAACACTGCACCATGGTTGCTGCTGGTTTTCTCACTGACAGGTATGGCGGCGGCATTTTGGGCGGTGTTCGGCTTGGCGAAAAAAAACGGGGGGAAATGATGAAGCTATCCGATGTAGCGAAAAAAATGATATTCATTCTCGGCATTGCATTTCTCATCTTGCTTGCCGCCGGTTTTACGGGCAGCTTTTTTATCTCTGCGCTGGAATTTCTGCCGTTTGCCTTGGGCGCGCTCTTGGGTGCGCTTTTGAATGTGTTCAAAGTTTGGATGCTTGACCGCACCGTAAAAAAAGTCGTCGGGATGGAAGCGGCAAAAGCGGGAAACTATGTGCGCATGCAGCAACTTCTGCGTTTTGTTTTGACCGGATTGGTATTGGTCGCTGCCGCGCTGATCCCGTTTATCAGCATTTGGGGAGCGGCGGTCGGTGTTTTGACCTTTCAGATCGCCTTGCCTTTTATGAAACGCGGCATAAAGAACGGGGACGCAACTGCTTAGAGAGAGGAGCAGCATTTGGATTTTAACAATAAGGTACTATGGGTTCTGAATATCTTCGGCGTCGAGGTGTGGATTACGCAAACCATATTGAGCACTTGGATCATTATGCTGGTGCTGATCATTCTCGCTGTGGTCGTTCGTTTGACTTTGCGCAAATGGAAGCAGATACCGTCCGGCTTTCAGAACGTTGTGGAGTTGCTGGTGGAATCCTTTGATGGTATTGTAAAAAGTGCCGCCGGTGAAAAGCATATGGGCTTGGGGAATTGGTTTTTCACGGTCTTTGCCTTTGTTTTCTTTTCCAATATCGTTGGGATTTTCGGACTGCGGCCGCCGACTGCCGACTGGGCGACTACCTTTGCGCTGGCAATGGCTACATTCATTCTGATTCAAGTGATGGGGATACGGCACCGCAAGGGTAAATATCTCAAAAGTTTTTTTGAACCGAGCTTTATATTCTTTCCGCTAAATCTGATCGGAGAACTGGCACGGCCAATTTCGTTGAGTTTCCGTCTTTTCGGAAACGTGCTGGCGGGGATGATACTCACCTCGCTGATTTATTCGGCGCCCATATATCTGCGCTTTGCCATACCCGCGGTATTACACGTTTATTTTGACCTCTTTTCCGGGATAGTGCAAACTTATATCTTCTGCGTGCTGAGCCTGACCTTCATTGGCATCGCGGCAACCCCGGGAAACGAGACTTAATACAGGCATAAAGCTAAAACATAATTAGGGAGGAAACTTATCATGCAAGACCCACTGGCTCTCATCATTGCGGTGGCGCAAATCGCGGCCGCACTCGCGCTGTTCAACGGCATACTCACCACCATGGGGCAGGGAAAAATCGCTGTGGCGGCCATCGAGGCGATAGCCCGGCAACCCGAAGCGTCAGGTTCTGTCACGACCACGATGTTTATCGGTCTGGCAATGGCGGAAACGTCCGGTATCTATGGCCTTCTGATCGCAATCATACTCTTATTTGCAAATCCACTGATACCTATCTATTTGCAGAGCATTGTTCCTTAAAGCATTGATCGAAAACGAAAGGGGGGCGTTCCCATGAGATTGCTCTTAGCTGCCGCCACGCCTGAAGGGCGCATATTTGGCTTGGATGCGCAAACGCTGATCAGTGCCGGCATTATATTGTTCAACGTGTGCCTGCTGGCTGTCGTATTATCCCTGATCCTGTATAAGCCTGTCCGTAAGTTTTTGAAAAAGCGCGCCGATGGAATCCGCGAGCAGTTGGAGACCTCGAAGAACGATATGGCCCGCGCAAATGAACTGAAAGCGCTCTATGAGGAAAAGTTGACGGAAACGGACGCGGAGCGCATCCGGATTCTGGAGCAGGCACAAACGCATGCCGCCGAGAGACGCCGGAAGCTCATGGAGACTGCCGAAAATGAAATAGCCGCCATGAAGGCACAAGCCGCCGCCGACATCCAAGCGGAACGGGTACGCGCCGACGAAGAGATGCGGGTGCAGATGATCGAGGTCGCTTCACTTATGGCGGAGAAATTTGTTGCACTCTCCCTCGACGCGCAAACGCATAACAGGATATTTGAGGAGTCAATGGCGGAATTGGAGCATGCGCTATGAGCGGGTTGGTCGCAACGGTGGTATCCGCGGCAGAGTTGAGTGACGCGCAACTTTCCGCGCTGACAGCACTGCTATCCCAAAAGCTGCATAATGAGGTGGTGCTCTCCGTAAGTATCGATCCATCCCTGATAGGCGGGCTGTATATCCATGTAGACGGGCGCGTGATTGATCGAAGCGTAAAAAGGCAAATCGCCGATATGAAGGACAGTCTGAAAAAGGGAGGTATGCGATGATCATCCGGCCTGCCGAAATAAGCAACGCGCTAAAAAAGCAAATCAAAGACTATACTTCGGAATTAAGCATAACCGAAGTAGGAACCGTTATCCAGGTTGGAGACGGAATCGCGCGCGTCAGCGGATTGCCGAATGCCATGAGTGGCGAGTTGCTGGAATTCTCCTGCGGGGTATACGCGATTGCCCTGAACTTGGACAGCGACAGCATCGGAGCCGTGCTGATGGGGCCGGATGTCCTGGTTAAGGAAGGCGATCTGGTTCGGGCGACGGGGAGCGTGGCCGAAGTACCGGTCGGGGACGCGATGATCGGGCGCATGGTGAATGCGCTGGGGCAGCCGATTGACAACAAGGGGGATATCGCGTGCAACGCCGCGCGGACTATAGAACGCCCGGCACCGGGCGTCATCCAGCGCAGGGAGATCCATGAACCACTGCAGACCGGCATACGGGCGATCGATGTGCTCGTCCCCATCGGGCGCGGGCAGCGGGAATTGATCATAGGCGACCGCCAAACCGGGAAGACGGCGATCTGCATAGATACGATCATCAATCAGAAGGACAAGGATATACTCTGTGTATATGTTGCCATCGGGCAAAAGGCATCGACCGTGGCACGCATCGCGAAAATCCTGCGCGACACAGGTGCCATGGAATATACGACCATAGTCGCCGCGACTGCGAGCGATTCCGCTTCCCTGCAATATATCGCGCCCTATGCGGGCTGCGCCATCGCGGAGAAATGGATGGATGCGGGTAGGGATGTGCTGATCGTTTATGACGACTTGTCCAAGCATGCCGTCGCATACCGTGCGCTCAGTCTGCTGTTGCGTCGACCGCCGGGCCGCGAGGCATATCCGGGGGATATCTTTTATCTGCATTCGAGACTGCTGGAACGTGCGGCTTGCCTGCGCGCGGAAGACGGCGGCGGTTCACTGACTGCCCTGCCTATCATAGAAACCCAGGAAGGCGACATATCCGCCTATATTTCAACCAATGTAATCTCCATTACCGATGGGCAGATCTACTTGGAGACGGAGTTGTTCAACGACGGCATACGCCCCGCGATCAATCCCGGGTTTTCCGTATCCCGCGTGGGTGGAGCCGCGCAGATCCCGGCCATCAAAAAGATTGCCGGCCCATTGCGCATCGAATTGGCACAGTATCGAGAGTTGGCCTCGTTTGTACAGTTCGGTTCCGATCTGAGCGCGGATACGCTGGAGCGGCTGAACCACGGCCAGCGCATCGTGGAAATATTGAAGCAACCGCAATACCGTCCCATGCCCGTTGAGAAGCAGGTGCTGACCCTGTACGCGCTCACAAACAAATATCTGGCGGATGTGCCTGTAGCCCAGGTGCGGAAATTCCAATACGATTTTCTGGCCTATGTTACGGAATATCACGGCGATTTGCTGGATGAGATCCGCGCAAAGAAGGAACTGAGCAGCGCGCTGGAACAGAAAATCATAGATGTAATCGTCGCTTTCAAAAAAAGCACCGATAAGCCTGAGAGGTAGCGGAATGCCGTCGATAAAAGCGATCAAACGCAGGGTATCCAGCGTGAAATCGACGCAAAAGATCATCAAGGCAATGCATATGGTCGCCGCTTCCAAGTTGCAGCGGGAAAAGACGCGTTTAGAAATGACACGCCCTTTTTATGCTGAGACGGTACATATCATGCACAGCCTTGCGCAACGCGAGGAACTGCGCGAAAACATTTTTTTCAAGTCCCGGGAAGTCAAAAACACCGCGTATCTTGTGATAAGCAGTGACAGAGGGATGTGCGGCGGGTATAACGCGAATATCGCAAAGGAAACGCTGGCGCATATGGAGGGGAAAAACGAAAGGATCATTGTCGCCGGATTGAAAGGGGTCGATTTTTTCAGCCGTCACGGCAAAAATATCATAGCGCAATATGACAATGTACTGGATATTTTGTTTTTTGAAGATGTGAAGCGCGCGGGAAGCCGCATCATGGATATGTACGTTTCCGCAGAATTTGACGAACTCTATGTGGCATATACGAATTTCCAATCGGTGCTGACCCATGTGCCACGCGTCGAGCGAATCCTGCCAATCGCTGCGGAGGCGGCGAGCGACGCCGACGATATGCGATACGAGCCGGATCTTTCATTTTACTTGGAGCATGCGATACCCCTGTATATCAGCGCGTTTATCTACAATGCCCTGTTGGAATCCTCAGCCTGCGAAGAGGCGGCGCGTATGCTCAGCATGGATACGGCCACAAATAACGCTTCCGATATTTTGACCAAACTGACGCGCGCCTATAATCATAAGCGGCAGGCTGCCATTACGCAGGAGATCAGCGAGATTGTGAGCAGCACCAATATTTCAAAACGAAGAGGTGATATAGTTTGAAATGTAACGGAAAGAATGCGGGAAAGGTGTTGCAGATCGTCGGCGCTGTGCTGGATATCCGCTTTGAAGATGCACTGCCCGCGCTGTATAACGCGGTAGAGATTCAAAACGGCGAGGCGTCCATCGTGCTGGAAGTCATACAGCATCTGGGAAACAAGACCGTCCGCTGTATCTCCATGCACCCCACGGAGGGGCTCATCCGCGGCATGGAAGCGGTTGACACGGGCGCACCGATCACAGTGCCGGTCGGTGAAAAGACGCTGGGGCGCATGCTGAACGTGCTCGGCAAGTCCATCGACGGCAAGCCGGAACTCGACGCGGCGGAAAACTGGTCTATCCACCGCCACGCGCCGCGCATTTCCGAACAGGCGACAAATATGGAAATACTGGAAACCGGTATCAAGGCAATCGATCTGCTCTGCCCCTACGCAAAGGGCGGCAAAATCGGCCTGTTCGGTGGTGCGGGCGTCGGGAAAACGGTGCTGATCATGGAGCTTATCCGCAACGTCGCGCAAGAGCATGGCGGCTATTCCGTCTTTGCGGGCGTGGGTGAGCGCACGCGTGAAGGCAACGACCTGTATAATGATATGATCCGCTCCGAGGTTATCCATAAGACGGCACTGGTATTCGGACAGATGAACGAACCGCCGGGTGCCCGCATGCGGGTGGGTGCCACAGGGTTGACCATAGCCGAATATTTCCGCGATGTCATGCGGCAGGATGTGCTGCTGTTCATCGATAATATCTATCGCTTTGTGCAGGCCGGATCGGAGGTTTCCGCGCTGCTGGGGCGCGTGCCGAGTGCCGTTGGCTATCAGCCCACCCTTGCCACGGAAATCGGCAGCTTGCAGGAGCGCATCACGTCCACGAAGACAGGCTCCATCACATCCGTACAGGCTATCTATGTGCCAGCCGACGATTTTACCGATCCCGCGACCGCGACAACTTTCGCGCATTTGGACGCAACCACCGTTCTGTCGCGGGAACTCGTGGAGCAAGGCATATACCCATCGATTTCCCCGCTGGAATCGACCTCGCGCATCCTCGACATAGATCCGCTGGGTGAGGAGCATTACCGGGCGGCGCGCTCCGTCCAAAGCATTCTGCAGCGTTACAGGGACCTGCAGGACATTATAGCCATTTTAGGCATAGACGAGTTGCCGGAAAGTGATAAACAGACCGTTAACCGCGCGCGAAAAGTGCAGAGATTTTTATCGCAGCCGTTCTTTGTGGCGGAAAAATTCACTTCTCTTCCGGGCAAATATGTGCCGCTTGCAGACACCATACGCGGATTCAAAGAGATCATCGAAGGGAAATATGATGACATTCCCGAGGGCATGTTCCTGAACGCGGGAACGATCGACGATGTGATCCGCAGGTATGAGGAGCGCAAATAAATGGCCGAGAAAAAACTTCATCTGCGTATCATTACACCTGACAGGACGAAGCTTGACGAAGAGGTCGGCATGGTTATCCTGCGCTGCACGACCGGCAATCTGGGCGTACTGCCGCGGCATGAGGCGCGTTCGGCCGTACTGGATGTTGGAATCCTGCGTATACTGAATGACGGCACCGAGCGATGGCTCGCGGTATACGGTGGTCTTGCCGTTATACAGGACAACGCGGTGATCGTGCTGGCAAATGACGCGGATTGGCCCGAGGAGATCGACCACGCCCGCGCGAACGCCGACCGCGAGCATATTGAACAGCGCATGCGCGAGTGGACGGACGATATCGAATTGCAGAACGACCATCTATTGCTCCGGCGCGCGCTGGTGCAAATCGAAGTCAGCGCATCTTCGTTTATGGAGAAAGATTCGGAAACGGATTGATTACCGATGTATTCAGCCAAGCTTCAATATTTTCTACGGTATCTTTATCACTGAAATACTCTAATTCGCAGTTTGCGAGCTATAACATCTACAGTTTCGAAAGTGAGCCGACAATATAATCGGAGGGCCGAGGCATAACCCACAGATCGAAAAAGGGTGATCTTTCGCGAGGACGAGAACCGAACGCTCGACAAACAAACGGCCTTCAACCTGAACATCATCCGAAAATGGGCGATTAACATTTTGAAACTGTTGGAGGTCGATGCAAAGCCCTTGCGTTTGAAAAAGAAACGTTATGCCATAGGCACAAACCCCGAAAAATACATCGCCCGCGTGATGAGCCTGTAAGACAATCCGCCACGTCGCTTTGGCGTGCGTTGACTTTCATGAGTTTGGCGTGGGATTCTAGTCAGTGATGCTTGAATAGTTACCTCAATGCGAGTATAATATGAAACAGATGAAGCAAATGGAGGAGACGTGTATGGAATATGCGATGCAGGGAAAATTAGATTTGTTTGTATCCAATGCGCAGACCGTCCGCAAAGGGTTGCGGCGGCATTATGCCATCACCAGGCGTTTGGCGGCGCTGCTGTATGCGCAGGAGGGGCGGGCGATGGATCGCGAAGCGATACGTTGTTGCCATGATTTGATTAAGGAAGATACGGGTGTGTTCTCCCCTTTCCGGGGGCATATGACCCTGTGCGTGGCGACGCTGTTGTCGTTTTCGCCCGAGCCGCAGGCTTTGCTTGGCGAGACTTTGCAAATCTATGGGTTGTTGAAAGACGCGAAATTTCGGACCTCCGATTTTCTTGCGCTTGCGGCGCTTGAGATTGCACGGCAGGCGGAATCCGGTGATTATCAGAACGTTGTAAATCGTTCGCGGGCGTTTTATGACGCCATGAAGACGCAACATTTCTTTTTGACCGGGCAGGATGATTATATTTATGCCGCTATGTTGGGGCTTTCCGATTTGGATGTTGCGGTCGGGACGGAGCGAATGGAGAAGCTCTACTTGCAGCTAAAAGGAGAGTTTTTGGCGAAGAACAGCGTGCAGGCTTTGGCGCAAGTGCTGGTTTTGAGTGCGTCGGATGACAGCGCGGTTGAGAAGGTTCTCACCCTGCGCGACGCGCTGCGGGCGCAGAAAATCCGATTGGACAGATCCTTTACGCTCGCGTCTTTGGGCGTATTGGCACTGCTGCCCGTTGAGATGGATATCTTAATTCGGGATATCTGCGAAGTGCAGGCTTATTTACGGAAACAAAAGGGACTTGGCGCGTTTTCCGTCACAAAGCCGGAACTGTTGCTACTTGCGGTCGCGCTTGTGGCAGATGGTTATGCGAAAAACAGCGTTCTGACCGCGCTGCTTTCCACGAGCATCACCAATATCATTCTCGCGCAGGAAGCAGCGATGATTGCGGCGATTTCAGCCAACACTGCGGCATCGGCGGCATCGTGATCCGTCAAACATAGGTAAAGTCAAAACAAATTGCAAAGGAGAATTGCACATGAAGAAAGTCATTGCTTGGATCGTTATTAGTCTCGTCTTGCTTGCGGGCGTGATAATCGGCATCAGTTCCTTCACGACCGTCCCCGTCGGCGAGGTTGGCGTGGCAAGCGTATACGGGAAGGTCATTCCCGATATCATTGAACCGGGATTGCACGGCAAAAACCCGTTTGCGAAGGTTATAACCATCTCTGTTAAAGAACAGAAAGCCATGCTTGAAACCAGCGCATTCTCGCGCGACATACAGCAAGTGGATGTCAAACTGTCCGTCAACTTCTCTGTGAACAAGGCGAATGTTGTGTCCATGTACAAAGAAGTCGGTACGGGTTACTATGATGTGCTCGTTTTGCCGCGCATACTTGAAAGCATCAAGATGTCATTTTCCAAGTACAGCGCGGAAGAGCTCGTTGCGAACCGCAGTGAATTGTCGGCATCCTTTAAGGAAATTCTCACCGCGTCGGTAAACGCAACCTACATTACCATCATACAGGTATCCATTGAGGATATAGACTTCACGGATGCATATACGGACGCCGTGGAAGCGAAGCAGGTTGCCGAGCAAACCAAGTTGCGCATCGAAACAGAAGCCGCGACGGACGTTGCACGGGCGCGCGCCGAAGCCGAGAAGATCACGATCAGCGCCGCCGCCGAAGCCGAAAGGATTGCACTGGAATCGCAGGCCGAGGCCAATGCCATCCTCACAATCGCAAGAGCGCAAGCCGAGGCGAATGCCCTGTTAAGCGCATCCCTCACCCCCGAGCTGCTGCAATATGAATACTACAAGGCATGGGATGGTAAACTGCCCACACATTACTATGGCAATCCGGGAAACAACATGCTTATCATGTTGCCCGAATAAAGGAGTTTTTCTATGGCAAAGATTTTGGCGGTTAACGGCAGTCCCCGCGCGGGCGGGAATACGGCGGCAATGCTGCGCGCAGTGCTGGATGTTTGCGAACGCGCGGGACACGAAGTGCAGTTCTACCAAGCGGGTGGACGGCCTACACTGGGCTGCACGGGCTGCGGCGCTTGTGGGCGGCATCTTGGCCGTTGCGCGCGCGAAGATTGGATGAATGAGTTGTATCCGCTGATGAAGGATGCGGATGTGATTTTGCTCGGCTCGCCCACGTATTTCGGCGATCTGACGCCCGAATTGAAAGCCGTTCTCGACCGTTGCGGGTCTATGGGGCGCAGGGAGCAGGCTTTTTCGCGCAAAATCGGCGCGGCGGTTTCCGCGGTGCGTCGCTGTGGCGGCATGCACGCGCTGGATTCCATCAACCACTTCTTCCTGATCAATGATATGATCGTACCCGGCTCCTCCTATTGGAACATGGGCCTTGCACGCACGGAGGGCGAGTTCGCCAAGGACGCGGAGGGCATGTTGACGATGGAACGGTTGGGGGAGAATGTTTGTTGGTTGTTGGAGAGGTTAAGAGTGAATAGCTAAGAGTTAAAAGTTATTGTAGAAATGCCTGCGGCATTCCTTTTATTTCGGAATCGCTTGCGATTCCTTCCGTAACTATTCATTATTCACTCATAACTATTCACTCCAAAACATATCCATACGCAAGGAGCAGTGCGTATGGATTTTTTATTGGTCGGGAATCCCAACAGCGGAAAGACTACGCTTTATAATCGGTTGACCGGGGCGCGGGAGCAGGTGGGCAACCGCATGGGCGTGACCGTGGAGACGAAACGCGCGCGCGTGCGCGGTACGGGGCATAACCTGGTTGATCTGCCGGGACTCTATGCCCTTGCGGGGGGGACGCGGGAGGAGGAGGTTTCGCAGGAAGCGATATTGCGACAGAAGCCGGATTGTATTATCAATATTGTGGACGCGACCAATTTGGCGCGGGGGCTGCTGCTGACTTCACAGCTTTGCGAACTGGGGCTGCCGCTGATTTTGGTTTTGAATATGGCGGACGAGTGCCGCGCGAAGGGGATACGCATCGATTATAGCGGGCTGGCGCGAAAGCTGGGATTTCCTGTTCTTCCCATTTCCGCGCGCAGTGGCGAGGGCTTGCCCGGCTTGTTGGCGACGCTGGAACGCCTGCCCGCCGCGGCGCGGCCTTTTTGCGGGAAATTGCCGACCGCAAAGCGACCTGCCGCTATTGACGCGCTGCTGGCGGGGTTGGTCGTTGGGGCGCGCGCGCCGCGGGTTTCGCGCACGGACAAGGTATTGCTGCATCCCGTTTGGGGGCTGGCGTTTTTTACACTGGTGATGGCGCTGCTGTTTACCCTGACTTTTGATACGGTGGGGGCTTGGCTTTCAGATTTATTGGAGGGAGCTTCGGAGGTCATATTGCAGGCGTCGCGCTTTGATGCGCCCCGTTGGCTTTCCGATTTTCTCACGGATGGCGTGCTGGCGGCGCTGTTGTCCGTACTGACCTTTTTGCCGCAGATTGCGCTATTGTTTGGCCTGTTATCGCTCTTAGAGGACTGGGGCTATCTGGCGCGGGTATCGTTTTTGATGGATGGGGTACTCTCCAAGATCGGCCTGGACGGCAAGGCCTTTGTGCCGTTGCTGATGGGCTTTGGCTGCTCCGTACCCGCGCTGATGGGGGCGCGCACGCTGGACTGCGCGCGCTGCCGCAAGCGTACTGCGGCGCTGATCCCCTATCTCTCCTGCTCCGCGAAACTGCCCGTTTACGGGCTGCTGGCGCGGCTCTTCTTTCCCATGCATAGGGGACTGGTGGTTTGGAGCCTGTATGTGCTGGGGGTTTTTGTGGGGATATGTGTACTGCTGCTTATGAATCGGCTTCAGAAGCGGTCTGCTCCCCCGCCCTTTCTGATGGAACTGCCGCCCTACCGCCGCCCTACCTTTCGCAACACCTGGGCGCAGATGTCCGCGCGCTGCGGGCATTTTTTGCGGCGCGCGGGTACGGTGATACTGCTGATGTCCGTGCTCGTCTGGCTGGCGATGCATCTCTCCCCCGACCTTGCCTATACGGAGGACAGCGCGCAGAGTTTGGCCGCGCTGTTCGGCACGGCCATTGCGCCCGTATTCGCGCCGCTGGGCTTTGCACATCCGGGCGCTTCGGTATCGCTGCTGCTGGGGTTGATCGCCAAGGAGGGCGCCGCGTCCACGCTGCTGCTATACGCGGGCGGAGAAGCGGGGCTGCTTGCCATGTTCACCCCGCTCTCCGCCTATTGCTATCTGGTTTTCTTCTCTCTGTACCCGCCCTGTTTTGCCGCGATTGCCACTTTACACAAGGAGTTCCGCGATTGGCGGAGTACGCTCATGGGTACCTTGGTGCAGTTGCTGGTGGCCTATGGGGTGGCGAATTTGATGGCTGCCATTGAGCGGATTTTGTTTTTGTAAACCGTGTTAGGGGCCAAATAAAGCGTCCGCTTTATTTGGAGAAATCTACACGAATATCGCCGCTTGTGTTTGTGATATACAGGAAATGCTCCGTTGAATTGCCGCCGTGCACGCTGTTCCTGCCCTTGCTGCCATCGACGGTCACATCCCCGAATTCCGTGTACAGGTCGTAGGTGTAAGCTTCCTTGGCCAAGGACGTCGTGAATTTTACGCTGCCGAAGGCATTGGTGATGTCCGTTCGACCGGAAAAGTCGCCGCTGAGACGTATGTCCGCGCTGTTCGCGTCAATCTTTGTCTTGGATGAAACCAAGTTTGTGGCGGTGATCTCCCCAAACTTTTGATTGATGCTCAGGCTTTCCAATCTGCAAGCGTTTATCGAGATATCGCCCGAATTGCTGTCGATCGCAAGCGTTTTTGCGGTGACGGTTTCATACTTGCTTACGCCGAAATTGTTTTTCACGTCAATCATATCCGCAATACATCCGTCCACCGCAAGGTCGCCCGAATTGCTGTCTATCCGCAGGCTTTTCGCTTTGACGGTTTCAAAACTGCTTGCGCCGAACTTGATTTTATAGTCGAGCTCCCCCGCCACCGTCAGGTTTTTGCCCGAAAAATCCCCGGAATTCAGATTGATCTGCAGCGCGCTGCATGTGATCGAATATATGCGCATTTCCCCAAAAGAGTTCTGAATCCGTACATCCTCCGCTTGGAAACTGCCGAGCTTTATGTCCCCCGAATCCGCCTGAACCGATACCTTGCCCAATTGGGCATTCGCGGGGAGATAGACCTTGATGTAGCTGTTCGTATTGCTGAAGCTGAGATTGATATGATATCTTTTCTGCGCACGGAAGTTTATTTTCAGATTTCCGTCCTCTGCGCTCCATGTCACATCCGAATCAAAATAGCGGATATCTATGCCGTATGCATCGGCTTCTATGAATTCGATATCGGCGAACTCGGCGTCTATATCGATGCTTTGAAAGGCATCCAACGCAAGCTCGGTGATCCTCGTCTCCTGCGCGATCTGCGGACCGCGCTTATCCCAGTATACCCAGCGGCTTGCGCCCATCCAAACGGCTGCCAGTGAGAGAACCAGACCCACGGCGATCAGTATAATCACCACTTTCCAAATGGTTTTCATTTCTTTTTCCTCCTTAAGACGAATTTGCCCATACCCTTTGCCAGCTTGTTAAAGCTTTTCTTTGCCAATTGCACCGTGCCCGTTATAATCGCCAGACCTATGCCCGAAGCGGTCAGGCCCAGCCCGAAGAAGAACAGCGCCGTGGGAAAACCCTGCCCCGCGATGGGTACGCTGGTCACCAGGCTCGCGATGCCCGTCAGAATCAGGCTTACACCCGTGCCGCCCACCGCGATGACGATGGCGACCATCAACACCACCAGGATAACCGCGAGGATGATCACGACCAGCGCAAACGGCGTGATGAGGGGCGAGGCGAACGCCGCCAATATGGCCATCCAAGCCTTGGACAGACCGCGCTTCTTCTCCACATCCTTCACCGCGAAGGCCGCGATGATCTCCGATGCCACGGCGGCGGGAGAACCCAGCTCCAATAGCACCGTCTGCTCGTTTTCCGCGCCCGCGTCGTCGAAATACTGTTCGTAGTAATCCACGGCCTCTTTGATCTCGTCAAAGGGCAGTTTGCGCAGCTGTCTCTTCAATTGACTGATAAATTCAGTTCTGTTCAATGCCGTCACCCCCCGTTTGCAATGTGTTGTCTGTCCTGCCTTCCAACAGTATCCTGTCGACCTTGCTCTTGTAATCATCCCATTCGGCGATAAATTCGCCTAATCTCGCCTTCCCCGCGTCCGTGATCTTGTAATACCTTCGATTCCGGCCGCTATACGGCGCGTCGTATACGGTCAGATAATCTTCGTTCTGCAAGCGGCGAAGCACCGGGTAGAGCGTGGATTCGGATACGTTGATGATTTCCTTTACATTTTGCGTCAGGCTGTATCCGTAGGCGTCTTCCCGGTAGAGCAGTGCCAGCACGCAGGCGTCCAATAATGATGTGCTGATCTGAAAAGCCATAGTCATCCTCCTTTCTGTGCAATATTATTTCGTTGCTGATATTATATTATGTATAATATTGATTTGTCAATAGGGTTTTTGAATTTTTCAATGCAAAATTTTCAACGTGCAATGCGCAATGATTGGAAGTGCGCATTGCGCGTTGAAGATTGAACGAGTATAATGTGTATATGAGAAATTTGAAGCGCTTTATGTCGTATTTTCGACCCCACCGCAGGCTGCTCTACCTCGATCTCCTCTGCGCCACTTTTGTAGCGGGGATCGATTTGGTCTTCCCCTTCCTCTCCCGCTTTGCGCTGACTTCGCTGTTTCCCAATATGACGGCGGGCAGCGACAGCGCGCGGGTGTTCTTTTGGATGATAGGCGGACTGCTTTTGGCCTACGGTGTGCGGGCGCTTCTGGTGTTTATCATCAACTATTGGGGGCATATGCTGGGCGTGCGCATGGAGGCGGATATGCGGACGGAGATTTTTGAGCATTTGCAGAGCCTGCCCTTTTCATTTTTCGATAAGACGCGCACGGGGCAGCTTTTGACGCGTGTGACCAATGACTTGTTCGATATTGTGGAGCTGGCCCACCACGGGCCGGAGGAATTGCTGATATCCTCGCTGACCATCGTTGGCGCGTTCACGCTGATGTTCTTTGTGGACTGGCGCTTGGCGCTGGTGCTCATTGCGCTGGTGCCGCTGACCGTTTGGTTTGTGGCCGTGGCGCGGCGCAGTATGCGGCGCAATTCGTTGCTGGTCAAGGAGCGCATCGCCGAGATCAATACGGGGATTGAGAGCTCGCTCAGCGGCGCACGAACTGCCAAGGCCTTTGCCAACGAGCCCTATGAGATACGCCGCTTCTCGGGCTATACCGACCGCTTCCGCACCGCGAAGAACTCTTTTTACCGCGCGATGGGCATTTTCAACGGCGGCGCGGAATTTTTCACCTCGCTCTTCCCCTTTATGATTATCGCGGGGGGCGGGTTTTTCCTTCTGCGCGGCGGCGTGGATACCGTGACATTATTGACTTTCTCCCTCTACGGCGCGGCACTGACCGGCCCCATACGCCGCGTCGCCTTTTTGGCCGAGCAATACATGATGGGCATGGCGGGCTTCTCGCGCTTCTTGGAGATTATGGATACCGAACCGGAGATCGTCGATAAGCCGGACGCGATTGCGTTGGAAAATGTGAGCGGGGATATCGCAATTCACAACGTCTCCTTCTCCTATGACGACCACGAGAAGGTGCTGTCGCATATCAACCTCGATGTGCCCAGCGGGAAGACCCTGGCCATCGTCGGGCCATCGGGTGGCGGGAAGACGACCCTCTGCAATCTGCTGCTGCGCTTTTATGAGGTGCAGGATGGCGAGATTTTGGTGGACGGTACGGATATCCGCGATGTGACGATGAAGAGCCTGCGCCGCAATATCGGTATCGTGCAGCAGGATGTGTTCCTGTTTGCGGGAACCGTGGCGGACAATATCCGCTACGGGCGGCCCAGCGCAAGCGATGAAGAGGTGCACGAAGCGGCGGAGCGGGCGCATATCCACGATGAAATTTTGAAAATGGAGGACGGCTACGACACGCAGGTGGGCGAGCGCGGCACGCGGCTTTCGGGCGGGCAGAAACAGCGCATCAGCATTGCGCGGCTGTTTTTGAAGAACCCGCCCGTGCTGATACTCGATGAAGCGACCAGCGCGCTGGATTCACTGACCGAGTTTGAGATACAGCGCTCCTTCGCCGCGCTGAGCGAGGGACGCACCACCCTGGTGATCGCGCACCGTCTCTCCACCGTGAAGAACGCGGATGAGATTATCGTGCTGGATGAGCATGGCATCGTCGAGCGCGGACGGCATGAGGAATTGCTGGCCGGGGGCGGACTGTATGCGACGTATCATCGGGCTATGCGGGTCGAGTGAGGGATCAGCTGAAATCGTTCGTGGGATAGCAGATTTCAATATACGTTATAATGTCGCCGTCGAGTACAAAGCGGATGAAGGGGCTTTCCTCATCCTCTTCCACGCCGGAGATGGAATAGACTAAAACTATATCATCCCCCAATTCCCCATAAAATGCAGTGCCATAGGCTGCCGTTAGTTCATCAAGCGTCATGCCCACGCGTATATCGCGGGAGGTCGACAGATTGTCGCTGTCAAGCTTAATGAGATGCCAAATATCCCGCACGCCGTTTGGATTGGTGAAGACCATGCAGTCCGCATAGATGAAGATTTTGTCATCTCCTTGGTAAACACAGGCGCCAATTATCTCCATCGTATAATCGCTGCCAAGCGCCGTGAGCAGCGCTTCCGCGTCCTGCAGGATCGGGAACCAGGTGCCGTCTACGTATACGCCGAGGTCGCGCTCCAGGCTGAGGGGCGCGGGGCCTTCAGGTACAATGGGGACACTTACCTTGGGCGTGCAGGCTATAAGGCTGAGCGCGAGACTTATGGCTATGATGATACATAAAATGATACGTTTCTTCACGGAGTTCTCTCCTGTTCTACAACGGTAATCTTCTCAAACGGAATATCGAGCGGCGGATACTGATCCGCATTGCTGTCGGCAAAGTGCCACCATTCGGAAGATATGGTGGTAAAGCCGCAACGCTTCATAATGCCCGTCATATAGTCCATATTGGCCTTCGCGGCGCTTGTCATGCCCGCATAAGACCGATTGGACATTGCGTGCTTTTCCTTATCCTCCAAGCCCCACATTGGGTGCAGGGTGGGCATTTCCAGCTCGTTGCCGTTCGCGTCTACGAGCGTAATATCCACCGCGATCCCTCGGTTGTGCGCGGACTTGCCCGCGGATGCCGCATAGTTCCCGTCGCCGACGAAATCGAAGAGTATGCCCGAGACCGCCGAGGGGCGATAGGCGTCATAGATTTTGATGGTATAGCCATCCTTGGCAAACAGGGCTTGCGCTTTCTGCAATTTCTCCGCCGTCCCCTTTTGCAGCAGGCAGAGGTCTCGCGAATACAGGGGCCTGCCCACATAATTGTCGGGTCGGGCAAAGACCATGTGGTATACAATGTCCGGCAGATAGGTTCGGACATCGACGAGCGTGCTCCGTTTCTGCACGGTTTCATTGTTTTTATCGGTTACCGCAACGGTATCCGTACGCGGCCTGACATAAAACTCCCGCGCCGCGTCGTAGGGCTCCAGAAAATCACTGCGTATATAGCCGTCGAACATGCCGGGATAGACCCGCACCTTATACCAGCCGTTCACCACTTCCGTGGCTTCGCAGAGCTGCCCCAACCCCGCGACCGTAACGATGGCGGAATCCGTGCCTGCGCCCGCGCGCACATTGATGCCGTTGCCCCTGCCCATCAGCATAAGCGGCGCGTCAAAGACTTCTGAGCCGATCAGAATGCCATTCTCATCTTTCGGAAGCGAGGGCGCGGCAGCAGGCGGCGGCGCCTGCACTTCCATCGGCGTCCCCGCGGGCGTTTGCGCGGTTGCTTCATTGTCCGTCGGCAGCTCGACGGGGACAGCCGTATGTGTCAGGACGGGCGGCGCCGTCGGCTCGCCGACGGGCGCAATGGGCGCGATATGGCAACCCGCAAGGGCAAGCGTCAGGAGCAGCAATAAAAGAGATAATCCCTTTTTCATTGGGTCTCGCTTTCCATGGAATGGGCGCACTAATCCTCGGGATCGGGTGGCGCCGGGGTGGGCGTCGGAGTGGGCGTGAAGGTCGGCGTCGGCGTGCGCGTCGGCGTCGGAGACGGGGCCGGGCTCGGGCTTGGAGTCGGGGTTGCCGCCGCACCCGTTACGACAACGGTGCAGGTCTTCTTGACGCCGCTTACATCATCCGCGGTTACAGTGATAACGGCGGTGCCGGGTCCGACCGCCCGCACAACGCCCTTGGAATCCACCGTTGCGACAGAAGTGTTGGACGAACTGTACAGGAAGGTCTTGGTGCTCGTATCCGAGGGCTTGATGGAACTGATCAGCAGTGACAGACTCTCCCCTACCGTCAGGGCGGCGCTTGTGGGCGAGAGCGTGAAGCTTGTCACCGGCACCTCCGGCGTAGCACCGGGATCCGTGGGATCCCAGGTCTGGTCATAGGGGATCTTCGCCGGTGCGGGCGTGCTGTATTTGGAGTCGTTGGCGACGATGACCGTCGTGCCGACTTTGCAATTGTAATATATCCATGCCGCCGCGGAACAGGTGGTTCGCAGGCAACCCGACGAGCAGGCGGTGCCGATGGCGTTATAGGAGCCGGGTTCCATTTTATTGGGATCCTGCGCCTTATAAAGCGGGCCGTGGATATAGACGCCCGAGGAATACTTGGTCGCATAGGGCGAATACTGCCCGCCGCCCCATTTATGCCAGCGTTCCTTGCCCGTGATCTTAAACGTACCCGCGCGGGTCTGCGCGCCGCTGCGGCCTATACCCGTGCTGAATTTGCGCAGTACCTTGGTGTATTCCCCTTTATCGTCCAAGCCCAATATGGCGATTGTATAGCTGTTCTTGGACACATAGACCAAGTACGGATATTCGGAATTGTCGGGCTTTGTGGTGGGCTTGGGTGTCGGCTTGGGCGTCGATTTGGGCTTGTCGGTGTTTTTGGGTTTATCGGTACCCTTGGGCTTCGCGGTGTCTTCGGAATCTTCGTTTGGCTCCGGCTCGACCATATCAACGATATCCTCGCCCTCCTCTTCCCACTCGACCCAATCTTCATCTTCAATTGCCCAGATATCGCCAAACAACGCCGCGTCTTCCTCCTCCGCTTCCCATACTTGGATTATATCCGTTGTAAACGTGGCGGCAGGGGTATTGGGCGGAAAGGCGTCGACGGACTGAACGGACACAGGTTGCGTAAAGAAAATCAGAACGCCAAGCGCAGCGATAATTATGGGCAGCAGCGCAAGAAGAAGCGCGACTGGGAGCACCTTTTTTCGGTTCCCGCCGTTTTTCTCCATCTGTATCGTATCGCTCTCCATATGATTCTCCATAGTTCTCTCCCTGTGTATAGTTTGGATTCCTTCCCAATATGCATTGTAACACGTTATCTAAGGCGCATCAATATACCCTTCGCTTCCTATATTTTCCTGCAAGAGTGAGAGGGCTTCCCCAAGCTCCGTTGCAAACCGTTCGGAAGCGCGCTGCCAAGTCTCGTACGCGGGGTCGTTGCGCCTGTCCGGCAACGCATAGCGCGCTGCCAGATATGCAGCCAGGAATCTCGTGAATTTGAGCGCCCCGGCCACATTTACGTGGCTGTTGTCATAATAGTCCACAGCGAAATCCAAGCCGATCTCGTCGTAGAGCCCGTTGCAATCCAAATAATCAAAGCCATATTCCCTTACGAGCCGTGCCATCTCATTGTGCAGCATTTGATCCTCCGCGACGTATAGGGAGTAGGGCGTTACGATAAACAGAACCTGAATGCTTTTTATGCCCTGCAAATAGATCAGCAATTCGCGGAGCAGGGTCTCCATTGTTTCCGAAAGAGCCTTGGTCTCCGTGATATCGGCATAGTCATATCGCACAGCTTCCATATGCTCGGTGAGTATGGTGAATCCCTTGGTGGGCGAGGGCCAACGGTTGAAGGAATAGCGCAGATTGTCCGCCGTAAGCTTATCGATATTGGTATGGTATTTGGCGATATCGAAGACGTATTGCAAGCGCGGATAGTTCTTTGGCACGCTGCTATTTATCATATCCAGCCGATTGAAAGAGTAGCTAAACGAGTCGATGCCGCGGCGCAGAGCCGCTTCGCGATGCATATATTTGATGCCGCGCTCGAAGGTTTTATCGCCGAATTCAAAGGGGCGCAGGTCGATGAGCAACAGCACGGGCGACTGCGATTTCAGGGTCTCGGCCACATAATAGCGGATCAGTTGCGGCGGGAGCGCATCGGTGGCGAAATCATAGGACGTGAACCCATGGGTATCCCAAGCCACGAGCGGCGCCCAACTCTTGAAGCAGACGCTGCCACCGACGAATACCATATCCAAGCTGTTGTTCGGCTCGGCATAGTAGCCCGTCACGGTCTCGCGATAGATATCCACGGGACGAAGCAGATAGGAGACCCAGAAAAACAGCAGCGCGAAGATAAACACAAAGAGGATTGCGCGGATTGCGAGCTTCCAGGCGGGCTTCTGCGTGTTGTCCATGCTAAAACCCTCCATAAATGAATTCGCCGGGACTATAGCCCCCGCCATACATCCCGAAGAGCAGGACGGCAAAGAGCAGCGCATAATACAGCACCCAGCGCAGTGCGATGTTTTGCCGCGCCGCCCACGCACGCAGGGAGTTGCCGCGCGCATGCAGGACGTCCACAAAGAGCAGCAGCGCGATTGCGGGCAATACGATGCGCAGGTTCTCCCATCCGCCCAGCAGGGCGAGGGTTTGCACAGAGAAGATCGCCCCGGGGTTGAAGACAGTCACGGCGCTAAAAAGCATACCGAACGCATGGTTGAGACTCTGCGCCCGAAAGAACACGAGACCGACCGCAAAGAGCAGGCAGGTGCGCAGACTCTGGAACAGATGCCAAATAAAGCTCTTCTCGCGAATGCACAGTTTACGGCGGAGTGTATCAAAGAGCGGCGCGCAGAGCTGGCCCAGTACGATAATACAGAAAAACCACAGCCCCTGAAAGATAAATTGCCAACCGTTGCCGTGCCAGATGCCGATGCCGACCCACAACACGAGCATGCCAAGCCAGGCAGGGATGCGGCGGGCGGTATTCTTGCCGAAACGGGTTTTGAGCCGCCTGCCCATTTTGGCCCAGGCGCGGGATCGGAGTATGGGAAACATCACATAGTCCTTGAACCAGGCGCCGAGCGTGATATGCCAGCGCTGCCAAAAGGCCTGCACATTGCGCGCAAAGAGCGGCGCGCGGAAGTTTTCGGTCAAGCGTATGCCGAGACTCTCCGACAGGCCCAGCACGATATCCATATTGCCCGAGAAATCGGCATAGAGTTGGATGAGGAAGGCGACGGTGCCGAGCCAGATATAGGCGCCTTGATAGGTGTGCGGCGCGCCATAGACGCTGTTCACAAAGGCGGTGAGACGCTCGGCGATGACGAGTTTCTTGAAGAAACCCCAGAGCATGCGCTGCAGACCGAATGTGACGGTTTTATGGTCGAATCCATGCCCGGCGAAGAGCAGCTCTTCCAACTGATGATAGCGGCTGATGGGGCCGGAGCTGATCTGCGGGAAATAGCTGACAAACAGCGCAAACTTGAACGGGTTGCGCTGAGCCTGCGAGATACCCCAGTAGACGTCGCATAGGTATCCCACGACTTGCAAAGTGTAGAAGCTGATGCCGATGGCCGAAACCCAGCTCACTGTGCCCAAGCTCAGATTCGCCCCGAAGAGATTGACGAGACTTTCCGTCGTCGAAAGGAGGAAGTTCGTATACTTCAGCGCGGCGAGCATACCGACGTTTAGGATGATTTCCGCTATGAAGACGGCTCGCTTTCGCCTCCGATTATTCTGTGTTTGGATATACCTGCCCGCCAGCCAGGCGCTTACGATGCTAATCAAAAGGTAGATGATCGTATAGGGCGTGCCTGTCAAAAGAAAGAAGACCGCGCTGCCGAGCAGCAGGAGCCACCACTGGAAGCGCTTGGGGACGAGATAATAGAGCACGAGCAGCGCGATGCAAAAGACGAGAAATTGTAGGGAGATCAGGTTCATGTGTGGTGCACGATGATGTCGAGCAGGTTCCCGACCTTTTGCATGCCCAGCACATCCTTCATGGAGAAGCGGATGCCGAAGCACTCCTCAATCTCGGCGAGCAGGGCGATATGTGTAAGTGAATCCCAATCGGGTATATCGGCGGCGCTGTTTTCCTCCGTGATTGCGAGGGTATCATCGTCAAAGATGTCCCGAAAGACGGCGTTCACCCGATGCAGCACTTGCTCTCTATCCATTGGTCTCCTCCTTGATCCGGGTGGGGCGGGGCGTGAATGTTTGCGTCTGCGCGGCGTATCTGCCTTCGCCTGCGGCGGTGAAGCCCATATTCTCATAGATATTTGCCACCATTGCATTCTTCGCTGTGGGGAGATATTCCCCGATCACCTGCCTATAGTGCAGGCGCGATGCCGTTTCCATCACCTTGTTGATGATAAACTCCTCCATGCCGCGCTTCAGCACGCGGCAGCTCATCAGCCAGGTATTCACAAACAGGGTCCCGGCATTCTGCTCTTCCAGAATCACAACGCCGATCAGGCCATAGTCGCTGAGTTTATCCTGTAGGGTGAAGTAAAGCGTGATATAGCGCGGGTTTTCCGCCATTGCGGCGATTTCGGCCTCGGTATAGCGGACAGTACGCAGATTGAATTGATTGGAGCGTTGCGTCAATTGCGCGATGCGCGGGATATGAAAGGCGTCGAAGGGTTTGGCCGTGGCGCACATCTCCAAGCTGATTAGGTATGTATCATAGGAAGCGTATTGCCGCATCTGTGCTTGGCGCAGGCTTTCAGTTTGATACTGCTCCGTCCTGTCCCTGTCCGCGTCCGAATAGGAGACCGTTTCAAAGAGGTTCAAGCTCTGCAAATAATTCAATACCTGCGCGGGATCGGCGGGCAGGTCGGGTACGCAAACTTCCGGCAGCAGGCTTTTTACCAGGTCGCGCTCGAAGGGATTGTCGTCCAAAAATACCATGCTGTCAAAGCCGATTTGGAGCGTTTGCTGAATCAGACGTATGTTGTCGGCCTTGTTTTCCCAGTTTGCGACAAAGACGGCGATATCCGAAAGGCGCAAGAGCATCTCGGGATGGCTGATGAATGGTTCCTTGGCGCTTGTCTCCTCGTTCTTACTGCAAACAGCCAGCAGTATGCCGCGGCGTCTGAGTTCCAGCAGCCAAGCTTGCAGGGCAGAAAAGGCATGCCCCATGCCCAGCTCACCTATCTGTATGCCGCTGAGCCCGTCGTCACCCACGACACCGCCCCAGATCGTATTGTCCAAATCCAGGATTACGCACTTCGCGCTTCTTCCCCGCAAGGCGAGGAGTATATCCACCACCTGCTTCGCCACCGTCGGCAATATCTGCATGGTCAGCGGCATTTTGGCGAGATAATAGAGCTTTTCGTCCGTCAACGTTTTACGCCCGTACCGCTGCTGCACGGCATTCAAATCTACAATGTGTACGTTCTTACTCGCCGCACTGTCCTGCATAAGCAAATAGTTGAGTTTGCGCACCTGATATAGAAAGGAGAATTCCAACTTGTTGGCGTAATTGCCGAAGACCCCATCGTCCGCTTCGGCGAAATTGAACTGTAAAATCGGCAGCTCTGCGTGACGCAGGAGGGTCTGCCAGTATGATGTGATTTTCATATAGATGTTGTCGGCAAATTGCGACCTGTCCGTCTGCGCGGTGGCGCAATATGCTGCATATAGCTTTTCCACGCAAAGAAAAATAGCCACCGCATCCGCCCCGAATGCATATAGCTCGGAGCTGTCGTCCATGATTTGCGTGTCCAACTGGTCATAGTCAGCGTCAAAGAGAGACAGTCCCAAACCTCTGTCATAGGCGTGGCCAGTCAACGCGGTTGCCAAATGCTGTGTCGCGCTGTCGCCGAGCAGGGCAATCCTATATGGCGGCAGCATAGATGTATCCATCTTGCTGCTTCTGCGCAGGTCGGCAAAACTTTTTCCTATTATATCACTCACTTGTGTTAGTTTATACTACCGTAAAATCATTGTCAATTGTGGCTTTGGATCGCTTTCTCAGACGTAGCTTTCACGCTGAAAATAAATGATTCCGTTGCTGAACCGAATCCGGAACTCCACATCCTGTATTTCATAGATGGGCTTGCCCGCTTCGTCTGATATCGGAACCATCAAAGTTTCCCGTTCCTTATACACTTTGCCGTTTTCGTCCAATTTGTAAAGCAATGCTTCCGTAGCCACCGTAACCTGTGTTTCGAGCGGAAAAACAAAGCTGCTCTCGCCCGCCCGGTAGGCTTCTGTGGCAGTTAGGATGAATTCCGCTGGCAGAGTTGTATCCATGTTCAAAGCGCTGAAGTACAGGTCGGAGATTTGCATAATCAACTTTCCGTTTGCGTCCGCTATGCGCAGGTCAGGACCGCCCGTCCCGTGCAGGGCATATGTTGCACCGGCAAAACTGAATTCCGGCCAACCTTGCGCCAGACTATCCTCGACCGCCGAAACAAATTCATAATTCGTTGCCAGGGGCGCATACACATCATCCAAGGGAAGGTAAACGTTGAGGGTTATGATGGCGATAGGCATATCCGTTCGATACAGTTTGCAATTGCGTCCCTTTGCGGAGACTTCAACATGATAGGTCTCCCCCCATATCTCCAACTCCATTTCACCTGAAATTGTGCCACGCAGGGCTTCCCATTCCACGAGAAACGCAGGGTCACTATATGCTTCATGCAGATAGGTGTAGGTATCGATCTCTTGCGTCGCAATCAGAATATCTCCCGATATGGCATATGTATTGGAGACACCGTTGACTGTGCGTATAAAAATAATCCTTCCGTTTTGGTCTGTCGCTTCCAACTCCGTGCCGTCCGGCAGTACATAACCCGCAACAAGCTCAGCAACCCATCCGCTCTGATTTTTCTTTTCCTTATGAATCGCATCCAATATGGAGTTACGGTAAACCGATTCCCGTATGCCCGCATCCGCCGGGATAAAGGCCCAGTCGTTTCTGTTTGCACTCGCCATCGCCCAGTCGCGGTAATACGGCTTCGAATATGGGACGTATTGCGCCGCATCTATCGGTATACATGCGACGGCAGTAAGCAGGGCCGCGATCAACGCGGCTTGTGTTGCGCGTTTCCAAAGTTTTTTCATACGGTATGCTCCCTTCTTGATTTAGCTGTGTTCCTAATTTTACTCCCACTCAATTTTCAAGCCTAAGTCTTCCATCATTTGCGCCATAGCTTCCTTGTAACTCATGCCAAAGCACTCCTCCATGCTCTTGCCCCCGAGACAGAAGTCAATGAAATTATCCAGCCCGCCATGCGAGTCAATCAAATATTTTGCCAGCAAAAATGTCTCCGGGTGAGTGAGTTTATCGCCTTCAAAATCAATTTGCAACTGATAAACTCTTGTACGATTATAGATCCACCACAATGGTGCTTTCAATTCCTCAATCATTTGCCAGCGGCAATCGTGCCATTCGAGGGTAATGCGTGCGATCGCCTCATAGAACAAAAACACATCCAGTTCTTCGGCGGTATTGGGAAGCGACTGCACGCTTGCATAATAATCCTTCATATCGTCCAATGCGTCGGTCCACAGCATATACTCGTCTTCGGTGAAGTTCGGGAAATAAAACGCCTGCATATACGCAAGGCTCAGATATCCGGCTATGCCCTCCTGCTCCCATCCCGCTATTACGTTGCCATATATCAAAACGTGTATCAATTTGTGCATCATTTGATCAGGATGCGTAAGCAAGATGGTCCGCCCTCCGATGTTGCAATTGATATGGTGCGTCTCACGTTGCTCCGTGAATAAAACATCGATTGGCTTTTGCAAGTTTGCCCGCACATGCGCCGCGTGCCGAGGCGCCTGGGCATCAATTTGGCTTAGGCAGTGTCGACATGAGATCATGCAATAACCTTTAGCCACAGGAAAAGGCAGCGGACGATCACGGCGCCGACAAATGCAACTGTAGTTTTGGCATAACGCGTGGCAATGCCGCGCC
>Ga0123353_10001394_pt1 | contig 29597 bp, 7 predicted proteins | sample TergutLab28metaG_3_FD_92763 | JGI IMG/M metagenome (GOLD analysis project Ga0123353, IMG submission 92763) | Labiotermes labralis P3 segment gut microbial communities from Petit-Saut dam, French Guiana - Lab288 P3 | ecosystem: Host-associated > Arthropoda: Insects > Digestive system > Gut ...
CGGCGACTACACTGCCACGATCACGGCGGACGGCGGCGCGAAGTACGGCGCCAAGGCCTTCGGTGTCGCCTTCAGGGTGGACGAATACGCCTTCGAGATGAACCGGGCGGGGACGTACACCTTCCCGACGAACGACGTCGGCTACGCCGCGCTGACGCCGCTCACCGTCACCGTCACGAACACGGGGAACATGGCGGGGACGTTTGCGCTCTCGGCATTGAAGATCGCAAGTCAGGAGACGTGCGCCACATTCGCGCTCTCCACCGACGAACTCATCTTGGCGGCGGGCGAAGGCGGCACCTTCACCGTCGCCCCGGTCGCGGGGCTTCCCGGCGGCGACTACGCCGCCACCATCACGGCGGACGGCGGCGCGAAGTACGGCGCCAAGGCGTTCGATGTCGCCTTCAGGGTGGACGAATACGCCTTCGAGATGAACCGGGCGGGGACGTACACCTTCCCGACGAACACGGTCGGCTACGCCGCGCTGACGCCGCTCACCGTTACCGTCACGAACACGGGGAACATGGCGGGGACGTTCACGCTCGCCTCGTCGAGCGGGAATTTCACGCTCTCCACCGACAAGATCTCCCTTGCGGTGGGCGAAGGCGGCACCTTCACCGTCGTCCCCGTCACGGGGCTTGCCCGTGGCGACTACACCGCCACCATCACGGCAAACGGCGGCGCGAAGTACGGCGCCAAGGCCTTCGGTGTCGCCTTCAGGGTGAACGTGTACGCCTTCGAGATGCATCAGGCAGGGACGTTCACGTTCCCGACGAACAACGTCGGCTACGCCGCGCTGGCCCCGCTCACCGTTACCGTCACGAACACGGGGAACACGGCGGGAACGTTCACGCTCGCCTCCTCGGGCGGGAGTTTCACGCTCTCCACCAACGAGCTTGTCCTCGCGGGGGGCGCGGGCGGTACCTTCACCGTCACCCCCGTCCTCGGGCTCGGGCTGGGCGACTACGCCGCCACCATCACGGCGGACGGCGGCGGCAACTTCGGTGCCAAGACGTTCGGCGTCGCCTTCACAGTGGCGTTTATCCCCGTCACCAACATCACGGGCGTCCCGACCGGCGCGACGGCGGGGACGCCGCTGACCCTGACGGGAACCGTCGTGCCGCCCAATGCGGCAAAGAAAGATATCGTCTGGAGCATCGTCAACGCAGGGGCGACGGGCGCGTCGCTCTCCGGCGGCAACACCCTCAACACCACGGGCGCGGGAGTCGTTACCGTCAGGGCGACCGTCGTCAACGGACTGCGCGAGGGCGGGAGGCTTTCGCCCTCGTCCATCGCGGGGGGGCAATACTTTACGATGGCAATCAAGGACGACGGCAGCCTCTGGACGTGGGGGCGGAATGAGGCCGGACAGTTGGGCTTGAGCATCGGCACGACGGCGACCATTTATGCGCCCGCACGCGTCGGGTCGGACAACGACTGGGTGGCGGTCGCGGCGGGAGCAAACCATTCGCTGGCGCTCAAAAAGGACGGCTCCCTCTGGGCGTGGGGCTATAATAACTACGGCCAGTTGGGCGTCGTCACGACGCTGACGTACACCAACACGCCTGTGCGCGTCGGCTCGGACAACGACTGGGCATCCATCGCGACGGGTCTCAGCTATTCCATCGCCCTCAAGACGGACGGTAGCCTCTACACGTGGGGCTGGAATAGTGACGGTCAACTGGGCCACGGCACGGTGGCGAACGTGAACGTGCCCACACGCGTCGGGTTGGATAACGACTGGGTGGTTGCCGTGGCGGGTGGTCTCCACTCCATGGCGTTGAAACAGAACGGCGCCCTCTACGCATGGGGGATGAATAGCCAAGACCAGCTCGGCATCGGTTTCACGTCTCAACGGGTCACCACGCCTACCCGCATCGGCTCGGGCAACGACTGGGCATCCGTCTCGCCGGGCTACACCCATACCGTCGCCCTCAAGACGGACGGCACCCTCTGGGCGTGGGGTTATAATTACTACGGCCTTGGCGACGGCACGTCGCAACGCAACGCGCCCGTCCCCATCGGGTCGCTCAACGACTGGACTGCGGTTGCGGGGGGGAACACCTATTCGCTGGCGCTCAAGGGCGACGGCAGCCTCTGGGGATGGGGAAACAATGGCTCCGGCCAACTGGGCGACGGCACGACGACGCAACGCCCCACGCCTACCCGCATCGGCTCGGGCAACGACTGGTCGGCAATCGCCTTGACGCTGTGCATGTCATCGCATTCCCTGGTGCTCAAAAACGACGGCACCCTCTGGGCATGGGGGCAGAATAACTACGGACAGGTCGGCGACAACAGCGTCCAGAACCGCACCTCCCCCGTCCAGATCAGCGGCACCTGGGGCCTCCCCGCCACCCCCTCCCCTGACTACACCCAAGACTTCATCATCACCGTGCAATAGCCTACCACTTATGTTATTTTCCCCTACAACTACAACACCACAAACAGGAGATTGGCCCCCGCGCCTGTCCGCCCCCGCTTTGCGCCCCGGCTGCACAGGGCATGGCGCAGGATGGCCGGGTTACGATGGATTTCAATTTGCGCCGGAGGGCATGGAGGCTGTCCGGCGAGGCTTGAGCGAAAAAGGAGGATTATGAAAAAGACAGTGATGATGATGATGGCGGCGGCGGCGGTGTCTGCGGTGGCGCAGACGCGCGTGCAGACCGTGGCGTTGGAGAAAGGCTGGAATGCGGTGTGGCTGGAGGTTCAGCCCGTTGACCCGTCTCCGGCGGACGTGTTTGCGGATGCGTCGGTGGACCTGGTGGCCGGCTATGCCAAGCCCGCCTCGGAGGCGCAGTTCGTGAAGAACACGGCGGTCAACCTCCAGACGCTCTCGGGCTGGAACGTGTGGTATGCGCCGCACCGCGCGGACGCGCCGCTCTCACGGCTCCAGCAGATGAGCGCGGACATGGGCTACCTGGTCCACGCGCTCGAGCCTGCGGTCGTAACGGTGCGCGGCACGGTTACCGGCGCGCCGTTCCGCTGGACGCCCAACCGCTTCAACCTCGCGGGGTTCACGGTGGCGGCGCAGGGCGGGCCGACCTTCCGCCAGTTCTTCCAAGGCTCTGCGGCGCACAACCACAACAAGGTGTACCGCCTGGCGAACGGCATCTGGCGGCAGGTGCTGAACACGGATGCCGAGGCGTTCCGCCCGGGCGAGGCGTTCTGGATTTTCTGCAACGGCGCATCGGACTTCCAGGGGCCGCTGTCGGTTCAGGCGAACAGCCCGGCCGGGCTGGCGCTGTCCGGCGCGCTGCCGGTCGAGGTCGCGTTCCGCAACGCCTCGCCGCACCCGCTCAACATCGTGCTGGGGCTGGTAACGGACGAGGGGAACGCCGCGCTGCCGCTGGCGGCCGTCGTCAAGGCCGTCCTGCCGAACACGGCGGTGCCGGCAGGCCTGCCGCTCGATTTCCCCGACGGCGCGTGGACGCAGGAGTTCCCCCCGCTCGAGGCGGGCGCGGGCGTGTCGCTGCCGTTCGCGCTGCGCATCAAGGAGATGGCGAAGGGCACCTACTCGGGGCTGCTCAAAGTAACCACCGATCTCGGCACGGAGACCTGGCTCCCCGTGCAGGCCGGCTATTGAGAGAGAAGGAGAGAGTATGAAAAGACAAGTGATTGTTTCTGCGATGTTGATGGCGGCTTGCGGCGGCTGGGCGGAAGTCAGCCCGTATGCGGGCCTGTGGGTCGGCACGGTCGGCCTGACGACGGTGAACGAGGTTTCCATCCCGCTGGATGCGGACAACGTGCCGCGCGCGCCGGACCCGCTGCGGCCGACCCTCACGGGGGACCGCGCAGACCTCCGGCTGATTATCCACGTGAACGCCGCAGGGCAGGCCAGCCTGTTGAAGGACGTGGCGGTCATCAACCGCAACCTCTCGGGCAACCTGACCGCGACCCTTGCGGACATCGCGCTGGCGGGGTCGGATGTGTTCGCCTTGTCGCTGGTTACCGACCCCGCGCTGTATGCGGAGTACCCGATGCAGCGGGCGACGCGCTTCACGAGCGTGGTCTTTGACTTCGGCGACGCGCAGGCCACGCGGGTCTTGGACGCACTGGTGAGCAACGTGGTGAATTATGCGGTTGCCACCGTCGCGCTGAAGTCGAACACGGCAGTGGACACGGCCGCGAAGCGCAACCAGATTGCCGAGGACATCGCCGCCACCGTGAAGACGTGGCCCATGGGGGGGGATAACGTCGCGGCGGCGTACCAGGCGTTCCTGGATTCCGTGAAGACCGCGATACCGTCCATTGCGGCGGCCGCCTCGCCCACGGTCGGCGCGGCCGGGGTGTGGATGCAGGCCGCGAAGGACGTGGCCGCGGCGTCGCCCTTCGGCGACACCCGCGCGATGCAACTGGTAACGGCCGTGCAGGCCGCCGGCACGGCGAACGAGCTGACGAACGCGTGGAGCACGGCCGCCGCACTGGCGGACACGGGCAACACCGTCGTGCGGTTGCTTTCCAGCAAGGACGCGGGCGACGCACTGACCGCGGCGGTGAAGTATGCCGCCGCGAACCCCGGCGCGACGGCGGCCACCTTGGTCGCGCTCCCGTCGTCCACGGCGGTCATCACGGCCGCGCTGATTTCGAAGTGGGACGATAAGGATATGCGTGCCAAGGGCGCGCTGGACGCGATGTTCGCGGCGGTCGCCACGGCGGCCGCGGCGGGCCATGCGGCAGAGGACATCCTGTCGGACATTCAGGAGCAGGCCTACGCTGCGGGGCGGATCGCGCTGGCGGAGGCGTTGTCGAGCCTCCCTGCCGTCCGCAACGCGCCGACCGACGGCTACACGGCGTTCGTTACGTCGGCGGCGTACACGGGCAATGCCCCCGAGGCGGCGGCGCGGGCCTCGGCCTCGGCCGCGCTGATTGAGCGCGTGCAGAACCCGCTGACGTATCAGACGACGATGTGGATGGTCGCCAAGGCGGCGGCGGTCAACGCGCTCCAGCCCACCTATGCGGCGGCGGCGCGGGTGAAGCTCAATGAGCTGCCGCTGGACGGGGCCTTTGCGCTCGGGCAGGGCGATGCGCGGTTCAGGCTGGATGTGGCGGCAGGGGAGCAGTTGGGCGCGGCGGGCCTGACGGGGCAGATTGTGCTGCCGGCGAATTTCCCGACCAACCCGTTCCGCCACCGCCGCCACCCGGATCACACGACGGGCTTTGACATCACGCGGAACATCCGCCTGGACTTTGACGCGCCGGATGCGCCGGGCCTCATCCCGACGGTTACGCGCGGGGTCCTGACCGTAACCGGGATGTACCGCGAGGAGTTCTTCGGGCTGCACAAGCCGCTGGGGCAGAATCAGGATGTCGGCCTGCGGACGGAGGGGCGGTTCGAGCTGAACCGCATCAGCACGATTCCAACGCTGAACGGGAAGTAGGAGTGTCTAATTTCGAGTTAGAGGATTGAGGAGAAAAAAGCATGAATAAGAAAATGAGAATCGTGTGGCTGTTACCGCTGATGGCGCTGGGCGTGTCTGCGGGCGACCTGCCTTTCACGGCGACGCTGTACCCGTACAAGCATCCCGCGGACAATCACAACATGGTGAAGTTCACCATCCGGAACGATTCGCCGGAGAACATCATCGGGCTGGTGATTACCCGCAACAACGATCAGACGTTCCACCATGTAACCCCGTCGGCGGGAGGCGTGGGGGGCGTCATCTCGACGCCGGACGTGTGGGCGGGCCTTGACAGCGGCTCCACGGTCGGCTATGTCCGTGAGACGTGGACGCAATGGCCGAACAGCTTCCTTTGGGACGTCAACTATTGGAGCTCCGCCGGAATGGTGTGGTCGGACAAGCTGACCGTCAGGACGCAGCCGCGGATGGTGTGGAGCTACCTCAATAACTGGTGGGGGTGGGGCGGCGTTGAGGTGCCCCCGCAGGGGCGCACCATCTTGCGCACGGGCACCTTCTGCGATGTCGAGAACCCCGCGGACCAGTATGCCGCGCGTCTGCACGGCTACCTGACCTTCCCGGCCGCAGGGAAATACCACTTCCGCATGAAGGTGGATGACTGCGGGTTTGTTGATATGGTCCGCCGGGTCAATGCCACCACGACCGCGACCACCGAGCTGTTCAATGACCTCTGGTCCGATTACGCGGGCGGGTGGCATGAAAACCCGAACACGTTCACGTTTGCGGCGGGCGAGGTGGCCTATATCAACGCGTTCTATTTTGATGTCGGGGGCGCGGACTACCTGAAGATGGAGTGGCTGCGGGAGAAGGACGACTCGGAAATCCCGCCCAATCTGGTTCCCCTGGCCGACCGGGACTCGTATTTCGTTGCGGCGCTGTACTGGACGCTGGGCTTGTTCCCTATAGCGATTGACATCAGCCCCGACCTGCAATTTTATGCCAACGGTACCTGCTATTGGATGGGGGAAACCTACACGCGTGCCCAGGTGCAGTCTTTCTTTTACACCCTCATCGTTCCCTATATCCTCAGCCCCGAGACCTACGGCGTGTTATTCTCGCCGATCCCCGCGACGGCGTTCTCCATCGAGCGGCCCGCGGCCGGGTCGTGGTACACGTCATCCGCGGGCTGGCCGACCATCAACACCACCAGCATCACGGATAACGACGGCCCGAACAAGACGATCCGCATCACGGACCTGGGCATCAACCCCGGCGACAGCGTCGAGTTCTCCGCCGCGCTGATTGAAGCGATCTCCGCCACCGACAAGAACTACGCACCGCAAGAGGTGCTGTGGAACCTGCCCCTCGCGCAGGCCAAGACCACCATCCAGGCGTTCGGCGCGTTCGGCAACACCAGCACCATCACGCTGGGCACCACGGCGGAGACCGTCAAGGAGAAGGACTATGTGTTCAAGTCCGACGCGCGGCCGCTGAAGCTGTCCGTGCGGAGCATTGACGCGGACGGCCGGCTGAACCAGCGCGCGGCGCTCTTCCGCGTAACCGTTACGGACCCGACGCGCGAGGCCGGCGAGCAGGTGGTGTGGAGTTGCGACAACACGACCAACGCGACCCCGCTGGCGTCGTATGAGTTCGGCCAGGCCCGCTCCGGGATGCAGGTGCTCTTCGAGGCGGTGGAGGAGAGCTACTTCGACCAGAGCACGAACCTCGTCTATCACACCTTCAACCAGGAGAGCGTGGCGAACAAGTCGCTCGGCGTGGAGCGGTTCGTCGCCTCCGGCCTGAGCGTGAACGACACGGCGCAGACGGGCGACGCGACGCGCTACGCCTTCGAGCTGCGCGGCGACACGCGCATTGACTTCCGCACCCGCCACGAGTACGCGCTGGACGTCCGGAGCGATTTCTCCAAGACCGCCAGCGACCTGAAAACCACCACGGGCCTGAACTGGACCGGGCCGCTGTCCTCCGCCGCGGCCGGCTCGCCGGACCCCTCCGCCGGCCCCAACGAGGAGAGCGTCCGCCACTGGGTCGAGGCGGACACGCAGGTCGTCGCGCAGATTGACGCGGAGGTGCAGGACCTCACGCTCTGCGCGCAGATGCTGTATGTGCGCTACCTGCCGTATGAGTACGTCGGCACGGGCGCGGCGCGGGGCGATGTGCCGCTGGGCACCGTTTTCACGAACGTGCTGGCCGAACCGCGGCTGGCCGGCCTGCGGCATCAGATCAGTTTCAAGATGGACCAGCCCGGCACCATCCGCTACAACTGGAAGATCCAGTTCGGCGCGTATGTGCAAAGCCCCGAGGCCAACCTCCGCAAGGTCCAGCGCTATGACTACGGCAGCGCGACCTGGGACGACGTGGACCCCGTCGGCGCGGTCTATTGGTTCGACCAGCGCAGCGCCGTGCGCGTCCTGGCCGCCGCGAACAAGGACACCGTGGACTCCAAGGCGCTCACCGGCTGGATGCTGGGCGACGGCTACTACTTCCCCGCCGAGTGCAGCATCAACACCGACACGGGCGAGCCCGTCGGGATGACCATCACGCTCGACGGGAACAAAAACCCCGTGGCGCTGTGGACATCGCCAGAAATCGCCGACAAGCCGTACCGCGGGCTGGAGATCGTCAGCCTGCTGCGGCCGGTCGCGGTTACCTGGGGCTACGGCCGGCAGGTGTTCTACGACCCGATGCTCAAGCTGGGCGAGTATATGCTGCAAGGCCGCTCCACGCCCATCGAGCAGAAGTACCCGGCGGTGGCCGCGCGGTTGTTCGACCAGCCCACGAGCATTGACCCGCCGGATGCCGCAATCTGGGACGCGAACGCCAAGGTGCTGTTCCCCATCAAGCCCGGCCTCGTCAAGGCGGTCTATGTCGGGGACACCGCGGACAGCGGCTTCGAGGTGCATATCACCGCCAACTGGCCCAACAAGCCGCACTACGCGCACATCGCGGACACCCCGCCCGTGCAGCTCACGCCCGACCCTGCCGGCACGTTCCAGTTTGTGGAGAAGGCCTTCGCCGAAGACACGCTGCAGGTCGTCATCCAGAACGACAGCGAGTTCACCGCCGCGGGCAGCGGCTGGGCGGTCCTGCGCTTCAAGGACATCAAGCGCGTCGGCCGCTCCGAGCCCAAGGAGTACATCGCCCTGCGCACCGTGCGCTCGCAGTCCCTGCAGGCCTCGCTGAACGCGAACCCGGCCGGGGCCGCCATCATCGGCCGCGCCGTCCGCGACCCCGCCCTCGACCGCGCCACGCTCGGCACCGGCTACCTCGTCTATCAGGAGGGCGTCCGCTACAACCCCACCATCTACAACAGCGAGAAACTCGCCGCCCTCAGGTGCGCGGACCTCTACGACATGAACAAGCTCAAGGCCCTCTACCCCGAGAAGGTCATCCTCGCCCCGGCCCTGCTGCCCGGGCCCATCATCCCGGTCAACGAGTATCCCACCGTCGTGCCGGACGCGCAGTGGATCACCGTCGTGTGGTACGACGACCCCATCGCGGCCGACGGCCTGCTGTGGCCCTATGCCGCGCGGCGCTACACCCTGCGCTGGCCCGCCACCCCGGCGGAGGGCCTCGGGCGTATCGTCATCGCGAGCGAGTGGGGCAGTGAGAGCCTCGGCGCGGACGGCTTCGACCAGTTCATCACGGACGGCGCCGACGGCTTCCCGGCGGAAAAGACCCTGAACCCGACGCGCTTCGCGGAGCTGAAGGTGTATGCGCAGGGCGACCCCTCGCTCGCCGGCTACAACCCCAACGAAGAGCACGCGCTGATCGCGCCGTCGCTGCGCTACGCGGCCGTGTCGCCGCGGCCGGGCGCGGTGTACGCCCTGCGCGCGGGCGACCTCAACAACTACGGCGGCACGCAGACCTCCAAGCCGTTCGTGCTGGTGCAGTTCTTTGACAATTACCAGAACGAGTACGCCATGCGCGTCTTCTCGATCGCCAAGGAAGACGTTCAGTGGCCGGGCCACGCATTCGCAAACCAGCCGTGGCTCTTCACCCAGGCCGGCACGGGCATGAGCCCCGCGACCCCGGCGCAACTCATCGGCGAGCCGCATAAGACAATGTATGCGGGCGAGCCGGTCATGCCCTTCTACCCGATCGGCGTGGTCGAGGGCGCCGTGCCGTGCCCCGAATCCACGGGCGAGAACCTGCGCGGCCAGATGACGTTCTGGAAGGACCACAAGTACACGCGCTGGTCCGTCTCAGGCGGCGTGGACGCCTGGTTCGCCGTCAAGGCCTTCTACCCCGTCCAGCCCGACTTCTGGTGGCCGGAGGCCCTCACCGGCGCAACGCTGCTGGACGGCAAGGTCGTGCCGCCGCAGATCGGCGCGAGCGTGGCGTTCCTGCCGCCGAACCTCAACGCGGACAAGCTGCTGCCCACGCGCATCCTCTACAAGTCCGACTGGCCGCGCGTCGCGCCGACGCTGAAAGCCGGCGAGACCATCACCTACTCCGGCGGCGAGTTCCGCGCCGACCACCCCACGAGCATCGTGCCGAACAAGGCCGGCACAGGCCTTGAAACCATCCAGACGCCGGGGCTTCCCGCGGCCGTGGCCTTCGCCGTGGGCGAGGTGATCTTCGACGCGCTCAACCCGAAGGGCGAGACAGCCAAGCTGCAGTCCGACTGGACCGTGCGCGCCGTGCAGGCCTTGGAGACCCGCAGGGTCCCGCTCCCTGCGCAGAAATACCCCGACATCCTCCAGCCCGCGAACGGCAAGACGCGCCAGTATCAGGGCAAGTACATTTTCAAGGACCTGCCCGCCTCGCTACAGAAGCGCGTGCGCTACGACCCCATCGCGCAGGAACTCGAGCTGCGCGGCGTGCTGAACGACAAGACCATTGACGATGCCACGCTCACCGCCTCGCCCGGCGCGGTCTATACGCTCGAACCGAACATCCTCACCGCGCAGGACGTGGCCGACCTGTACGCCCTCGCCGGGGAGTCGGACTGGCGCACGGCCGTGGACGCGCTCCGCGCGCTGTCGCTCAACCCCAACGGCCTGACCAACACGCTGTACGGCAGCAACCAGTACGTCGTGGGGCTCCAGCCCAAGGTCCTGCGCGACGAGTACGGCATCGCGCAGACGAGGATGGTCAACGGGTTCCTCGAAGTCATTGACAACCCGGCCGTCGCCGAGAACGCGCGGGCGTTCGGCGTGGGCCTGGCCATTGTCCCCAACGGCAAGTTCCTCGACCCCAGCTCCGACTACCCCGACGTAAGCTGGGTAACGATCGCGGAGAACAACGACCCCTCGATGGGCGGCTCGCCCGTCGCGCTGCACGTCATCAAGGTGGACCGCCACGAGCGCTACCGCGGCGCGATCAAGGTCGTGCTGTCCGACAACGTGTTCGACGAGAACGTCGTCCTGCGGCACACGGGCGACTTCGGCGCGAACGGCGACGACCTCGTGTACGAGTGGTGGTACCGCCCGGACGACGGCGCGCTCAACGTCCTGCCGCCGTATGTGGCCGACGCAGCCTCCGCCGGCGACTGGAAACTCTTCCCCGACCTCTCGGGCAAGGGCGGCCTCGGCCGAAACGAGGTCCTGCTCAAAGGCGACCCCAATGCGCCGGAAGCGCTGCTCGCGGACTCGTGGTGGTTCGTGCGCTACCGCCACAAGAACGACGTGGTGAGCGGCACGAACTGGAAGGTGCGGCAGCCCGACAACGCGCCCAAGGTCAACTTCGAGTGGGCCGGCGCAGGCAACAACAGCCCCTTCACCTACGACATGAACGGCAACCCCGAGTACAAGGCGCAGCTCTCGATGGGCTGGATCAAGCGCGTGCTGGACGCGGTCAACCCCTACGAGGCCCGCATCCGCGACTTCACGGGCGACTCGCCCGCGACCTCGTCCTCCATGCTCCAGCAGCTCGGCCCGCGCTTCGAGGGCGCCGTCGCGCTCAACCCGGACAAGAACGTGATCGAGAACGTCGGTCTCATCGAGCTGTACCAGACCATCCTCAACCGCGCGAAGGATTTGAGCATCAACCTCTCGACGCCGGTCTCCACCCCGGCCATCGCCAACGCACTCCAGCTCGCATCCACGCGCCTCTCCGACTTCTATATGCTGCTCGGCAACGAGGCCTATGTGGATGCCAAAGACCCGACCATCGGCTACGGCTCCTTGTCGGTCGGCTACGGCGCGGCGTCGCCCGTCGTCCATGCATTCCAGAATCAGGTGTCGGGCCTGCTCGAAGAGGAGCTGTGCCTCCTGCGCGGCCAGGACGACAACATGGCCCGCCCCGTCTATAACCGCCTCTTCTGGAACTTCACCAAGGGCGAGGGCGAGGCCGCGTATGCGATGAACTACAACATCAGCGACATCAACGGCGACGGGTTCATTGACGAGTACGACGCGATGATCCTCTACCCGCAGGGCCACGGCGACGCATGGGGCCACTACCTCACCGCGCTCACCCAGCAGTACGACCTGCTGGCGCACCCCTACTTCAACTGGGTCTCACGCTCGGAGTTCTACAACCTCATGAACATCGTCATGAAGGTGGATTTCCTCGACGAGCGCAAGTTCGCGCAGGTCGCCGCGCAAAAGGCCAAGGCCGGCGCAGAGATCGTTACCAGCACCTACCGCCAGCACTACACCGAGGATGCCGCTGCGCAGTGGCAGGGCTACACCGACGTGAACCCCGACCGCGCATGGGGCGTCCAGGACTGGGCACGCCGCGTCGGCCAGGGCGCATACTTCGACTGGGTTACCGCTAACGCCCTGCTCCCGTCCGTCCACCCGAACGAGACGCTCGAAGGCATCCAGAAAGTGGACCGCCAAGAGAACGCGGACATCCGCCTCGTCTCCGCCAACCTCAACCTGGTGCAGGGCACACTGGACGACGCCGACCGCGGCCTCAACCCGCTGGGCATCTCGTCGCAGGCCGTGCCGTTCGACATCAACCCGCAGAGCTGGAGCGACGGCGTCTCCGGCCGCACGCACTTCGAGCAGATTTACGACCGCGCCATCGCCGCGCTCCTCAACGCGCAGGCCGCGTGGGACAACGCCAACGACGCGCAGAACCGCCTCCGCGCCGTCGCCAACACCGAGCAGGAGTTCCGCAACGATGTCTATCAGCAAGACATCGCCTACCGCAACGCGCTCATCGAAATCTTCGGGCGTCCCTATCCCGGCACGCTCGGCTCGGGCAAGTTCTACCCCGACGGCTACATCGGTCCCGACCTGATGTATTACCGCTACGTCGCGGCCAACGGCCTGTCCGCGCAGTTCCCTCAGCCGCTCGCCACCGCCTTCTCCTTCGACAGCAGCGGCACCCTGAACGGCGGCTCGATCTTCGACGCGCTCTCGAACTGCAACCTGCTCCAGCAGGGCGGCTACTCCTACAAGCTCGACCTGAGCAAGTACCTCAACAGCGTGTCCGCGCTCTTCGGCGGCCTCGACAACGACACCAAGGCCGGTGGCGCGCGCGCCGAGGACGGCATCTACAGCCTCTCCGCCCTCGACTTCAACGCCACGAACAACCCGCTCGCCGCCTTCGGCGACTACAGCCTGCCCGTCATGGCCTCGACGTATTCCCTGCTGGCCCCCGCCAGCTGGGGCGAGCGCCCCGCCGTCGGCGAGGCCCAGCAGATCATCGCCGAGATGCTCCAGCAGCAGATCGAGATCGCGGGGGTCATCGGCTCCTACCAAGGGATGATCACCGACGCCATCCGCGCCATCAACCTCCTCGAGCTCCAGCGCCAGATTGACGACCGCATCGCCAAGCGCAAGCAGGACCTCTTCATCTCCAAGTCCGTCATCAAGACCATCATTGACGCGGCCAAGCTGGTCTGCGAGATTATCGAGGAAGTGCAGGACTCGACCGCGAAGATCTCCGACGCCTCCGCCGAGATGATCCCCAAGAACACCCCCACCGGAGGCTTGGCCGTCTCCCCCGGCGACGTGCTAGCCCCCGGCCGCGGCAGCATCAAGCTCGCCGGCTCGATCGTTACCTCCGGCCTCGGCGCGGCCGGCATCGCCGCCAAGGTGCTGGAGTTCGCCAACGAGACCATCTGGGAAATCACCGAGGGCTCGGTGGAGCTGGTCAACGCCGACGACGAGCGCCTCAAGAGCTACATCGAGGCCATCGCCGGCATTGACAACATCCTCGGCCCCGAGGCCGACCTGCGGATGTCCATGTTCGCCAAGGCCGAGAAGATGAGGTCCATCGGCGACCGCTACCGCTCCACGCTCTCTCGCGGCGCACTCATCATTGACGAGCGCGAGGCCTTCAACCGCCGCGTCGCCGCCATGACCCAGCAGAACCGCTACCAGGACATGACCTTCCGCGTCGAGCGCAACCACGCCTTGCAGAGCTACAACCGCCTCTTCGACATCGCCGCGCGCTACGCCTACCTCGCCGCCAAGGCCTACGACTACGAGACCAACCTCGCCGGGGACGACCCCGGGTCGCCCGCCGCGCTGTTCGAGCAGATCGCCAAGGAGCGCGCGCTCGGCTACGTCGCCAACGGCCAGGCACAGACCGGCGCGGGCCTCGCGGGCATCCTCGCGCAGCTCGACGCAAACTACGGCGTCTTGAAGCACCGCCTCGGCCTCACCAACCCGCAGATCGAGACCGGCAAGCTCTCGCTCCGCACCGAGCACTTCCGCATCTTCCCCAGCGGCTACGACAACCCCGCCGCCGCCACCGCCGCAGACTGGACCGGCGCGAACAACGCGGACGACAACTGGAAGCAGACCCTGCAGAACGCCCGCGTCACAGACCTCTGGAACGTGCCGGAATACCGCTACCTCGCGCGGCCCTTCAACAACAGCCTCACCGCCGAACCCGGCATCGCCCTCCGCTTCGCCACGCAAGTCAAGTCCGGCAACAACGTCTTCGGCCGGCCCCTCGCGGGCGGCGACCACGCCTACGACCCGTCCGTCTATGCCACGCGCATCCGCTCGATCGGCATCTGGTTCTCCGGCTACCTCGCCGAAGACGTGCTGGCCGACCTCTCGGCCACGCCGCGCGTCTACCTCATCCCCACCGGGGCCGACATCATGAGCATCCCCAACGCGCCCTCGCCCGACCAGGTGCGCGTCTGGAACGTGCTCGACCAGATTATCCCCGTCCCCATCCCGGGCATCAACGCCAAGCTGCCCTACGCCGACTTCGTGCCGCTGCTCGACTCGCTCGACGGCCGCATCGGCCAGCAGCGCCGCTTCTCCAGCTTCCGCGCCTACCACGACTCCGGCTCGGAGGCCGTGAACATCAGCGAGCTGGTTACGGACTCGCGGCTCGTCGGCCGCTCCGTCTGGAACACGGGCTGGATACTCATCATCCCCGGCCGCGCGCTCAACGCCGACCCGGACGAAGGCCTCGACCGCTTCATCGAACTCGTCAAGGACATCCGGCTGGTCTTCGAGACCTACGGATTCTCAGGGAACTAACCATGAACCCTCGCATTCACACTGAACGTAACCAAGGAAAGGAGAACATCATCATGACTTCTCAAACGTTGAAAAATAAGGCCACAGGCGACAGCCAAGCGAAACGCAAACGCGCGTTGACCCCGTGTCTCATCCGCGGCGTTTTCGCCCTCCTCCTCACGCTCCCCGCACTGCTTCAGGCGGCGCCCGCCGGGATCGCAGAACCCGCGACCACCTTCTACGGCAAGGTCATCGGCACCGCCGACCTCCAGCCGTTCCTGATCACCGAGGGCCGGCTGAAGTGGACCATCCGCCGCGCGGACGGCGCAGACGTAACGCTCCACGCGAAGCTCTACGCCTTCAACAAGGGCGCATTCTCCTACCGCCTCGACGTGCCGCACGCCGCGCTCTCGCTCGGGCTGGAGTCCGGCGCCGAAAACATCCCGCTCGCGCTCTATGAGCAGACGCACCGCCATCAGTCCGTCCTGCTGGACGGCGAGCCGGTAACCCTGCTCGGCCCGGCCGGGGAGGTCTTCACGTCCGCGCAGATCCTGCGCTCCTCCACCTACCGCCTCGACCTCGGCGTGAACCGCTCCGCCCTCGACACCAGCGGCGACGGCATCCCAGACTGGTGGTGCGACCTCTACGGCCTCGACAAGCAGGGCAACATCGCCGGCACCGTCCTGCCCGGCGGCCTGACGATCGGGCAGTGCTATGCGCTCGGCCTGAACCCCAACGCCGACCACACCATCCCCGTCCTGCTCACCGAAGAGACCATCGTCTATGCGAACGGCAGCACGGCACTGATTCTGCAGGCCTTCGACCTCGACACCGAACCGTCCAACCTCGTCTATACGGTTACGTCCGTGCCGTTCGGGACCATCGCGCGCCTCGCTGCGGACGGCACGCTCGAACCGCTCGAGCCCGGCGCAACGTTCACGCAGGCCGATGCCCTGTCCGCCCGCGTGGTGTATCAGCACACAGCCGAGGTCAGCGACCCCGGCCTGTTCGGGCTCGCCCTCTCCGACGGCGACCACGCACCCGTGGACAGCACCGTCCGCCTCCTGCTCTACGAATCCGCCATCAACGAAATCTCGCCGCGCAGCGACCTCTACCAGCTGGCCAGCGCAGGCTTCATCGTCGGCGAGGGCGCGTTCATTGACGCCTCCGGCGCGGCGGTCTCCTATGCGCTCGCGGGCAGCACCCTCACCGGCGGCGCGGCGGATGACGTGCTGACCGACGCGCCCGCCAGCGGGGACGACCCCGACTGCGTGTGGACCGGCGGCGCGGGCGCAGACCGTTTCGTCATCACCGACTTCTCGGCGCATACCGTTACCCTCACCGACTTCTCCGTCGCCGAAGGCGATATGCTGGACATCACGGCGTTCAACGCCAGCGGCAAACTCTCCGACCACGTCTCGCTCGCGGGCAACCAGCTGACCTTCGCCTCCGGCCTGACCGTTACGCTGAACGGCCTCAGCGGCGAGGACCTCTACACGCTCGTTACCTGCGGCGCAATCCTGACCGACCTGCCGCTGACGCCGCGCGTGTCGGTTGTCGCCACAACGCCCGTGGCCCTGCGCAACGGCCCTGTCCCCGGCGTGTTCACCCTGATCCGCGAGGGCGACGCCGCAACGGCATTGACCCTCAACATCCAGGTCAGCGGCTCTGCGAACAACGGCGTGGATTACATGGCCATCCCCAGCACCTCGGTAACCATCCCGGCGGGCGTGTCGGCGCTGGAGATTGTTGTTACGCCCTACACGACAGGCGCAAACAGCGCGGTCGTTGCCGCACTGGCGGTGCTGGCGGGCAGCGGCTACACCGTCGGCCCGGCCCCGTCCGCAAGCATCACGATTGAGCCGCGCAAGACCGAGGTCGGCGTGGAGGCCATCCTCCCGGTCGCGGCGAAAGCGTCGGGCGAGTTCGGCCTGTTCCTGCTCTGGCGCGACGCAGCCGGGTCGTCGCTCCTCGTGCAGAACACGCTGGGCGGCGAGGCGGTCAGCGGCACAGACTACCAGACCCGCAACTTCGACACCGGCGCAGCGCTGAACCCTGCGGCGGTGAACTTCCTTGCGAACGAGACCGAGAAACTGATTGAGGTCGCGCTCCTGCCCGCCGCGAACCTGGCCGAGGCCAAACGCGTAACGCTCAGCCTAACCCCCACCACGCGCTACGCCATCATGCCCGGCTTCGCCGCCGCCGAGGTGGTGCTGATTGACCAGTGGGAAACCTACGAGGGCTGGCTGACCGCAGGCCTGCCGCCGATGTTGGGCCCGCTGACGACCGACGCCTCCACGCTCTTCAAGCGTTACGCCTACGGCGCGAACCCGCTGGGCAGCGACCTCTCAGGCTTCCCGCGCCCCTTCATGCTGTCAGACGGCATGACCGTGCGCGTGAAACAGCCTGTCGCCCGGATCGGCGTGTCCTACACCCTGAGCGGATTCACAGACCTCGCCGACCGCTCCGGCTCGGCAGTCGGCTTCACGGAAGTGCCGCCGCCGAAAGGCCAGCCCACCGGCCCCGACTGGAAATACTACCGCCTCAACAGCAACGGCGACCGCGGGTTCATCAGCGTGGAGGTAAAATGAGCGAGGGTCGGGACGAACGGACGATGACGGCTCGGGGGACGATAGGACCACAGGACCAAGGGGCAGCCCTTGCATCCCCGGCCGTTCGCCCCCTCAACCGCCGTCCCGCCGTCCTGCGGGCCTGCGGCCCCTTTGCCGCCTTCGCCCTCGGCCTGCTCCTCTACGGCTGCCGGCCCGCTTCCTCATCAGAGCCGACATCCCCTGTCCTCGCGACGGTCAACGGCCGGGCAATCACGCAGGCGGATTTCGACGAGGAGTCCTCCCGCCGCCCCAGCCTCTCTGCGGAGGCCACGCTGTCGAACCTCGTCGAGCGGCAGGCCATGCTCATCCGCGCGGAGGCCTCGGGCGCAGCGGACACGCCCGCCTTCCGGCGCGACACCGAGAACCGCCTGATCTCACAGTGGCTGGTGGACGCCTATCAGAAAGAACGCGAGGCCATCACCGTTACCGAAGAGGAGCTGGGCGCCGCCTATGAGACCCGCCGCGAGCAACTGTTCATACGCCCGCCGCTCACGCGCTATGCCATCCTCTACCGCAAGGGCCGCGACCTTGCCGAGCTGACCGGGGCCCTGGAAGAGGCCGTCGCCCGCTTTGAGGCCGACCGCGCCGCCGCCACCAACAACGGCCGGCTCCAAGGGTTCGGAAAGATTGCCGCCGACCATTCGGAGGACACCATCAGCCGCTACCGTGGCGGCGACCTCAGCTGGGTAGGGGACGACACCGCCTCGCGCATCCCGGCCGAGGTCCTCACCGCCGGGAAGGCCCAGGCCCTCCATGCGGTTTCCAAGCCCATGGCCGCGGGCGACGGCGTGTATGTCATCATGAAGACCGACGAGCGCGACGCCACGCAGCTTGATTTCAAAGAGGCCGCGCCGGCCCTGCGGAAACGACTCCTCGCCGAGAAGCAGACCGCACTGGAAAGCCGCTTCAAGAAGGATTTGATGGGCAGCGTTACCGTTGTCCACAAGGCCAGCCCCGTGGCTGCGCCGCAAGCGAGAAAGGACGGCAGGGACACGCCCCCGGCGTTCCCGATGCCAGCAATGGACTAAGGACGATTTGATTAAGCCACAGATGAACAAGAGAAAAGGGATGAGCGTATTATGAAAAAGACCACACGAGTAGCACTCACAGCAATGTTTCTCGCGGCCGCTGCCGCGCACGCACAGGTTTCGGTCAGCCCGGCCGCGGTAACGATATACCAGGGCGCGACGACCAACCTGACGGTTACAATCCCCGTCAACTGGGCGGTGGTGTTGCCCGTCGTGTATGACTCGGGCGTAACTTCCGCCTCGATCGCGGGCACGACCCCGGGAGCCCGGCCGCTGACCATCACGACCGCGGCCGGCGCCACGGGAACCTCCTCCGTAACGCTGACGACCTCGAACACGCTCACCAGCGCGACCTCCCCGCTCATTATCCCCATCACCTTCCGCGAGCGCCCGACGCTCACGGACGTTGCGCTGGCCGCCGACCACCTCGGCCATCTCCATTCCGGCCCGGGTGCGGTCGAGACCAGCACGCTGACCGGGACACTCAGCAACATCGCGACCTTCACGGCAGTCTCGGGGAACCCCGCCCTGTTCACGGTTACGGCGGGGCCGGTCCCCTCGCTGGCGGATATCCTCGTAACCCCGTTCGCGGGCGCGAGCGGAACGGCGGTCCTGACCGTAACCGGGCGCGACAGCGTGCTGGGCGGCACGGTCGCTTTCCCCCTCTCCATCACGGTGCGGCCGGCGCTGATTGTCTCGAACATTTCCCCGAACCCGCTGACGTTTGCCGAGGACACCTCGGGCAATCTCACGTTCAGGGTGAACGCCTGCCTCCCGTTCACGGCGGCCAACGTAAGCTACACCATGACCGAGCCGTACGCGCCGTACCATTACATCATCGCGTCGAACACGACGACGCTGGCGGTGTCTGGCGGCACGACGAACCTGACGACCACGTTCTTCCCGTCGCCGGACGCTTACGGCGTGGTAACCGCGCGGCTCGACATCGCCGTGGGGACCGTCCCGTACACCTACTCCTCCAACATCGTCATCCGCGTAACGCCCGTGCCGGACGCGCCGAAAATCACAGGCCTGCCCAGCGAAATCATTATGTCCAACAAAGACCCGTGGACAAACGCATTCATCAATGCCGTCATCACCGACCCCGACGATTACCCGCCGCCACCGGCCCCGCCCGCCGCCGCCATCTACAAGGAGCCCTCGAACGTGGTCATCTCCAACGCGCTCAACGCCATCGTGTTCGGCGGGCTTGAGACCTCGGTAACCAACGCCCCGGCCAACCGCACGGTGAACCTGCAAACCGACTGGCTGCAGGGAATGTCGCTCAAAGTCCTCAACGGCCTGCCCGGCGCCATCGGCACGACCAACACCTACACCGTGCTCATCACCGCCACCGACACCAACGGCCTCTCGTGCGTAACGTCCGTGCCCGTCAGGGTCTGGTTCAAGAACACGCCACCGGTCTTCACCGTGAACCTGAAAAGCCCGGGGCTGACCGTAACGGAAGGCTACCCCGAGTCGCCCTTCAAGCTCGACCAGCTGGTGGACCCCGACATCGGCCAGACACACACGCTGAAGGCGTGGCTCGCGCCCGAGTCCACGCAGTACGGGTACCTCACCTTCAACGGCGCGACGCCCGGCACGGTAACCGTCGGCACCGACGGCAACCTCTCCTCGCTGGACGCCGCCCTGCGCAACCTGCAATTCACCGCCTACGACGGCGTGATGACCAACGAGACCGAGACCCTCTTCTTCATCTTCGAGATGTACGACGGGTTCGACTCCACCATCAACACCAACACCTTCACGCTCGTCCAGCAGAAGCGCCCACCCGTCATCACCCTGGGCGGCACACCCGGCCCCTTCAACATCACCTCCGAGCTGACCACGCCGATGCGGCCCTTCCCGCAGACCACGGTTACCGACCCCGACGAAGGCGGCAACCAGTTTGTCTATGCCGAGATTTCGGTCAACCCGCTCTACCTGTCGCTGGCCAACACCGAGGGCATCGGCGAGAACCAGCACCCCACCAGCCTCACGGCCCTGCTGCGCTCCATCACGTTCCTGCCCAACCTCGCATCCTCCTCACCGCTCTACACCGTGCCGATTGGCGAGTCCGTCTCCGCGGTCATCACCATCAAGGCCACGGACAAGTACGGCCTCGCAAGCGAGCCGAGGAGCGTAACCGTCAACATTGACCGCCTCAACGCCGCACCCATCATCACCGTCCCCGTCAACCAGCCTGTGCTGTTCTCCCCCGGCAGCACCATCTACCCGTTCGAGCACATCAACCTCGAGAACGACGACCCCCACCCCGTCACGTTCACCTTCGTAGCGGACAACGCCAACAAAGGCTCGTTCGGCAACACCGCCGGCCTCACGCCCTCCGGCAACGGCTTCACCATCACCGACACGACAGCGAACATCCTCGCCATCGTTACCAACGTAACCTTCACGCTCAACCCGGCCTTCGCGTTCCCCCCCGACTCCCCCGGCGGCACGCTCTTCTCCCTCTCGGCACAGGACGCATTCCTCGCCAGCACCAGCGCCGACCTCGCCATCCTCGTGCAAGACCCGCCGCGCAACTGGCTCGTTACGCGGCTGCTTGACGACGGCGCCCCCGGCTCGCTCTCCCATGCGCTCGAACGCTTCGGCAACAACGACGTCATCACCTTCGCCCTCGACGACTACCCCGCCACCATCCGCCTCTCCGACACCCCCGCCATAACCGCCAACAAGGCCCTCACCATCAAGGGCCCCGGCGCCGACCTGCTCACCCTCTCCGGCGACGTGAACGGCAACGGCAAGCCCGACCGCCGCTTCATGACCGTCGCCGCGCCAGTCGTGCTAGAAGGCCTCACCCTCGCGGACTGCACGGGCGACTACGGCGGCGCCGTCTCCGTCATCGCACGCGGCCACCTCACCCTGCGCAGCGTAACCATCCGCAACTGCATCGCCACAGGCGCCGGCGGCGCCATTGACGTTGACCACGGGCAACTCACCGCCGAGTCCTCGATGTTCCTCGACAACGCCACCTCCCTCAACGCCTACGACGGCGGCGGGGCCGTCTCGCTCTTCACAGACACCTACATCACGTTCCGCAACTGCATCTTCGCGCGCAACCACCAAGGGTGCGTCGGCGGCATGGGCGGCGGCGCCATCTTCGCCGAATTCCCCGGCGACAGCCCCTGGTTCCTCGACATTGACGTCATCAACTGCACCTTCGTGGACAACGAAGACCAGGCCCGCAATTACGGCTCGCTCTACGACCCGCAAGGCACCTCCATCTTCGCCTACGGCGCATGCGCCTTCTACCTCGCCGACAACATCTTCTCCGACGACCCCTGGATGCGCACCCTCAACACCTCCGCCTCCGGCGAGATCATCTCCTTCGGCGGCAACGTCTGCAACAACGACGCCACCGTGTTCCAGAACCAAGGCGGCGGCAGCCCCCAGAAAAACCTGCTCAACCACATGGACGACCAGACGAATCTCCAGACGGTCTTCGACGCCAGCCTCGCGCCACTGAACCTCAGCCCCATGGCCTACCACGCCAACATCCCCGTCTCAACCGACGCGGCCGGCCGCATCCGCAACATCGCCAGCACGCTCCCCGGCGCGCTCGACCCCGCCGCCGCCGCATTCCCCACCATCACCGAAATCCAGCTCGCCGAAGGCTTCGGCTCCGGCGACCGCTTCATCGAAATCTACGCCCCGCGCAACAGCAAGACCCCCGTCAACCTCCAAGGCATGACCCTCGCCGTGAACGGCGTCGCCGTCCACACCTTCGGCCAGGGCGCCATCGCCAACCCGACCGGCTTGGGCTTCTACGCCGCAGGGACAAATGCCGCGTTCGTCTCCGCCGCACACCTGCTCGAACCCGGTCACGGCGTGGTCATCGTCTTCCCCGCCCTCACCAACGCCCCCGTCGTCGCCATGTTCCAGCTTCCCATGGCGAGCGACAACCCCACGCCCGTCGTCCGCGCATCCATCATCAGCAATGCGGTTGACTTCGCCGACCTCACGGCCACCGGCCGCGGCCAGGTGGAAATCCTCTCCCCCTACAGCCCCCTGCCCGTGGTCCGCCACACCTTCCTGACCGACTACAACGACCCCGAATCCGCCACCGGCACCGACCCCCTCGACCTCGGCATCCAGTCCATCGCGACCCTGCCGCAGGCACGCGGCTTTGCCTTTGTCCCCCACGCGTGGAACAACAACCCCCTCCTCGAATCCCCCGGCGCAACCAGCGAAGGCACCCCCTTCGGCGGCGACAACGCACCGCCCATCGCACGCAACGACTCCGCCCTCGGCACAGAGGACGACATCACGTTCATTGATGTCCTCGCCAACGACACCGACCCCGACGACGACCCCATCTTCATCCTCTCCCACGACCTCTCCTCCACCCTCGGCGTCGCCATCACCCTCGACCCCGACACCGGCATGCTCCGCTACAACCCCATCGGCAACCCCGCCATCCAGGCCCTCCCCGCCAGCCGCGAAGTCATAGACACCTTCACCTACACCATCCTCGACGGCCTCCCCCTCACCCTCGCCAACGTGGACTTCACCGCCGCCGCATTCTCCACCTTCACCTGCACCACAGCCGATGGCATGCCCCACGGCCTGAACGTGAACCGCAAGGTCTGGGTAGAGGGCCTCGGCTACATCGTCCACGACGTACCCGCGCCAGACGTGTTTGTCTTGAGAGAAGCCCTCCCCGAGGCCTTCGCCGACACCCTGCTCGCCAACACAGTCTATACGCGCAACCCGGCCAACGCCGCAACCGCCACCGTAACCATTACGCTCGAAGGCCTGAACGACAACCCCGTCGGCGTGCCAGACGACCTGCGAACCCTCATCACCGACCTGACCGAGCGCACCGCTGTGCGCATCCTTGCGCACCCGGACCTCGCCAACAGCGCAACCTTCCCCGACTACCCCGAGACACCCGCCCCGAACATCGGCCTGCTTGCGAACGACCTCGACGTGGACGAAGGCGACACCCCCGACACCTTCCGCATCACCGGCATCCTCTCCGATGACGACGTGCACCCCGTTACCGCGCTCACCGCCGCCGGCCCCGCCACACGCGTAACCTCGCCCGGCCACGGCCTCGCGAGCGGCACAACGGTTACCCTCCTCGGCGCAGAGAACCCCGCGCGCGTCAACGGCGCATGGCCCGTTACGGTCATTGACGACAACACCTTCGACATCCCCGCCACACCCGGCACCTTCCTCTGCGACAACGCCGTCTGGATCCCCACCTCCACCGCGCAGGCCGCAATCACACCGCTGGGCGCCAGCGTAACCCTCAACAACCGCGCCAACTTCCTCGAAGACAATGTCGTCTATGACGCCAGCGTCTCCGCACAACTGCGGAAGCTGGGCGAAGGCCAATCCGTCGCCGACGGCTTCTGGTACATCCTCGTGGACAAATACAACGCCCCAGGCCTCGCCTACGTTACACTCACCGTCAACGGCGTCAACGACGCCCCCGACGTAACCAACGAGCCGCCCGCGGTTGACGACCTCCTCGACTTCTTCGACGACGACGACCTCCTCGACATCCTCACCAACCGCGTCAACGTGCTGACCGTCCTCGTCCCGCCCGCCTCCGGCGCCGAGGACCGCGCCGACCTCATCATCGCCGACAAGGCCACCACCAGCCTGACCACCGCCGACCTGCTCCTGCTCGCCGACTTCTTCTCCACCGACGAGAACACACCGCTCGTCATCCACGAATCCATCCTGCTGGCGCGCGCCACCGACATTGACACCAACGACACCCTCACCGTCTCCGGCACCGCACCCTCCTCCCTCCTCGGCGCAACCGTCAGCATCACCGCCGGCAACGTAACCTACGACCCCCGCACATCCAGCACGCTCCGCGCCCTCGGCATCGGCGAGACCGCATTCGACGTGTTCACCGTGGACGTCAGCGACGGCCTCGCCAGCACGCCGATGCGCGTCGTCGTGCTCGTGCGCGGCGTGAACAACAAGCCCATCGCCAACCCCGTCTATCTCATCAACACCACCTTGGCCAACTGGGTTACCTTCACGCCCAACGTTACCGACGCCGACATACACGACATCTTCCCCGACGTTACGGTCGAAGTCCCTGATGTCGCACAGCCCACGAACGCCATCCCCTACACCATCACCGACCACTCACTCTTCCTCGCGATGGACGACACCTTCCGCCTGCCCTACAACACCGGCGTTACCACACTCGACATACTGGCCAACGACGTCAACTTCCACGGCACCGGCATCACACTCGTCTCGGTTACGCCCTCACTCGCTGGAGGCACGGTCTCCGTCAACAACGCCGGCACCGCTCTGCTCTACACGCCCCCCGCCGACTTCGCCGGGCTCGACATCTTCACCTACAGCATCACCAACGCCCTCGGCATCGTCCGCAAGGCCAACGTCCGCGCCTACGTCATCCTCAACGACTTCAACGGCCCGCTCCACGCCTGCGACGACGCCTACGCCGTCGCCCGCGGCATGAGCCTCACCATGAGCGTCCTCGACAACGACGTCATGCTCCCCAACGCCCCCGCCGGCCTCACCATTGACCCCACCTACGCCGCCGACTGGCCCGCCGGCCTCACCCTCAGCGGCAACGCCCTCCACTACACCGCCGCAACCGCCGAATCCGAAATCCGCTTCCACTACCGCGCCCTCGGCGGCGGCGGCGCAGCCTCCGTGGCCCAGGTCCGCATCAAAATCATAGACCGCCACACCAGCATCCAGCCCGACTACGTTACCGTCGCACCCGGCGCACCGCCCGTCACCCTCGACCTGCTCGCCAACGACATGATCCTCGGCGACTCCAACGAAGGCATGCTCATCACCGCCCTCGACACCACCGGCACCGCCGGCACCGTAACGATCGCCCCCGACCAGCGCACCGCCACCTACGCCGCACCCGCCGGATTCATCGGCGTGGACATCTTCACCTACACCGCCGTTGACCGCTACGGCGCGCAAGGCACCGCCAGCGTCTTCGTTACCGTCGGCATCCCCATCGCCGCACCCGTCTCCATCACCGTCGCCACCAACACCACCACCCTCATTGACGTGCTCGCCAGCGACACCGTCCTCCCCTACGCACCGCCAACCTCCCTCACCCTCACCGACGTCTTCCTGCGCAACGGCGAGACCGCCAACGGCACCGCCACCCTCGCCGGCGACACCGTGAGCTTCGAGGCCGGCCTCGGCATCAACGCCTCCGCCGTCTGGCTCTACACCTACGCCGTGCCGAACACCTCCCTCATCATGACCGGCCAGCTCGCCATCGTTACCTCACACGGCAACGCCTTCTACGCCAGCGCCGACAACGCCGTCGCCCGCAAGAACAGCACCGCCGTAACCATCAACGCACTGGCCAACGACATCTCCTACCGCCCCGGCCACTACCCGCTCACCATCCAGTCCGTCCAGCTCTACTCCGAGCGCGGCGGAACCGTTACCACCGACGGCGCCCTCCTCTACTACACCCCGCCCACCGGCTACGAAGGCATTGACACCTTCAGCTACATCGCCTCCGACGGCATCGGCCTCGAAAGCGGCTTCGTTACCGTCAACGTCGTCCCCGGCGACCTCATCGTCAACGACGACGCCTTCATCATCGGCTACGAATGGGACAACTTCGCAGGCGCCCCCAAGGCCTACACCCTCCCCGTCCTCGGCAACGACAGCGTCTTCCCCGGCGGCGGCGCATTCGCAATCGTCGGCTTCGGCATCGGCGCCGACGCCCCCAGCCAGGGCGGCACCGTCTCCTCCCCCGACGGCCAGACCGTCTCCTACCGCCCCGCAACCGTCTCCCTCGCCCCCGGCGACGAATTCACCGAAACCTTCACCTACGAAGTCGAGGACACCTACGGCCGCAAGCAGTCCGCCCGCGTTACCGTTACCGTCCGCCAGCGCACCACCGGGATTGAGGCCGAAACCCAAGACGACGCCTTCAACGTCGAACGCAACTCCATTGAAAACATCCTCCCCGTTACCGCCAACGACCTCGTCGAGCCCAAGACCCCGCTCCCCAGCCTCGGCATCCACGTAACCGCCCCCGAGCAGACCCTCGGCACCGTCCGCACCGACGGCCTCAACCTCATCTACACCCCCCCCACAGGCTTCGTCGGCATAGACACCATAACCTACACCATCACCGACGGCCTCGGCGGCACAGGCTCCGCCACCGTAACGGTCTTCGTCGGCGCACTCCCCACCGCCACCGACGCCTTCAGCGTCCTGCGCGGCACCACCACCGACCTCGACATCCTCGCCAACGACCCCATCACGCAAAGCTACCTCGCATCCTACCAGACCGCCCTCCACGACGCCTACGGCGCAACCCACGGCGGCACCGCCTCCATCAACGGCACAAAAATCAGCTACACCCCAGACCCCGCCTATGCCGGCCCCTACCCCTACACCGAGCAATTCACATACGAACTGCGCGACCAGTCCGCCCGCACCACCACAGGCCAAGTCCTCGTAACCGTCCACGACCTCGCCGACAGCCAGTCCACCAGCATCGTCTACGTCATCCACCCCGACCACGCCATCCTCCCCGGCAGCCCCCGCGACATCTGGAACACCTTCCACTTCGGCCCCGGCTACATCTCCGACCCCGCCTCCGCCGGCGGAGCCAGCCCCATGGGCGACGGCGTGTCCAACGACGCCAAATACGCCTTCGGCGCCGACCCCACCGTGTTCGACCCCACCGCCGGGAAGATCCTCATCCGAATGCTCCCCGGCGACACCGCCTCCCTCACCTACACCTACCGCAGCAACGACCCCGCCCTCACCTTCACGCTCCACTCCTGCGACGACCTCACCCTCGCCGACTGGCAGCCCGTAACGGACGACACCTTCTCCTCCGTAACGCACGCCCTCGACACCACCCTCCGCATCGCCACCCACAACATCCCCACCACCGCCATCCCCCGCCGCTTCTTCAAAATCATCGTCGGCATGTAGCAGACCAAACACCCCGCACACAGCCGGGGCCTCCACCGCCACGCGATCAGCCGGCAGGGCTAGGCTAGTTGGGTAGGGACGGATCTCCGAGCCGTCCGCTCTGGCGCGAGCGCAGTCGGTAGGGGACCCCGCCGATGCGAGCGCAGTCGGTGGGGCAGGGCTAGGCTAGGCAGGGCTAGGGCAGTTGGGTAGGGACGGATCTCCGAGCCGTCCGCAGGTAGCATGGCAATGGTAATGGCGGTTTCGGAGAAACCGCCATTACCAGAATGTCCAATATCCAACACGGAATGATCAATGATCAAGGTCGGGCGACGGCGTCCCCGCCGTGCCGCATAATGTACAAGGGTCAATAGCCCTGAAAGGGCGGCACTCACTAGCGTAGGGCAACGCCCTACGTATGGATGCAAAAGAAATTCAAGCCCTGTAAGGGCGACATCCCGTGCAGAAAAGGAGCACATCCTGTTAATAGCCAACAATCCCAATCTAAACGATTATATATTGCAAACTTTTTCCCTCTTCCCTCTTCCCTTTTACCTCTTACTTCCTACTTCCTACTTCCTACTTCCTACTTCCTACTTTCTCCTTTCTCCTTCCTCCCTCCTCCCTCCTCCCTCCTCCCTCCTCCCTCCTACTTCTTCCCCTTCACCTCCTCCCAGATGGCCCTCTGGAAGTCATTCGTCGGGGCCGGGGCCCAGCCCTCCTCGCAGGCCTTACGGTAGGTAACCGTGCGGACGGGCTGGATGCCGAGCGCGCCGGCCTGGGCCAGGAACTTGTTGAACGGCTCCGGGCAGAGCGTGCTCGCTTTCAGCGCGTCAAGGCCATCGGGGCTGAACACCGGCCGGAGCAGGCAGTTCTCGAAGTTCGAGTTCGCCGCGCCCATCAGGTACCCGAGCGCGCGCCACAGCTCTTTGCGCACACGGCCCGAGAAGACCTCTCCGCTCACGCCCGCCGTCCGGAGCGCCGCGGCGTTCACCGCGACCCAGCGGTCCTCCGGCGCGACAAGCAGGGCCGCCTGCCCCTTCGCCTCGTGGCAGATGATGACGGCCCCGACCTCTCCCCGCTTCATCACCTCCGCCGCGAAGGCGTTGAGGTCGGCGGTCTTCGCGCCCGCCCTGTCCTGCACAAGGACGGGCAGGTGCGTTACCTTCGACATCTCGGCCGCCAGGGCCGCAAGCCCCCCGGCGGGGTCCTCGCGCAGGGTGCTCACGATCGCGATGTGCGCACCCTTGGCCGGGCTCAGGAGCATCCCCCCCGTCCGGGCCTGCATATTGGCGTTGGGCCGCGCCTCCGGCGCATCCGCCGGCACCGCGCACGGGGCGGCGAGCAGGCACGCCGCCGCGCTGATTGCAAAATGAGTCGCTCTCATGTTCATCTCCTTACCTCCTCAGGGCGGGCAGGGCGATCGGCTTGATCCCCTTCTCCGCCAGCCTCTGGTTCTCCTCCTCCACGTACAGCTCCGCCTCCCCGGGCTCGCCCTCCCGGAGCAGGCGCGCCGCGTTCGACTGTGCCGCCCGCCACTCCCTGCTCGCCTCCACCAGCTGCTCCTGGTAATGCCCGAGGAACGTCTCCACCGTCCCTCCGCCGGCAAGGTACGACCGCAGCACCTGCTTGGCGTACGCGACATTCGCCTTTGCGGCGAAGGCCTCCTCGCTGTCGTCGTCGAAGACGGCAATGTCGCTCTCCAGTATCTTCCCGATGTCCTCGGACTGCGCCAGCCTGGGCAGGGGCGGCGGGGGGTCCCCGAGCCGCGTGTTGACGAGCCAGCCGATGATCTGCTCCGTGCCCGAGGCGAAGGCCCGCCTCCGCACCTCCGCCTTGGCCTCCCCGACGGCCTCCCCGGCGGCCGGGATATCCCCCCCGGCGGTCTCCGGGCCTGCGGGCTCGGCCCCAGCGGCGGCGCCTCCGCCGCCGTCCACCTCCCCCGCAATCGCCGCGCCCTGAACGGCTGCGGGGGCTATGCCTACGGCCCGCGCGCCGGCCCGTGCCGCGGCACGGCCGGGGGCAGTAGCCCCGGCGGGTGCGGGCCCGCCGACCTCCCGCGCGGGCCCGCGGAGGAGCCACAGCCCGGCAAGCGCGGCCGCCGCCGCAAGGAGCGCCCACGGCAGGGCGCGCCGCCCCTTCGGGGGCCCGCCCGGGCCCTGCCGATCCTCCGCGACCGACAGCGGCACGCACCCCTGAGCCCGCAGACCGCGCACCGCGGACGCGCGGTCCTCCGCGCGGACGGTGCCTTTCCGCAGGCGCCCG
>Ga0123353_10001395_pt1 | contig 29586 bp, 27 predicted proteins | sample TergutLab28metaG_3_FD_92763 | JGI IMG/M metagenome (GOLD analysis project Ga0123353, IMG submission 92763) | Labiotermes labralis P3 segment gut microbial communities from Petit-Saut dam, French Guiana - Lab288 P3 | ecosystem: Host-associated > Arthropoda: Insects > Digestive system > Gut ...
ATGAAACTTAGGTTTAACTGTGCAGTTTTATCTACGTTTCGGGGAAAACGGGATATCTGAATTAAATGAAACTTAGGTTTAACTGTGCAGTTTTATCTACGTTTCGGGGAAAACGGGATATCTGAATTAAATGAAACTTAGGTTTAACTGTGCAGTTTTATCTACGTTTCGGGGAAAACGAAATATTTAAATTTAATCAAACTTAAGAAAGGACTATAATAAGAATATGGCAAAACAGATTATTTACGGAGAGGAAGCCCGCAAAGCTCTTCAATCCGGTATCGACCAGCTCGCAAACACAGTTAAAATCACACTCGGGCCCAAAGGCAGAAACGTGGTGCTCGATAAGAAGTTCGGCGCGCCTTTGATTACAAACGACGGCGTTACAATCGCAAAGGAAATCGAGCTCGACGAGCCTTATGAAAACATGGGCGTGCAGCTTGTTAAGGAAGTCGCAACCAAAACCAACGACGCGGCGGGCGACGGCACAACGACAGCGACGCTTTTTGCGCAGATTATCGTTAATGAGGGCATGAAAAACATCGCCGCCGGCGCAAATCCGATAATCGTAAAAAGAGGTATTGAGAAAGCTGTTGACGTGGTTGTAGATGAAATCAAAAAGGCATCGCATCCTGTTAAAGGCAGCGAGGACATCGCACGCGTAGCGACTATTTCCTCGGGCGAAGAAACTGTAGGAAAATTGATTGCTGACGCTATGGAAAAAGTAACCAGCGACGGCGTAATTACTATTGAAGAAAGCAAAACCGCCGAAACATACAGCGAAGTTGTTGAGGGCATGCAGTTCGACCGCGGTTATGTTTCACCTTACCTTTCGACAGACGGCGACAAGATGATAGCGGAGCTCGACGACCCGTATATTCTCATTACCGATAAGAAAATTTCGAACGTTCAGGAGATTCTCCCCGTGCTCGAGCAGGTAGTGCAGAGCGGCAAGAAGCTGCTTATAATCGCAGAAGACATCGAGGGCGAAGCGCTCACTACAATCATTCTTAACAAACTCCGCGGAACCTTCATCTGTGTAGGCGTAAAGGCTCCCGGGTTCGGTGACAGGCGCAAGGAAATGCTACGTGACATCGCGATTCTCACCGGCGGTGAAGTTATAACCGAAGAGCTCGGACTCGACCTCAAAGAGGCTACTCTTGAACAGCTCGGTACCGCAAAGCAAATCAAGGTTTCTAAGGAAGACACGATTATCGTTGACGGCGCAGGCAGCAAGCAGGCGATTTCCGAGAGAATCAATCAGATTAAAGCTGCAATTGAAGACACTACAAGCGAGTTCGACAAGGAAAAGCTGCAGGAACGCCTTGCGAAGCTTTCGGGCGGCGTGGCAGTGGTAAAAGTCGGCGCGGCTACGGAAGTTGAGATGAAAGAGAAGAAGCTGCGTATTGAAGACGCGCTCGCGGCTACAAAAGCTGCAATCGAAGAGGGAATAATCCCGGGCGGCGGAGCTGTGCTCATTAACGCTATGGGCGCGGTTGAAAAGCTCGCGAATACCCTTGAGGGCGACCAGAAGACGGGCGCAAGCATTATTCTGCGCGCGCTTGAAGAACCGGTTCGTCAGATTGCGGTCAATGCAGGGCTTGAGGGTTCGGTAATCATCGACGCGATTAAACGTTCGGGTAAAATAGGCTACGGCTATGACGTGCTGGGCGACAAGTATGTCGATATGGTTGAAGCGGGCATAGTTGACCCCGCTAAGGTAACGCGCAGCGCGTTGCAGAACGCGGCGTCGATTGCAGCGATGGTACTGACCACCGAGAGCCTTGTAGCTGATAAGAAAGAGGAAAATCCCGCACCTATGATGCCTCCGGGCGGCGGAATGGGCGGAATGTATTAAAAGCCGGCAATTACGATTTAATAAAAAGCAATACTGATTTTTCAGTATTGCTTTTTTGTTTTGGATATGTTATACTCTAAATATACTACTTTTTGGAGGATTTTTACATGAAAAAAATCGTTTCATCATTACTTATTGCAATAATGATTTTATCGTCGGCGCTGCCGGCGGCCGCATCAAACATAACGTATTCCACCTCAGATGCGATGACAATTCTCAGAGACGTGGCGGGTACTATGTCCTTAACCCCGCAGCAAAGAACAAGGTTCGACTTAAATAATGACGGAGATATTACCACCGCCGACGCGCTTATAATTCTGCGTGTAGTGGCGGGGCTGCAGGAGGCTCCCGAAGTTACACCGACTGTGAGTGAGGGTGATTTTACCGTTATACTTAACAAGCCTGATTACGTGCGGAATGAAACCATGCAGGTGACGGTATCGGGGCTCACGCAGCGGGATATTAATATCGGTGCAACCATTGCCGTTTACAACAGCGGAGCAGCGCACAAAGACAGCCTGATGACCAGAACCCCTCCGGTCGGCGAGGGTGTTATTGAGATACCGGCGCCCTCCCGTAACGGCGTTTTTGAGCTCCGTCTTTACAGCACAGGTTCGCCTTTCAGAGAAGAATCATTTATAATGAGTATAACATTCACTGTCGGCGGCGCAAGATAGCGCATAGTTTTTATATTAACGGACGCCCGGTACAATGCGGGGCGTCCTTAAATTTTTTATGTTGCTTTTTTTTTATATATGTGTTATTATTAAATTCATAAGGGAGATGCTCTGAAATTTGGAAATAAATATAACTGAATCGGGAAAATGAAACTCTTCATTCCTCGTTGGTGGAGAAAGTTTAAAAATAAATACAACTGAATCGGGGAAAACGAAACTTTTCATTCCTTGTTGGTGGAGAAAGGACTTAATAAAAATATGAATAGAATAATGATTATCGTCAGTATAATCATGGTAATTTTTATCGGCGTTATTATTTACTCTGCCGCAACCAACAAGCCCGAACCTCCTCCCGAACCCGAAGAGCCATGCCCGAACACGGTTACGGTTGCAGGTGAGGATTATAAAATTGACTCAACTACCTCGCTCTCCATTGAATGGACTTCGCTCACGGGCGAAGATATGAGGAGCATCGCATTACTTGTTAATCTGACGAGTCTTGAGCTGAAAGTATGCGAAATCACTGATATACGCCCGCTTTCCGGGCTTGTGAATCTTACGCGCCTGGATTTAAGGCTCAACAGCATTTCGGATTTAACTCCGCTCAGCGAGCTGTTGAATCTGACGCATCTTGATTTACGACACAACGATATAAGCAGCGTTAACGCTTTGGCGGATTTAACAAATCTTGTTATGCTTGAGCTCGGCGGAAATAATATTTCTGATATAAGCCCGCTGTACGGCAGGTTGCCATATCTTAAAAACCTGTACATCTACGACAACGCAAAGGATTCCAGAGGCTATGATTATTTCGATGAACGTTTGTACGGGGATATAATAAAAGAGCAGTTTCAAAGGGCGACAATCCATTTTTAATATATAGTTGATTAACTTGAAAAACCGCTTTACGGTTTTTCCGGCAAGCAAAGCTTGCCGCCCGTGCTGTAAGCGCGTAATCAACTATGCAATCAAATTAAGCCGCTGCGCGGTTGTGCAGCAACCGCCGCACCTTGAAAATGCTATTGCATTTTCAAGTTAATTGATTATAAAAAACAGGAGGACGATAAAGCTTGAAAACAAATGGTACAAAAACAGGGAAAAAGAGAATTTTTATTCTTCATTTGTGCAGAAAGGACATGGTAAAAAAATGAGCCAAATCAAAGACATTAACCTATGGGAGAGCGGCAAACGCAAAATAGACTGGGTGGAGGCTAATATGCCGCTCCTGCGCGGAATCAAAGCCGACTTTGAGAAAACTAAGCCGTTTTCGGGGCTTAAAGTTGCGCTGTCTGTGCATTTAGAGGCGAAAACTGCATATTTATGCAAAGTGCTTGCATCAGGCGGCGCCCGGATGTATATCACCGGCAGCAACCCGCTTTCAACGCAGGACGATGTAGCTGCCGCGCTCGTGCAGGAGGGGTTGGAGGGCGGCACCTGCCTCGAAGTCTTTGCGTGGCACGGCTGCACGGATGAGGAGTACAAGGCGCATATTTCCGAGGTCGTTAAAATTGGACCTAACATAATTATTGACGACGGCGGGGATTTGGTGAACCTGATTCATGCTGAGTATCCCGAACTGATTCCGGGCGTTATCGGCGGCTGCGAGGAAACCACGACAGGTATTATCCGTCTTATTGCAATGAACCGCGAGGGCAGGCTGAAGTTTCCGATGGTACTGGTGAACGACGCGGACTGCAAGCATCTGTTCGATAACCGCTACGGTACAGGACAGTCGGTTTGGGACGGAATCAACCGTACTACTAACCTGATTGTTGCGGGTAAAAATGTTGTAGTCGCAGGCTACGGCTGGTGCGGCAAGGGCGTCGCGGCGCGCGCTCTCGGGCAGAACGCCTCAGTCATTATAACAGAGATTGACCCCATTAAAGCGATGGAAGCGGTCATGGACGGCTTCAAGGTCATGACCATGAACGAAGCGGCAAAAATCGGCGATGTCTTTATCACCGTGACCGGTTGCCGTGACGTTATTGTCGAAGCTGATTATAACAACATGAAAAACGGCGCAATCTGCTGCAATGCGGGGCACTTCGATATTGAGGTTGACGTCGCGGGACTTAAGAAAATCGCGGTCGAATCCAAGCTCGCGCGCGACAACATCATGGGTTACAAGCTAAGCAACGGCAATTGGATTTATATTATCGCCGAGGGGCGGCTCGTGAATCTTGCCGCGGGCGACGGACACCCGGCTGAAATCATGGATATGTCGTTCGCGATTCAGGCGCTGTCGGCGCTGCATTTGGTACAGAATAAAGGCAAGTTCGCAGACAACGTTGTGAAGGTACCGCTTGAGGTTGACCGGGATGTGGCGTGGCGGCAGCTCGTGAACTGGGGGATTACGATTGACAAGCTTACCGATGTGCAGGAAAAGTATTTGAACAGCTGGGAAGGGCATTGACGAACAATGAACAATTGACAATTAACAATTAACAATTAACGGGAAGCGTATATGCGCTTCCCGTTTTCTTATATATTTGGGATATTTTGTCTTATATTATTGTAAAGGGGTTGACGGGGGAGGGGATTTATGATACTATTAACACAGGACATATAAATCAAACATTAAAGGAGAATAATTTCATGAGTTTAAGAGAAAAGGCAAAAAAGGCAAATGTCGAAAGGATTATTAATCTAATAAATGATGCGGCTGAACATGGTCAACATGACCTTGACCTTGGAGGTTTTGACATTAGTATTTCAGAGGATATGAAAGAGTCGATAAGTCAGGCGTTTGACGACGGAGAGATAGAATTTGTAGGTTCTACATATATAAGATGGTGAATATTATCTCGAGTATGATATTGGCTCTTAAGAGGTATAATTTTTATGAATGATTTTTTATCTGCTTTTAATAATCATAAACCATATGTATTCCCAAAGGGTAAATTCGACCATATATTTTTATTTATCAGCGATTATTTATATCGTATGCATGAATTTGGACTGGCTATTGATATCAAAGGGGGGATAGGAGAAATTCCTGTACCGAAAACCATAGCAATGAAGTTGTTTTATGATTATTTCCATGCCGTAAAGGAAGCGTGCGATGATTCCGTATTAAGATTTATGACAGACCAGGCATTTTGCTTTTTGACTTGCGGGGAAGAAAAACGCACAAAACAAGAACTGGCGGAGCTTGCCCTAATGAAAAACCTATTATATTACTGTAGGGCGTATACATGGGACGATATGCTGGAGGGGGTATCATATATTAATTGTTTAGCAAGTTTTTTATGTTCTGCTGAGGGTAGACGCGATGTTACAACAAATTTAAATAAAGTAGAAACATGTATTCAAAAATTAAAATGCATACAAAAACAGGATTAAAAAGTATGAGGAAAGAGGTGATGCCCGGCGAATGTGTTTTTACCTTTTATTAATCTATTGAATATTTGTTTTGACTGTTAATATGAGCGGATTTACGGCAGGTAACCCAATATCCGGCACCATTCTAACATAACTTTTAACACAATAAAAGCACTTCTCAAAGGAGAAGTGCTTTTTCGTATTATAATTTTCGCTTTCTCCCTTTCGGATAAGGATTTTTTATATCCGTCCTGCCCATAATGTAATCAACGCTTGTACCGTAGAAGTCTGCGAGATTTTCAAGCGTCTGCCCGTACATATCCCGCTCGCCCCTTTCATAATTGGCATACGCGCTTCTGCTGATATTCAATACCTCGGCGACATCCTTCTGCCTTAAATCGCTGTCTTCACGTAAATCCTTCATTCTTCTGTACATATTTCTGCTAAGCCCTTTCCTCACCAATGCGGCATTAGAACATCGTTTTCCCGATTCAACAGTTATTGCTTTCAACATTTTCCCCAAGCTCTTGACAAATGTTTCAATATGTGTCATAATTGTATCATGACACGTACTGAAACATTGTAATATGTTTAAATACTAAACATTTAAAGGAGCGGCATATGAATTTAATAGAGAAGTTAATTGAGCCGATAAAGAAAAAATCAAAGAAAAATAAGACGGGAGACAGATGGACTTGTTTATCATGCGGTCAAACAAACGCAATGCACCGCCTCGCCTGCAACTATTGCGGCAAGGATAAAGAGCACACATAAAAAGCACTTCCCTCTCGAGAAGTGCTTTTATTTTATGCATTTATTTCCTATTTATCCTTGTTGTTGACGTTATATGCCAGCGTCAGCAGGCTGTCCCCCATATGCACGTTCTCGGTAATAATCCCCTCAAAGTGCAGATTTATGTCATAATGCGAGAAGTTGAGAAACGCCTTGACGCCGCTTTCCACCAGTATTTCGCAGACTGCCGGCGCGCTGTCTTTCGGTATGCAGAGCACAGCAATTTCCGGCTTTTTTTCACCACAGAACGCCGTGAGCTTTGTCATGCTGCATACGGAAAGCGAGGCGATTTCCGCGCCCTCAAGCTGCGGGTCAACGTCAAATATGCCGATAAGCTCACAGCCGTACTTCGGAAAATCAAAGTACGAGGTGATTGCTTTTCCGAGGTTGCCCGCGCCGATTAAAATTGTTTTAATCTTTTTCTTTACACCGATAATCTCGCCGATTTCACGCCGCAGCACATCTACATTATAGCCGTAGCCCTGCTGACCGAAGCCGCCGTAGCAGTTCAAATCCTGCCGAATCTGCGAGGCTGTCAGCTTCATGCGTGCGGACAACTCGGCGGAGGAAATTTTGAGCGTCCCCTCTTTCTGCAGTTCACCCAAAAACCGGTAATACCGCGGCAGACGCCGGATTACCGAGTTTGAAATATACCCTTTGGCAGGCATTTCCTTATCCCCCTTTCCCATACTCATGAGATATAAGGATTAACTCGCCGCCGTCAGCAGATTTTATTTTCAAGTTAAAATCCTTTTTAACCTTTCGCCGACTTCAATCAGGAACTCTTCGGTGTTTACTTTCTTCTTTTCGGGCAGGGTCGAGAGCATAACCAGGTCACCGGTCATTATGCCGCTCTCTATGGTTTCAATCGTCGCTCTTTCCAGGTTCTGCGCGAATTTGCAGAGCTCCACGTTGCCGTCGAGCTCGCCGCGCTTGTTAAGCGCACCGGTCCACGCAAACAGCGTTGCGACAGAGTTTGTCGAGGTTTCCTCGCCTTTTAAGTGCTTGTAATAATGGCGCGTGACCGTGCCGTGCGCGGCCTCATATTCGTATGCGCCCGAGGGAGAAACAAGCACAGAAGTCATCATGCCCAGGCTCCCGAACGCAGTCGCAACCATGTCCGACATGACGTCGCCGTCGTAGTTCATGCACGCCCAGATGTAGCCGCCGTCCGAGCGCATTACGCGCGCGACCGCATCGTCAATCAGCGTGTAGAAGTATTCGATTCCGAGCGCTTTGAACTTTGCGTCATACTCGGCTTCGTAAATCTCCTCAAAAATATCCTTGAAAGTATGATGATATTTTTTAGAAATCGTGTCTTTTGTTGCAAACCACAAGTCCATTTTTAAATCCAGTGCGTAATTAAAGCAGGTGCGCGCAAAGCTTTCTATGCTCGCTCTTGTGTTGTGCACGCCCTGGATTATGCCGCCTTTGCCATTATCATCTGCGAAATCATGAATTAAAAAGCGGCGCTCGCTGCCGTCTGTTCCCGTAACGACAAGCTCGGCTTTTTCGCCCCCGGCGACTTTATCCTCGGCGTTTTTATACATGTCGCCGTAAGCATGACGCGCGATTATTATCGGTTTTTTCCATGCAGAAACAAGCGGCTCAATGCCTTTCACTATAATCGGCGCGCGGAAGACAGTGCCGTCAAGAATTGCACGAATCGTGCCGTTGGGCGACTTCCACATCTCTTTGAGCTTATACTCCTCGACGCGCTGCGTGTTCGGCGTAATTGTCGCGCACTTTACGGCTACGCCGTATTTTTTTGTAGCTTCAGCACTGTCGATTGTGATTTGGTCATTTGTTTCATCGCGTTTTTCAAGCCCCAAATCATAATACTCGGTGTTAAGTTCAATATGCGGCAGAAGCAGAACCTCCTTGATTTTCTGCCAGATTACGCGGGTCATTTCGTCGCCGTCCATCTCGACTAAAGGAACTGTCATTTTAATCCTGCTCTTGTTCATTCTCTGCTTCTTCCTCCGCTTCTTCCGCGTCTTTTTCAATCCCGATGTCAATCATCAGCCTTGACTTTGTGAAGTACAAAGTCGCGACTATCCCCAGTAAAAACCCCAGTTTAATCAGAATTACGCTCGTTATGAATTTCTTCATTTTCTCATTAAGTCCTTTCTTCATTATTAAAAATAAAAAACAACGTTTTCCCGTTAATGTGCATTTAGTTACAAACTTTTCACCATGTCCTTTCTGCCCCAACGAGTAATAAAAGGTTTCGTTTTCCCCGGCTCAGTATCATTTATTTTCAACTTTTTTCTTCTTCCTCCGTTTCTTCTATTAATTTACCGTCGCATTGGTTATAATTAATCGTGCTGATTTTTACGCCGTTTTTAATCGGCGAAATATAAATTCCCGCAATCACTCCGACCGCAAAACCTAAGAAAAATATAAGACCTTTCATATTATTCTCCTTTAGTTAAATTAAGCAAACCGCCTGCAAGAAGCATATCCTTTTCACGTTTTGAAAACCCGCCTGTGAGTTCGATTTCCGCGCCTGTCGTGAGATTTTTTAAGACAGGGTTATCGAGCGTTTCTTTTATATTAACAAGCTCCAATTCATCACCCTGTGAAACATTTTCATAATCTGCCTCGTGTTTAAAGGTGAGGGGAATTATGCCGTTATTAATCAGATTTTGCTTGTGAATCCGCGCAAAAGATTTACACACGACTGCTTTAATCCCAAGGTACAGAGGCGCGAGCGCTGCGTGCTCGCGGGAAGAGCCCTGCCCGTAATTCGCGCCGCCTATGATGATGCCTTTTCCTGCTTCCTTTGCGCGTTTCGGGAAAGTTTCATCACATGCGACAAAGCAATACTCGCTGATTGCGGGAATGTTTGAGCGCAGCGGCAGGATTTTCGCACCGGCGGGCATGATGTGGTCGGTGGTGATGTTGTCGCCGACCTTTAATAGCGCGCAAGCGCGTATTTGCTCTTTAAGCGGTTCATTTTTCGGGAACGGCTTGATGTTGGGGCCGCGTTTTATTTCGCCGTCAAAAGTAGGTTTGATAATCATATTGTCGTTAATCAGAAATTTTTCGGGGTGCGGAACTTCAAAGACCTTCATGTCCCCCCAGTTCGCTCTGTCGGCAGGGTCGGAGAGATAACCGTTAATCGCGCTGAGTGCCGCCGTTTCCGGAGATACAAGATAAACCTGCGCGTCCTTTGTTCCGCTGCGCCCCTCAAAGTTGCGGTTGAACGTCCTCAGCGATACGCCGCCCGAATTAGGTGATTGCCCCATGCCGATGCAGGGCCCGCAGGCAGCTTCTAAAATCCTTGCGCCCGCCTCAATCATATCGGCTAATGCGCTGTTTCCGGCAAGCATTTCAAAAACCTGCTTTGAACCCGGAGCAATCGAAAGGTCAACGCTTTCATGCACTGTGTTTCCGTTCAGAATCCCTGCAACTTTAAGCATATCTTTCAGAGATGAATTCGTACACGAACCGATACAAACCTGGTCAACCTTTATTTTCCCAATTTCCTTTATAGTCTTGACATTGTCCGGTGAGTGCGGGCAGGCAGCCATAGGTACAAGCTTCGACAAATCAATTTCAACAACTTTGTCGTAAACTGCGTCTTTGTCCGCTTCAAGCGGGGTGTAATCCTCTTCACGGTCTTGCGCTTTTAGGAACGCCCTTGTGATTTCATCGGACGGGAACAGCGACGAAGTCGCGCCGAGCTCCGCGCCCATGTTGGTAATCGTTGCGCGTTCAGGTACTGAAAGCGTACGCACGCCATCGCCCGAATATTCCATAACCTTGCCGACGCCGCCCTTAACCGACAGCAGCCGCAGCACCTCGAGAATAACGTCCTTTGCGCTCACAAAAGGTGATAATTTGCCTGTAAGTCTAATGTTTACTATTTCGGGCATAGTTATATAGTAGGCGCCGCCGCCCATCGCCACAGCAACGTCCAGGCCTCCCGCGCCGATTGAAAGCATACCGAGCCCCCCGCCTGTGGGAGTATGGCTGTCGGAGCCGATTAAGGTCTTGCCCGGCTTGCCGAAGCGCTCGAGGTGTACCTGATGGCAGATTCCGTTGCCCGGGCGTGAAAAATATATGCCGTATTTATTCGCGACGCTCCCGATATAGCGGTGGTCATCGGCGTTTTCAAAGCCCGTCTGGAGCGTGTTGTGGTCTATGTAAGCCACCGAGCGCTCGGTTTTCACTCTGTCAACGCCCATCGCCTCGAACTGCAGATACGCCATTGTTCCCGTAGCGTCCTGCGTCAGCGTCTGGTCAATTCTTATGCCGATTTCCGAACCCTTTTGATTCATGTCGCTGTCTGTCAAATGCGCTTTTATAATCTTTTCAGTAATGGTTAAACCCATTATTTCACCATGTCCTTTCTGTATTAACGAGGAATGAAAAGCTTCGTTTTCCCCGGTTCTGTATCAGTTATTTTCAAACTTATACCATGCCCTTTGTGCATTAATGAGGAATGAAAAGCTTCGTTTTCCCCGGTTCTGTATCAGTTATTTTCAAACTTATACCATGTCCTTTGTGCATTAATGAGGAATGAAAAGCTTCGTTTTCCCCGGTTCTGTATCAGTTATTTTCAAACTTATACCATGCCCTTTGTGCATTAATGAGGAATAAAAAGCTTCGTTTTCCCCAAGCCGGTATCATTAATCTTCAAACCCTTAGCTCCCTCTCTTTACGTGTAAACTCAAGTATACCAAAAAATGTACAAGTTGTCAAGTTGACTAATTCGACAAAAGGTGATATAATTAACTATGTTTGCTTTTAAAACGCTTAAAAATTACTTAATTTTTATAATCTTAATCGCCGCTTTGTTTTCGGGGTGTTCATCTGATGAATTTGAACCGATGCGGTTTATAAACGCTGACGGCGCTGAGAGCGTTCCTCTCAGTTTCACAAATGCAGGCGATTCAGTATCGCTGTCTGCCTTTACCACCGCAGACGCTCTGTCGGTTTTAAGAGCTGCGGCAGGGCTCATTGAGCTTACCCCGGAACAGGCGGAAGATTTCGGGATAAATCCGAACGAAAGCCCTACAACAGCAGATGCGCTCAGAATTTTGAGAATTGTAAGCGGGTTTCCATCAGAGCAGACGCCTCCGGTTATAACAGGCAGTTACACACCGTTCCTGTACGATGAAGTCATCGGCGTTTGGATTTCTTTCATAGAACTACAGACAGCGTTCAGCGGCAGAACTGAAGCGGGCTTCCGCTCAAACTTCGCCGCAATGATGGAAAACTGCAAAAATATGGGAATCAACACCGTTTATGTGCACGTTCGCGGGCACGGCGACGCCTATTATAAATCCGAGCTGTTCCCGTGGGCAAAGCAGATAACGGGAACTATGGGGGCTGCGCCCGGTTTCGACCCGCTTGCAATCATGATTGAAGAAGCGCACGCCCGCAATATTTCGTTCAGGGCGTGGCTGAACCCGATGCGCCTGATGAGCGACGCGGATATGCAGAAAGTAAGCGCAGATTATACAATCGGGAAATGGTATCGGGGCAGTGAAAACGGCACGCACATAGTTAAAATCGGCGAGCACTGGTATTTGAACCCCGCCTATCCCGAAGTACGCCAATTAATCGCGGACGGCGCGGCGGAAATTCTGCGCGGTTATAACGTTGACGGGATTCATATCGACGACTATTTTTACCCGCCGAATTGCGGCGCGTCTTTCGACAACGCGGCTTTCGCCTCAAGCCCGCAAACAGATTTAACAGCCTTCCGCCTTGACAACACCACGCGAATGGTTAAAGCGCTTCATGATACAGTAAAAAGCATAAATTCCTCCGCGCTCTTCGGAATCAGCCCGCAGGGCAGTATCGGGAACTGCTACGATATTTATGCAGATGTGCGCAAGTGGGCTTCCGCGCCAGGCTACTGCGATTACATTGCGCCCCAGCTTTACTATGGCTTCCTGAACGCCGCGCAGCCGTTTGAGCGCTGTCTGGCTGAGTGGGAGGATTTGGTACGGGGGACTGATATCAAGCTCATTGCCGGGCTCGCCGTTTATAAAATCGGCGAGGTTGACGCCTGGGCGGGGGAGGCGGGAAGAAACGAGTGGATTACCGACGGCGATACAATCATAGAGCGGAAGATTGAGATTTTAAAACACGCCGATAATTACGGCGGATATATCTTTTTCAGTTATAGGTTTTTATAGCGGCTGAACACCCTGATGTTGTTATAATCGTTTAACTTAAGAAACAGCAAAGCTGTTTCTTACATTCGCCCGTTGGGCGAATACCGCGCCACAAGCGCGGAAGTTACTATTTCATACGTCGTTTGTCGGCAGAGCCAACCGATGCGCAAAGCACATCGAACTTAAAAAGCATTTCATGCTTTTTAAGTTAAACGACTATATAGAGTATCACAACCTGCGGGATAATTCATGGTATGCTTATGTGCCGGTAAAAATGTTTTATAAGAAATAAGGAATTTAAGTTTGAAAATAAAACAACTGAATCGGGGAAAACGTTGTTTTCATGATTCATTTGTTAAGAAAGGACTTAATGAAAATAAAAAATGAAAAGAAGCTGTAAGTTAATTGCATTTATGCTTGCGCTGATTATCGGCTTGAGCGGTTTTACTGCGTATGCAGAAGAGGGCGGCTATGTTGAAACCGCGCCACCTGAACCCGAAGAGCCGCTTGCGTACTCGCCTGTGTTTTATCTGCCGCATAATATGCGGGGGATGATTATAAGCCCCGGAGTTGATTTTGCGCTTACGCCCGGCGACAACGATGCGCAAATAATACGGCAGCTTGATGATATTTTTGAATACATACTTGAGGTAGGGCTTAATTCCGTTATCATAAAAACGTCCGCAGAGGACAGGGCGTACTACGACCTTGACATGAACAGAAACGGCAGGATTGACGTGGTGGAACTCGCGGCAGACCGTGCGCGGAGCTATCATTTAAATGTGTATCTGATTTACGATATAGGACACGCGGTGAACCCCGGGGACGGCTCGGCAGCGTCAATCGACGCGCTCGTTTCCGAAGTACATAAGCTTACAATCAAATACCCCTGCAGCGGTATAATTCTTGATAATTATTATAATCTTCCTGATGTAAACGACTTTTCGCGCTACATGAGAAACGGCAGCGGTATAGGCTACGAAAACTGGCTTACCGACAGCACAGAGTATCTTTTTGAGACGGCGGGTGCGGTGATTCGCATGACGGACAACAGCATACCTGTCGGCGTTATGATTAACTCACAGTGGAGCGAGTCGCTGGAGGGCGGCTTCGCGGATACGAGAAAGTACATAGAAGAGGGTTATGTTGATTTTATAATGGTACGCAGCCACAGCACGCTTGCCGACGGCTTTGAGGCGGCGGCGCAGTGGTGGGGCGAGCTTTGCGGGGAGCAAGGCCTTCCGCTGTATCTTATTCATCATAACGAGAAAATTGGCGGCGAGTGGGGTGAAGACCAGCTCCTGCGGCAGCTCAAAATCGCCAAGGAAAGCATTTCAGCATACAGCGGCAGCGTTTTTAACTCGTTCGGCGCTTTAGAGAGCAACGTGCTCAATTCGGCAATTAACTTGAAAAAGTATTATGACGAGCTTATTGACGAGGAAAGCCTCATGCGGGACCTCGTGATGACCAGCCCCCGCAGCTTCAGCTTCACCACCTTTGAGCCGACGGTGGACTTTATGGGTACATTCGACCATAACTTCGACGTGTACTTCAACGAGAAAAAAATAGTGCTTAACGAAGCGGGTAACTTCTTCTTCCCCGAGCCGCTCAATATAGGTTGGAACACGTTTACAATACGGCACAAAGACAGCGTTTATACATACAGAATCGAGCGGCGGATTATCGTTATGCGTGAAATTGACGAGTCTATTGCGGACGGCAAATCGCTGCGCGTCGAGGGCGGGACAAGCATAAACTTAGAGGCGGTTGCATACCGCGGAGCGGTAGTTACAGCCACGGTTAACGGGCAGTCTGTGCGCCTTACCGAACAGGCGGGCACGCTTGACGACGCGGACGTGAACTCGGCGTACACGAGCTTTACGGGGCGGTATACCGTTCCCGAGGGCATTATCGGCACTGAGCAGCCGCTCGGGCAGATTACGGTGCAGGCCTCATATGCGGGTTATACAAGCAATCTTAACGGCGCGACCGTCACGGTGAACGCAAAGCCCGTACCGCCGCCCGCCGTAAATCTTAATCCCGTGATGTTTGACCAGTCGGCGCTCGGCGACGGCGAGGTTGTCGGTACAATCGGCGCGGTGCGCGGCAGGGACGAGAATGTGCGTTTTGTACGGCTTAATAACAACCACACTCATGTTTTCGACGCGAAGACCACAGGCACGGTTTTCGACCCGCGCTTCGGGCAGCTGCCGGCGGGAACGCTGGATTATTTCCGCTCGGAGTCGGGCGGGTTTTACACCACCGAATCGGGCAAGCGGTTTTTTGCAACCGATGTCAGCCTGATTGACGGTAATGGTATCGGGCAGAACGCGCTGACCGTGCTCGAGAGCGGGACTTTCGGCGGGAACAGCTACTTTGAAATTGCGCTCGACACCAAAATCAGCTACAACGTCGAAGTCGTGGGGCTGACGTTCCGCCGTGACTGGGGCAGTGATTATAATATCGGCAGCTTCGACGCCGAGTATGTTTACATAACTTTCGATAACGTCACGTCGGTAACCAAGCTGCCGAGTTTCGAGGCGAATTTAGTTTTCAGCTCGGGCAGATGGGAGCAGGTCGCGGTGGACGGTGTTGCGAAGTTCCGGCTTATTCTGCAGCTTCGCACCCGTGGTGTTTACGCAGGTAACAGCGCGTATTATAACACGGCGGGCAATCTTATGCTGACGTTCCCCGTGATGACAAATTCGCTTGCGGGAAAGACGATTGTAATCGACCCCGGGCACGGCTACGGGGGCAGCGCGACGGTGCTTGACCCGGGGGCAATCGGACATATAACAGAATTCTCCGCTAACCTGGCGGTTGCAAAGCGGCTCGAGAGCAGGCTTTCCGCGCTCGGCGCGCGGGTTATACGGCTGCGTACGGAGGAAACGTTCTATCTGACGCGAAACCGCCCGATTGTGGCGCGGAGTTACGATGTTGATTTATTTATTTCGCTGCACTGCAACAGGGTCGCGGGGAATCCCGAGGCTCGCGGAACCGAGGTGTTCTACTACACGCCGTTCTCGCAGCCGCTTGCCGCATCGATTTCAGAGAGCGTAGCGGGTTATTTCACGAACAGCGTCTATGAGGACGGCTCGAATAAAAACCGCGGCGCAAAAAGCAGCTACTTCTGGGTGACGGTGCAGCAGGATTTCCCGTCGGTATTAGTGGAGCTGGGTTTTGTAAGCAATCTTGAGGACGCGATGGCGCTCGGTAATGAGGAGCATCATGATGGGATTGCAGGGGCGATTGTGAAAGGGATTCAGAATTATCTTGCGCGGAGCCCGATTAGCTACAGCCCCGACGGAAGCGTAACGATTCCCGAACGGTTCCGGCCGGGCGAGCTGCCGCCGGTTGCAGAACCTGCCGGCGAACCACCGGACCCGGTACCGCCTGAAGCGGACGATGACCCCGATGATGAATTTGAAGAAGACGATGAAGATAATGATTATTGGTATTAAAAAATTTCGGGGCGCCTAATATAGGGCGTCCCGAAATTTTTAAAATTTAAATTCTTTTGAGAAATCAAACGTTTTGAAATAATCGGCAGGCGTTTCCGCCCGGCGGATAAGCTTAAACGAGCCGTCCTCGCATAGCAGAATCTCCGCGCTCCGAAGCTTGCCGTTGTAGTTGTAGCCCATCGAATAACCGTGTGCACCCGTGTCGTGAATAATTAAGATGTCGCCGATGTCGGTTTTCGGAAGTTTTCTTTGAATTGCGAATTTGTCATTATTCTCGCAGAGCCCGCCTGCAACATCATAAATGTGCGTCAGCGGCGCATTTTCTTTCCCGGAAACCGTGATATGATGATAGGACTTATACAGCGCGGGACGCATTAAATCGCAGGAGCATGCGTCGGTATTGATATACTCTCTGTATATATTCTTCTCTCTTATTACTTTTGTAATAAGATGTCCGTAAGGCGCGAGCATGAAGCGCCCGAGCTCGGTGTAAATCGCCGCATCGCCGAGCCCCGCGGGAGTCATTATTTTTTCGAACTGCACCTTAACGCTCTGCCCGATTTTAATTATATCGTGCGGGTTTTTATCCGGCAGATAATTCACACCGATGCCGCCGGAAAGGTTTACGAAATTAATCTCTACGCCGGCTTTTTCCTTGATTTCGACCGCGAGCTCAAACATCAGTCCCGCGAGGACGGGGTAGTACTCCTCGGTCTGGGTGTTGCTTGCCAGGAATGCATGAATTCCGAAGCGTTTTGCACCTTTAGCTTTCAAGAGCTTAAAGCCCTCAATGAGCTGTTCTTTCGTGAAGCCGTACTTAGCCTCGCCCGGGCTGTCCATGACGTTGCCCGCTTCCACGCCGAAGTCCCCGCCGGAATTATAGCGGCAGCTGATAGTTTCGGGGATTCCGCAGAGCTTGTCGAGGACTTCTATATGCGTAATGTCGTCTAAATTTATAATCGCGCCGTTATTATACGCGAGGATAAAATCCTCGTCCGGCGTAGCGTTAGAAGAAAACATCACGTGCTTACTGCCGACTTTGCCGGCGAGCAGCAGCTCGGAGTAAGACGCGCAGTCAAAACCGCAGTTCTCCTCTTGCAGGATTTTCATTATGTATGGATTCGGCGTGGCTTTCACGGCGAAATACTCGCGGAAGCCCTTGTTCCACGCAAAAGCCTCATGCAGGCGGCGGGCGTTCTCGCGGATGCCGCGCTCGTCGTAAAGGTGAAACGGCGTAGGGAATTTGGCGGTAATTTCGTTAATTTTTTCTAAAGTTACAAACGGGGTTTTCATTAATCGTCTCCTAATTATTATGAATTCAATTCATAAGTTTTCATTAATTGTCAATTGTTCGTCACCAATCCCATATATCTTCGATATCGCAGTTTGGGAGTGCTCTTTCGAGCTCGGCGAGCTGTACTGCTGTGATTTCCGGCGTCATCTCCGCTACGCCGAGCCATTCTAAATTAACAAGCGCGAACAGCGGCGAAAAGTCGGTGATTCTGTTATCGTCAAGGTCGAGAATCTCAAGATTGGCGAGGCTTGCAAGCGTCGATATATCGCTTATGTTATTCTCCCACATGTGCAGCTCGTATAAGTCGGAAAGCCCGGCGAGCGGCGAAATATCGGAAATCCTGTTTTGATTAAGGTCAAGATATTCAAGCTTCGCAAGCTTTGCAAGAGGCGAGATGTCCGCAATATCGTTGTACCACAGGTACAGCCCGTACAAGTTAGTGAGCCCGCCGAGCGGCGAAATATCCGTGATGTTGTTCACGCTCAGGTTTAAGTATTCCAGCTTGATTAAATCAGAAAGCGGGGAAACATCGTCGATTTGATTATCATATAAATATAATTCGGTCAGGTTAAAATGTCCGCTCAAAGGCGATAAATCTCTGATTAAATTATCGTCTAAGTCAAGGTATTGGAGCCTTGTCAGATTCGTGAGCGGCGAAATATCAGAAACAACATTGTCCCACAAAGAAAGCCATTCCAATCTTGTCATGCCTGCGAGTGCGCTGACGTCTCTGACGCGGTTGAAGCTGAGGTCGAGGAACTCTAAATTGGCAAGTCCGGCGAGCGGTGAAATATCGGTTACATCGTTGCCTTCCAGGTCTAAGTAAGTAAGGTTAGTCATGTATTGAAGCGGTATTATATCTGTATCATTAAGCCCGAAGTCTATAAACTCAAGGCTGTCCAGAGATGTGCTGTATTCGACGCCCTTTATGGTTATGGTATCGGGAATCTCGCCGTCCGGTACAACCGCGACTTTCGGAACTGCGGGCTCACCGCGAGTTGTAAGTGTGTCATTTGCGGCGGGCTCACCTGCGAAATCCGGTACGGCGGGGCGTTCTCTTACAGGCGGCGAGGTGGGAGATTCATCGCTGCTGCAGGCGGCAAGAGTGAGCAGCATAATCAATGCAAATAATAATGCCGGCAGTTTCTTTTTCATGGTAAAACCTCATTTCAATAGTTTTATAGATTAAGATATTTTTTTAAGAATTTCACCGATAAACCGACCCATCCTGCGCAGGGCAAATCATAGAACCGCCCGTCAGCGCCAGCGCTTTTTGAGCAGTCCGAGAGCCCGTGCGGGCCGCTGTCATACATATGCATTTCAACCGGCACACCATTAGATACGCAGGCTTTCGCCATAACGATGCTGTTATGCGCGCTCACAGTGGCATCGTCGGCAGTGCACCACAGGAAAATCGGCGGCGTTTTCGGGGTCACGCGGTTTTCAAGGGAGAGCCGCGACAAGGCGGCTTGATTGGCGTCGTCGCCCGCTAAAATGGCGAACGAGCTTTTGTGTGGGGAGGTCACGCCGCTGATTACAGGGTAACAGAGCACTGCAGCCGCCGGACGAATATCGTCCGGTTCGCAGCCGATGACCCGCACAATACCCGTATCGCTCCACATCGTGGCAAGGCAGCCCGCGAGATGTCCGCCCGCTGACGCGCCGACGACGGCGATTTTCTCCCTGTCAATGCCGAATTCGTCCGCTCTGGCCTTGATTTTGAACATAGCGTAGGCGGCGTTGGTGAAGGCGGCGGGATATTTTTTTCCGCAGGTGTAGTTAAGTATAAAAGCGTTGAAGCCCTCGGCAACGTAACGCATGGCGAGCGGCTCCGCCTCTTTCTCGGAGCAGAACTCATAGCCGCCCCCGGGGAAAATCACGACTGCGGGGCGCGCGTGAGTCCAGGGGGTTTGCTCGATTCTGTTGAGAATAAAGGCTCTGACATAAGCAGTGCGCTCGTTATTAAGAAAAAAAGTCTTGATTGTCATATTCAACTGTCCCTTCCGGTGATAACAAACCTGAAAATCCATGTCCGATGACGAAATTATCAAGGTTCTTTTGCCTTTCGGCATAATCCGACGTAGTACTTTATATTATAACTTACATTAATTATAGTTGTCAAGAGCCCTTGAGCAAAACAAAGTCATCGACGTAGATATCGTTATCCTTGCCCTGGGCATTGGTTTCAAGATATACAAACGCTCTGAAATGCTCCGCGCGGTTGATTTTAACCTTGCCGTGCAGTAAAACCCAGCCGTCGGCCGTGACGTGCCCTTGCGGGTATGCGATTTCCCATGCTTCGTGTTTGCCGTGCCCGCCGTTCACGGGCAGTCTGTACTTGGACAGTATGCTGCTTTCGGGGTCGAAATCGCCAAACTGCTCATAATAAGGGAAAACCACCCCGCCGAGCATGGAGTTTGTTTCCAGCGACAACTGAACCTTGCAAGACGGCGCGCCGTCCGGAACCTTCACCCAGACCATAACCTCATAATCCCGCAATCCCTCTCTGATGTACTTGGCGATATTGAGCGAGGCGCCGTGCCAGGACTCGCTGCGGCCTGTAATTTTTAAGCAGCCGGTTCCGCTGTGCTTGATTTCCGTGTCAACCGACAGCTTTACTTTCATGCTTTCATCTGCAGGGCCGCGGTCGTTCCAGCCGCAGATGCTGTCGTCAAAACTGCAGACATATAATATCCTTGAGGGGTCGGGCATGTATGAGGGCAGCTTATCCTGAGCCTGAGCTTTTTTTATAAAACGTCCGAACAAAACCTTGCACCTCGCTTGCTTTACAAGTTAATCGACTATATCATGCTATATTTTACCATGAATTCCGTGCAAAGTCAAGAGGAAAGCCGTAAGGCTTGACAATTTAACATTTTTATGTTAAAGTAAAAAGATAGCAGCCAATTTATGGAAGGAACATAAGAATCATGAACTTTGACATCATTACGGATTCCGCGTCCAATTTACCTAAATCATACGCAGAGAAGAATAAAGTGGGCATTATTTCGCTCAAGTATATGCTTGAGGGCGAAGAGTATGACAGCTACGTTGAAAATGAAAACGACGACTCATTAAAGCATTTTTATGCGCGCATGAGGGAAAAGGCTTCCACATCTACATCAAACATCAACGCGGCGACCTTTGAAGAGCGGTTTACGGAAGTGCTGGAAAAGGGCAGGGATATTCTGTACATCTCGTTCTCATCGGGTCTGAGCTCATCGCACTCCTTTGCAGAAAGCACAGCAAACGAGTTAAAGGAAAAATACCCCGACAGGAAAATCATCGTCATAGACTCGCTCTGCGTTACTTACGCGCTGGGACTTATAATCCATCATGTGGTTAAAATGCGCGACAGCGGCAAAACTATAGAAGAAATCCGCGACCGTCTCGAAGCTGACAAGAAAAAGATGATTCACCTGTTTACGGTTGACGACTTGGTTTACTTGAAACGCGGCGGGCGCATCAGCCCTACGACGGCTTTCGTCGGGACGCTGCTCGGCGTGAAGCCGGTCATGCACGTCACAAACGAGGGCAAGCTTGAAAAGTACGACAAGGTTAAGGGGCGCAAGAAGTCGCTCTCCGCGCTGGTTGACAAGCTTGCGGAGATGATTGTGAACCCGAAAGAGCAGACGGTGGCGGTTGTTCACGGCGACTGCGAGGAAGACGCTGAGTACGTGAAAAAGCTGATAATGGAAAAGGCGGGCGTGGGGGACGTAATAATGGATTATCTTACGCCGATTATCGGCGCGCACAGCGGGCCGGGAACTATCGCGATGTTCTTCATGGGCGGAGAAAGAATGAATTGAGTGAAGTAAACGAAAAGCTTGACTTTTTAAGGGAAAAAGCGGGGAAGCTTTCGAGAAGCCCCGGCGTTTATCTCATGAAAGACGGCGGCGGCAGGATTATATATGTGGGCAAAGCGAAGGCGCTCAAAAGCCGCGTGTCAAGCTATTTTAACAATATCGCGGCACATGGAGTGAAAACTTTCAAGCTTATTTCCATGATTCGTGATTTTGATTTTATCGTAACGGGGAGCGAGCTTGACGCGCTTGTGCTTGAAGCGGGACTGATTAAACAGCATAATCCGAAATACAATATAAAGCTAAAAGATTCCACAGGATATAATTATATCAAGGTTTCCAGCGGCGATTTCCCGAAAATAAGCTATGCGCTGCAAACCGACGACAAGAACGCAACCTATATAGGACCTTATACGAGCGGCTTTAACATCAGGCAGACCGTCGATGAAACCTGCCGTATTTTTGCGTTGCCGTCGTGCAGTAAAAAGTTTCCGCAGGATTTCAGGAAGTCCGGCAAGACAGGCTCCAGCCGCCCCTGCCTTAATTACCAGATTAAACGCTGCATGGGCGTCTGCCGCGGAAAAATCACAAAAGACGAGTATAACAGGGTTATTCAAAGCGCGCTGGATTATATCAAAAAAGGCTCAAAAGAGAGCGTGAAGCTGCTGACGGCCGAGATGGAAAAAGCCGCTGAGAGTCTTGACTTCGAGAAAGCGGCGAAGCTCCGCGACAGAATCAACGCGATTGTCAAGACCGAAACGGGGCAGAAGATTCAAACCTCGAAAACCACCGACTACGATATAGTTGCTGCTGCGCTCGATGCGGAGCTCGCGGCTGTGACAGTTATAAAGTATCGCGGCGGCCGGCTTTTTGATAAGGAAAACTTCTTCCTCGGCGATGAGTATGAGATAAAACAGCTGCTTTCAGATTTTCTGATGGAATACTATGTTTCTGAAGATAAAAGCACTTCCGGCGAGGTCGGCATTGCCGCCGGCGGTTCACCGGCACCCGAAATCTACGTAGAAGAAGAACCCGAAGACCGCGAGCTTCTTGAAAGCTATTTCGCCGAGAAGCGCGGGAAGAAAGTAAGCATTGTGGTTCCGAGGCGCGGCGAGGGCTTGACGCAGGTGATGCTTGCAAAAAACAATGCGCGTGAATACCTTTCGCTAAAGGTCGGGCGTTCGGTAAAAACCCTCGGCGCGCTTGAAGAGCTTGCGAAAATATTAGGGCTCGACAGACCGCCGCTTTACATCGAGGCATATGATATTTCCAACATCGGAGAAGCCGTAAAGGTAGGCGGCATGGTAGTTTACAAAAATGGAAAGCCGTTCAAGGCGAACTACCGCAAGTTCACGATTAAAGAAGTCATGGGGCTCGACGACTACGCCTGCATGAAAGAGGTTTTGCGGCGCAGGTTCACACGGTATCTTGCCAAGAATGAAGAGCGCGACGACATGGCTTTTTCGGTATTGCCGGATTTAATTCTGCTTGACGGCGGAAAAGGGCATGTTTCGGCGGTTGGCGAGGTTTTAGATGAGCTTGGTTTAAATGTTAAAATGTTTGGAATGGTCAAGGACGATAAGCACCGTACGCGGGCGATTGCAAGCGACGGCGGAGAGTTGCAAATCGCGGCGAACAGGCAGGTTTTCGGGCTTATTACGAAGATTCAGGACGAGGTTCACAGGTTTTCGCTGACTTTCAGCCGCGCCGCACACAAGAAGAAAAGCTACGAGCTTGAGCTAACTAAGTTCGCCGGAATCGGCGACAAAAAGGCGGCGGCGATTCTGAAGCATTTCAAAACCAAGCAGGCGATTAAAGAGGCAGGTGCTGAGGAACTGGCAGGCGTGGCAAAGATTAGCCGCGAGAAAGCAGAAAAACTAAAACAATTTATTGAGGAAAATATTTAATTACAATAAGGTTTACAACTTGTGAGGATTTATGCGTGTAATCACAGGCTCTGCGCGCGGGCGCAAGCTAAAAACCCCGAAGAATACTGACGTCCGTCCGACCTCGGATTCTGTTAAGGAAGCGATTTTTAATGCAATCCAGTTTAATATAGAAAACGTCGTTATCGCTGACTTATTCGCGGGGACAGGGCAGCTCGGCATCGAGGCGCTCAGCCGCGGCGCGAAGTTTGTATACTTCGCGGACAACTCTCCCGAAAGCGCAGCTATAATCCGCGAGAATGTCAAGCTCTGCGGGTTCGCGGACGGCGCGGAGGTTTCGCCCCTGTCGGCAGCGGCGTTCCTGAAAAAAACAGCTGCGGTCTTTGACATAGCTTTTCTTGACCCGCCGTACGGGCAGGACTTAATCAACCGGACTTTACCGGCGCTCGTACCGAAAATGAGCGAAAGCGGACTTATAGTCTGCGAACATGAAAATGAATATAAGACCGTGGATTTATGCGGTAATTTTAGAATCCGCAAAATTTATAAACACGGTAAAAAATCTGTAACAATTTATGGTACTGACTAACTTGACAATTTGATATACCGTTTGGGGAGATGGATTTTTGTGAATTGTTAAGGCGGGAAGGAATATTGAAAATATGAAAACAGCAGTTTATCCCGGCAGCTTTGACCCGGTGACATACGGGCATTTAGATATAATCAGCCGCGCGGCGAAGCTTTTTGATAAGGTTATCGTCCTTGTTTCGTTTAATCCGGCGAAGCCGAACTGCTTCTTTCCGCTTGAACAGCGTATGGATTTTGTGCAGCGCGCGCTCGTCGAGCTTAAAAATGCGGACAATATCGAGGTTGACAGCTCTGACGGGCTTTTGGTAGATTATTTTAAGAAACGGGAAGCCGATGTAATTATAAAAGGGCTGCGCGCTATGAGCGACTTTGAGGCAGAGTTTCAAATGGCGCTCGTGAACAAAGATTTATTTTATAAGGCCGAAACAATTTTCCTCGCGGCCGATGTAACCGGCACATTCCTTTCGTCAAGCATGGTGAAGCAAATCGCCGCGTTTGGCGGGGACGTCAGCGCGTTCGTGCCGCATACGATTATAAATGACGTAACTTCAAAATTAAAAATAAAGAATGAGGGATAAACGAGTTTAAAATAAAACTAAATCGGGGAAAATTTGTTTACATTTCGATTTTATGAAGGAAGGGCTTAAAAAAAGCTTGAAAATAAATAAAACTGAATCGGGAAAATGTTGTTTACATTTCGGTTTTATGTAAGAAGGGCTTAAAAAAAGCTTGAAAATAAATAAAACTGAATCGGGGAAATGTTGTTTACATTTCGGTTTTATGTAAGAAGGGCTTAAAAAAAGCTTGAAAATAAATAAAACTGAATCGGGGAAAATGTTGTTTACATTCCGGTTTTATGAAGGAAGGGCTTAAAAAAGCTTGAAAATAAATAAAACTGAATCGGGGAAAATGTTGTTTACATTCCGGTTTTATGAAGGAAGGACTTATTAAAAGTATGAGTATAGAAGAAATTCTTGAAATTATGGACGAGAACTTGGATAAGGCGATGCAGGTACCGTTTTCCAACAAGAAAAGCCTTGTCGATGTTGAAAAAATGCGTGAGCTTGTCGATGAAATAAGGCTTAATATGCCTAATGAGGTAAAGCAGGCCAAAAAGCTCGTTCAAGACAGAAAAACCATTATCGACGACGCGCGTGGCGAAGCTGATGTAATCATCAAAAAAGCTGAGGAACGCGCAAAACAGCTCGCTTCACAGCAGGAAGTGACAAGACTTGCCCAGGCACGTGCAAATGAAATTATGGCGTCGGCACAGCAAAAGTCCAAGGAGCTGCGCTCAACAACGAACGAATATATCGACAACACGCTCTCCAAGGTTGAAGAGCTGCTTTCGCACGATTTGGTAAATATTAAAAAAGCACGCAGCGCACTTAAAGCGAACAAATAATGGTTAAGACGGCAATAAATTGCCGCCTTAACCTCAATTATTAAGCTTTCTAACAGTTAGACAGTGTAACTATCTGTTGCTGTTTTCGTAGCTTTCAATCATTTTACGAACCATTTGTCCGCCTACGGAACCTACCTGACGTGCAGTGAGGTCGCCGTTATAACCGTTTTGCTTAAGAGGCACGCCAACTTCGTTAGCAGCCTGCATTTTAATATTGTTAAGGGTTTCTTTGTTCTTGCTAGCCATGATTAATCTCCTCCGGTAAATAAAAGAAACATCTATATTGCTTCTTTTAAAGGTTATAACAAAGGAAATTTTCCTTTGTGTTAATATTATGTCACCGGGGAATTTCATTATTACAGGAAATTTTTAATAATGTATTTACTTTTTTTTCTTTTTATGATATTATAATAATTAATATACCATAGTAACTAAAAATCCTTTAATTGAAAGGGGATTTACATATGAAAATAAGAACCATGCTAATCATCTCGATGATTGTTTTTTCGTTGTTTTCCATGATTTTGTTTACGGTTTTTCTTGGTATTCATCTATCCTCGTCTTCGGACAGCCAGTATAAACATACGATGAGGGAAATGTCGGTAAAGCAGTCCGGTGCCCTTTTATCTTATTTTGATTCTTATATTCAAAGATTTAATATAATAGCGGGAAATCCTGCGATTGTCAGTTATGTTGCTTTCTTGGATTCCGGTGTTGAGGCTGACGAAGCTGACGATGAGCCTGCTGCGGAAGTGCTGCGGGCGCAGAGCGCGCTTCAGGCGTTTGCCGACGGTGACAGCGGTATAACAGGAATCACGCTGTTCAACGAAAATAATCAAATTATAATGTCTGTCGGCGGCGATATGCGCGATTTTCTTCTTTCAACGCGCAGAAACGATTTAGATGAAAACCAGTTTGCGGTAATTCCCGTAGCGGGCAGCGACGAATCAGACCAGGACTTCGAGCTTCTGCAGTTTGCACGTGTCGCAGATTCATCGTTTTATATGCTGTGTACATATTCGAGCAGCGATATAACGGAGTTCTTCAATCATTCCAGACCCTCGACAAGAGGAAAGGTTATATTGATTTGCCCGCTTAACAACCTGCTTGACAACAACCTGAGAGGAAATCTCGACGAGGAGTACAGAACAACACAGGAATACCAGCACATCAAGAGATTCATACAGGATACAAAATACAGAAACGGTACGGAATTCTTTTCCTTTGAAGTAGGCAGGGAGGAATCCCACGCGCTCTTTAACGAAGTAGGGGATACCGGCTGGCTGATTGGCGTAATAGGCAGGACGGCCGACATAAAAGATAATTATGATGCGGCGGTTTCGCTGATTATAAACCTTGCGATTTTCCTCGGAATCGGCATGATGGTTCTTTGTATCTTCTTTGTTTTAAAGTTCACAAAGCCTCTTGTGGTGATAAAAGACGTTCTGACGAAGATTCGGCGGGGCGACCATGAGGTAAGGATTAATATTTCGCAGGGCAACGAGTACGGAAAAATAGCCAAGGAATTCAACGACCTGCTTGACAACGTGGTAATCGGCGAGGGCAGGCACAAGACCGTTATTGAGATGTCCGACAATATAATTTTCGAGTGGAACTTGCAAAAGGATGAAGTTATATTTTCCAACAACTTCAGTAAAAAATTCTCGTACCGTGCCCCCACGGACTCGTACAAGGACAGCTTTTTGGTGAAGTGCAAGGTTCACCCGGAGGACGCTGCGAATTATAAGAAAACGCTCGAAAAGCTCGCTAACGGCGAGTCAATACAGCAGGATGAATTCCGCTGGAAGAATATCTTCGGCGACTACGTGTGGTTTCTGCTGCGTGCGGGCCCGATTCACGGCGCGAATAACGAAACACTTAAAGTCGTGGGCGTTATCGTTGACATAGACAATGCGAAGAAGAAAGAAAAAATTCTTTCCGCCCGCGCGAATTATGACGCGCTTACCAGCCTTTATAACCGTGAAACGCTTGAAGAACTGATTAACAATGAAATCGACCTGATTGCCGCCCGTAAGAACGAGTTCGCGATTCTATTCATAGACGTGGACGACTTTAAATTTTTTAACGACAACTACAGCCATGCGACCGGCGACCAGGTGCTGCGCTTCACCGCGCTGACCATAAATGACATTGTTTCCAATTACGGTATGGCGGGGCGATTCGGCGGCGACGAGTTTGTCGTTTGTATCCGTAACGCGGAGGTTAACGACCCGGCGAAGACAGCCGAAGAAATACTCGCCAAGCTCGGCGAGGGCTTCCTGTGCGACGTGGGCGACCAGCTGTCGGTTAAGGTGAGTATAGGTATTGCGATTATCCGCGATACGACCAAGCGGGTTGATGAGATAATCGGCATGGCTGACGAGGCGATGTATAAGATTAAAAAGAGCGGTAAGTCGAATTACGGATTCATAAACTAATAAATAAAATCCCGTCGTAAGACGGGATTTTATTTATGTACCGATAACTTTAATTATTTCTTTCGCCCTCTCCGCACGTTCAATCGCACCCTCAATTATTTTATCAATCACCGTAAAGTGCCCCATCTTGCGGGCTTTTTTAGATTGCGGTTTACCGTAAAGATGAATTCGGATATTGGGGTCTTTTAAATATGCCTCTTCCGCGCCGATAAGCATCGCTGAACCGTCGCTCTGCCCGAGCAGATTCACCATCACGGTCGGCTGCTTTAAGCCGACGCTGCCGAAAGGCAGACCCGTGATTGCCCTGATGTGATTTTCAAACTGGTTTGCGAAGCAGCCCTCAATTGTATAATGCCCCGAGTTATGCGGGCGCGGCGCAACCTCGTTGACGTAAATATCATTATTCTTAGTAACGAACATCTCCACACAAAAAGTTCCGACACCCTCGAAAACATTCATGACTTTTTCGGCAATAGAAAGCGCCTTCTCTTCGGTTTCCGCGCTGATTCTTGCCGGAACTATCGTTGTATCAAGAATACTGTTAGTATGAATGTTTTCTGCGATGGGATAAATTACTTTTGCGCCGTTAATGGCGCGGCAGGCAATCACCGAAATCTCTAAGGCGAAGTCAACAAACTCCTCAAGCATAAGCGGTTTTTGCCCTGCGCCGAGAGAGGCATATGCCACCCCGATATCGGCTTCGGTTTTGATTAGAGCCGTACCCTTGCCGTCGTAGCCGCCTTTTGTGGTTTTCAACATTCCGGGGCTTAAATCTGCAATACTATGTACTTTTTTAAAGTCCGGCACGGGTATGCCCGCGGCTTTTAACGCTTCGTTCTGCAGAAACTTATCCTGGATTATTTCAAGGCTGCGAGCGGAGGGATAGATTACATGCCCGTCCTCTTCGAGAATTTTTAAAGCCGGCGCGTTTATTAATTCCCATTCATAGGTTATAACGTCCACCTTGCCTGCGAGCTTTCTAAAGGCCGTAACATCGTCTAAAGCCGCGACAATGAGCTCATCGCTGATACTTTTTGACGGGCAGTCGGTGTCGGGGTCAAGCGTAACGATGTAGAAGCCGAGCCGCTTCGCCTCTAAAATCATCATCTTCCCGAGCTGCCCGCCGCCGATTATTCCTATTCTTTTCTTAGTAATATCCATCACATATTCTCCGCATATTTTTCATAACCGACGAGCTTCAGACTGTCAATCTTTTCATAAACGAGCCTGTTTAAATCCTGTTTATATTTTTCCAGTTTTTCCGCTAAGCTTTCGTCACTAACAGATAAAATAGAAGCGGCGAGTATCCCCGCGTTTTTCGCGCCGTTTATTGCTACAGTGGCGACCGGAATCCCGGGCGGCATCTGCACGATTGAATACAGCGAATCAATACCGCCGAGCGCCTTGGTCATGATAGGTACACCGATAACCGGCAGGGTTGTCAGTGACGCCGCCATGCCCGGCAGATGCGCGCTGCCTCCGGCGCCCGCGATTATAATTTTAAAGCCGCGCTCTTTTGCGGTTTTCGCATACTCGTATAGCCTGTCCGGCGTTCTGTGCGCGGAAACTATGGTGATTTCATAAGGGATTTTAAATTCGCTTAAAATATCCGCCGCTCCCCTCATTACCGGCAAATCCGAATCGCTGCCCATAATAATTCCTACGTCCATAAAACACACCTCCGTCTTATGGTTTTATTTTACCATAAAACGGAGGCAGTTGTCAATTATACATTGTAAATTGGTTGTCAGCTCATTTTATCTCCGCGCTTGAACAATGTAGCTACAACAAGTGCGAAGACAACCACCGCCGCTATCCCGCACGCTGCCGCCGTGAATCCGCCCGTGAAAATCCCGAGCAAACCTTTCTCACCGACAGCTTTCTGCACGCCGTCTGCGAGCAGGTAGCCGAAGCCTGTTAGCGGCACTG